>Ga0315295_10006218_pt1 | contig 10186 bp, 13 predicted proteins | sample YL17G14_0_MG_FD_204453 | JGI IMG/M metagenome (GOLD analysis project Ga0315295, IMG submission 204453) | Sediment microbial communities from Yellowstone Lake, YNP, Wyoming, USA - YL17G14_0 | ecosystem: Environmental > Aquatic > Freshwater > Lake > Sediment | place: USA: Wyoming | collected... | reverse complement strand
TCGCCAGGCCGTGGCCAGCCACCCGAACAGCCCCACGAAGTTCATGGCGACGCGCAGCGGCGGGAGCCCGAGCCGGCGCACCAGCCAGTTCACGTAGAGGTAGTTGATGAGCCCCGACGATCGGGCCACGAAGACCACGCTGCCTCGCGCTGCCAGCCCGGCCATCTCCTCCTCGAGCCCCTCGGGGAGGTGGATGGGCTCGAACCAGCGGTCGGCGAGGCGACGCTTCCGGCGCGGGTCGCGCGTGGCGGTCTGGCGGGGGGGCGCGGGATCCACTCGTTGTCCGTCCGGTTCCAGGCTAGGTCCCGCGCCGCTTCACGTGCCCCTCGCGGTCGAGGTACCAGGGCTCGACGAGGAGCGCCTCCACGTCGCCGCGGTGCCCCTTCACGTCCGCGGCGAGGTCGTGGAGTGCCTGCAGCGCCTCCCCGCGGACCCGCGCGTTGTCCCGGTCGCGGAGGAGGAGCGCGATGATGGCCTCGCGGGCCACGTCGGTGCGGGGCGCGACGGTGAGCGCCCGGGCGGCGGAGATGCGGACGTCGTCGACGAAGTCCTCGAGCAGGGGCACGATGGCCTCGTCGAGCGGGGGTCCGCCGGCCGGCACGCGGTTCGCCAGGTCGGGGTGCTCGCGGAGCCAGGAGAGGAGCACCTGCTTCTTCTCCGGATCGCGGGAGTACTCGCGTCCGAGCTTCTGCAGCTGCGAGAGCACCGTGCCGAGCACCTCCTCGGGCGGCGCCAGGGAGGCCATCACCCGGAGCCCCCAGGCCACGCCCGACTCCTGCTCGGCCACGAACTCCTGCACCGGTCCGAGGGCCTTCTGGCCGGCCGCCACCAGGATGGCGCGGGCCTGCTCCTTCTCCTCGTCGTCCTGGATGCCCACCTCGGAGCGAACGGTGAATCGGAGGCAGAGGGTCTTGAGCGCCGCCGGCGAGCCGATCGCGCCGAGCTGCTCGATGGCGTTCTGGCGGTTCTCGGCCGGCCCCCACTTCTGGGTGATCTTCTGGCCGAGCTTCTTGAGGCTGGCCAGGTCGCGCGATTCGCTGGAGCCGAAGAGGTCGAAGATTCCCATGGCGCCCTTCTACAACGAGATGCCGGCGCGCGGATCGGACTTGTAGAGATCCTGGAGCGGCGCCACCGCGGCGCGGAGCGCCTCGCTGTCCTCGGGAAGAACGATCTTCGCCACCACGTAGAGGTCGCCGCGCACGCCACCCTTGAGGTCGGGCAGCCCCTTGCCGCGCAGGCGAAGCTGGCGCCCCGACTGCGTCCCGGCCGGGATCTTGAGCTGGACCTGCCCCTCGAAGGTGGGGATCACCACCTCCGCGCCGCCGGCCGCCTCCGGGACCGTGATCGGAAGATCCAGGAAGAGGTCGCGCCCCTCGCGCCGGATCGCGGGGTGGTGGCGCAGCCGGACCACGAGGTACAGGTCGCCGGCGGAGGCGCCGTTCGCCCCCTCGCCGCCCTGGCCGGAGAGGCGGATCCGCGACCCATCGGACACGCCGGCCGGGATCTTCACCCGGAGGGTCTTCTCGTCGATGCGAAGGTCGCGCTCCGCGCCCAGGACCGCGTCGCGAAGCTCGACCTGCAGCTCGGCCTCGGCGTCGCGCCCGGGAACGGCCACCGGCTGGCCGCGCCGTCGACCTCGTCGCCCGCCGCCGCCGAAGAGGTCGCCGAAGATCGAGCCGAAGTCGAAGTCGCCCATGTCTCCGACGTGGACCTTGGAGAAATCGCCCAGGTCGAACGGGACCTCCTGGCCGGGGCGGCCGCCGTGCTGGCGCCATCGGCGGTACTGGTCGGCGGTCTTCTCGTCGAAGCCGGTGCGGAGCGCATCCGGGCCGAACTCGTCGTAGAGCTTCCGCTTCTTCTCGTCGGCGAGCACCTCGTGGGCGGCCGTGATCTCCTTGAACTTGTCCTCGGCCTTCCTGTCCCCGGGGTTCATGTCGGGGTGGTACTTCTTCGCGAGCTTCCGGTAGGCCTTCCGGATCTCGTCGTTCGTGGCGCCCCGGCTCACGCCGAGGACGTCGTACAGGTCTCGCTCGGGCACGGGGAAAGGCTAACGCGCCAGCGCCCACGGTCAACGTTGGTTCTCGCCCGGACGGGCGCTCCCGGCTACAATTCCCTCCGTGAAGACGCCCTGTCTGGCCGGCGGACGGTGGATGGCCCTCGCCCTGGCCTCGGCCGTCGCGGGGCTTGCCCCCTCTCCGGGTCTCGCCGCCGGGCCTTCGAGCAGCGCCGCCGCTCCTCCTGGAGGGCAGATCGTCGACGAGGTGGTGGCGGTGGTGGGGACAAGGGGAGGCGAGGCCCGGGTCATCACGCTCACCAGGGTCACCCAGGAGGGGCGGATCGCGCTCGTGGCGCGCGGGGGAATCGAGGCGGCGTTCGCCCGGCTCGACGGGGCGGTGCTCCGGGCCTCCCTCGACTGGTACGTCGATCAGCTCCTCCTGCTCGACGAGGCGGTGCGGCTCCAGGTCTTCGAGGTCGACCAGGCGGCAGGCCTGGCCGAGCTGGCGCGCTTCAAGGCCGAGTTTCGCGATCCGAAGGACTTCAAGGCCTTCCTCTTCGGGACCGACGTCAGCGAGGAGGAGCTCCTGGCCTCGCTGCGACGGTCGCTCCGGGTCCGGCGCTACCTCGAGTCCCGGCTGGGAAGGCTGCGGGTCCCGCCAGGCGAGGTCGAGGCCTGGTACGCCGCGCATGCGGCCGAGCTCGGCGGACGGCCGCTCGTCGAGGTCTCGGACGAGATCGCCGCGCGGCTATCCGCCGCGCGCGCCGACGCCGAGACCAAGGCGCTGCTCGCCGACCTGCGCGGGCGCGCCGACATCCGCGTGCTCGTCGACCTGGGCGCGAGACCGTGAACGGAAAGGGGGACTCCCCTCCCTTCGACTTCCGGCGCATGCGGGAGGCCGACCTTCCGGCCGTGATGGAGATCGAGCGAGCAGCCTTCTCGCACCCGTGGTCGGAGGAGATGATCCGGCGAGAGCTCCTGCACGAGCTCTCCACCGTGCTTCTCGCCACCGAGGGGCCAGGCGGCGCGATCCTGGGTTTCGCCGTGGTCTGGCTGGTGCACGACGAGCTCCAGGTCCTGAACGTCGCCGTCGCGCCGGGGGCGCGCCGGCGCGGTGTGGCCAGGCGCATCCTCGACCGGGTCGAGGGCATCGCCCGGGAGCAGGGCGCGCGGGTCTCCATGCTGGAGGTTCGCCGGTCGAACCTGCCGGCCATCTCCCTCTACCGGTCGCACGGGTACCGGGAGGTCGGGGTGCGCCCCCGGTACTACCCGGAGGACGGCGAGGACGCGCTGGCCATGGACAAGGAGTTGTGAGTAGACAGCCCACCATGGCCTGGGGCCCCGCGCGCAAGCTGCTCTTCCACCTGGACCCCGAGCGTGCCCACGCGCTCGCGGCGGGGGCGCTCCGGGTTCTCGGCTCGATGGGCGGCGCGGTGCGCCCCCGCCCCGACCCGTCGCTCCGGGTCCGCTGCATGGGGCTCGACTTCGACAGCCCGCTCGGCATGGCGGCCGGATTCGACAAGGGGGAGGTGCTGGTCCGAGGACTCCACGCGCTCGGCTTCTCCCACGTGGAGGTGGGCACCATCACGCCCAGGCCGCAGGCGGGAAACCCTCGGCCCCGCCTCTTCCGGCTGCCCGAGCACCGGGCCCTCATCAACCGGATGGGCTTCAACAACCAGGGGGTCGAGGCCTGCGGAGCCCGGCTGGCCCGGTTGCCGAAGGACGGCCGCGGCGTCGTCGGGATCAACGTCGGGAAGAACAAGGACACCCCCAACGAGCGGGCGGTGGACGACTACCTGGCGGCCATCGACGGGCTTCACCCCTGGGCCGATTACCTGGTGGTGAACCTCTCGTCCCCCAACACGCCGGGCCTCCGGGAGCTCCAGGAGCGAGCCCCGCTCGAACGCCTGCTGGGCGCCTGCGTGGACCGAGCCCGACCGCTCGGGAAGCCGCTCCTCGTGAAGCTCGCCCCGGATCTCGCGCCGGAGGCACTCGACGAGGCGGTGGACGTCGCCATCGGCTGCGGCGCCTCCGGGATCATCGCCACCAACACCACCATCCAGCGGCCGGGGGCGGTGGCCGCTCACCCCCGGGCGAAGGAGGCGGGGGGGCTCTCGGGAGCGCCACTGGCGCCGCTCTCGCTCGCCTCCCTGCGCCGGGCATCCTCCCGCGCGGCGGGGCGAATCCCCATCATCGGGGTGGGGGGAATCATGGACGCCGCCGACGCGTACGCCCGGATCCGGGCAGGCGCGACCCTCGTGCAGGTCTACACCGGGCTCGTCTACTCGGGTCCTGGCATGGCGCGCCGCCTGCTGGAGGAGCTGCCGATCCTCATGAAGAAGGACGGTTACGCCACCGTCGCGGAGGCCGTGGGGACCGCTTGACGCGCTTGACGCATCGCGTTATACGTGTCGGGTGACATCGCCCCTCCCGTGCGAGGGGCCAACCCCACGAAGGGAGCGACCATGGCAGAAGCCCAGAAGAGCCGCGCGACGAAGAGCACCGCCAAGATGGAGGGATTCCTCCGAGAATCGGTCGAGGTGGCCCAGGCGCGCCTCGAGGTCCTGGAGGCCGAGGCCCAGAAGCTGCTCCACGAGCTCTCCACACGGCTCCAGAAGGTCTCCGGGAAGGACTGGGCCGAGGTGCGCGACCGGATCGAGCAGTTCCGGGACGTGGGACGGGAGAGGGCAGAGGAGTGGAAGGACCGCGCCCAGGAGTTCCGCGTCGACGCCGCCGAGAAGCTCGAGACGTTCCAGGTGAAGGCGCTCAAGTTCCTGGGCGTGGCGAGCCGCGAGGAGGTCGCCGAGCTCTCCCGCGCGATCACCAAGATCCTGAAGCGGCTCGACGAGAGCCGCAAGGGCAAGGGGGCCAGGCCGGCCCGCAAGTCCGTCGTCGGGCAGGCCTAGCTCGAAAGGAACGTCGATGGCAGACCTCCAGGCGAAGTTCCGAGAGGCGTGGTCTCAGGCGCTCGTGGGCTTCAACACGGCCGAGGCCGAGGCGGAGAAGGTGCTGGGCCGCCTTGCCGACGCCGCAGGCCTCACCCCCGAGGACGTGAAGCACCACGCCCGGGAGTTCGGCGAGCGGCTGACCCAGCAGCGACGCGAGGTGGAACGTGCCATCGACGACGGGGTTCGGCGCGCCGCCGCCCAGTTCAAGATCCCCACCCGCGACGAGATCGAGTCCCTGAAGCGGCGAATCGACCAGCTCGCCGATCGGCTCGAGGCCGTGGCGCAGGAGCGTTCCAGGAAGGAGTAGGATCCCGGGGCCGGTCGCAACCATGCGGGTCACCGAGATCTTCTTCAGCATCCAGGGGGAGGGCACGCGCGCGGGGCGACCCTGCGTCTTCGTGCGTTTCACCGGGTGCGACCTGCGATGCAACTACTGCGACACCGCCTACGCCTTCACCGGCGGCCGGGAGGCGAGCCGCGCGGAGATCCTCGCCGAGGTGGCGCGTCACCCCTGCCGCTTCGTGTTGCTCACCGGGGGGGAGCCCATGCTCCAGCCCGAGCTCCCGGCGCTGGCGCAGGACCTCCTCGACAGGGGCTGCGAGGTGGCCGTGGAGACCCACGGGCAACTCTCCCTCGACGGCCTCCCGGCAGGGGTGGTGCGCATCGCCGACGTGAAGACCCCCGAGTCGGGCGAGGCCGCCACGGACCTCTCCTGGCTGGCCAGCCTCCGCCCAGTCGACGAGGTGAAGTTCGTGGTCTCCTCCGAGTCCGACTTTCGCTGGTCCCTCGAGGTGATCCGGCGTCACGGCCTCGAGGATCGCGTCGCGGTCCTGGTCGGGCCGGTCCTGGGCCGGGTGGCTCCGGACGACCTGGCGCGCTGGATGCTCGAGAGCGGCCTGCGGGGGCGCCTGAATCTCCAGCTGCACAAGGTCATCTGGGGCGCCGAGGCACGGGGTGTCTGAGCGGGTATCCTCGCGCGGAACTTGACGCGCTCCCGGGGGGAAGGCTAGCTACCTGAAGCACGGCGCCAAAAGGTCGCGCCTCCGGGCGCGACGAGGAGCAGCGTGTTCGAGCCCGATCCGAGCATCCTCTTCATCCCCGCCGACCGCGACCAGGTCGTGGCGCTGGTGGAGAGCATCAACCAGCCCCAGGTCTCCATCCCCGGCAAGGAACCCCAGTCCGTGCAGGGCTTCCTCTGCGGCCTGCGAAACCCCAACGGGACCTTCTCGATCTACGTCTCGCTCTTCCTGGCCAGGAGCCACGAGAACGTCGTCTACGTGAACGACAAGCGCGAGGTGGGGATGGAGGAGTATCGCGCCGTGGAGGTCGAGGGGCTCCACTTCCTCGAGTCGATGGGGTTCATGGTCGACAACCTCAACTACCGGAACCTGGCGCACGCCCAGCAGGTGGAGACGCTGAAGCGGGTGCCGGCCTTCCATCCGCCGCCCGCCGGCGCCGCGTCCGGCGGCGCGGACGTCGCGAACCTCAAACCCTCGGAGCGCATCGCCCGGCTCCTGGCGAGCGTGTAGACATGCGGACCCTCCCGTCGGCGGCGCTGATCCTCCTCCTCGCCGGTTCGGCCTGCGCCCATGGACCGAGCGCGCGGGACAAGGACTCGGCCGTCGTGCACAACGACCTCGGCTCGGAGGCGGTGCGCAACGGCAAGCCGCAGGACGCCCTCAAGGAGTACGACGAGGCCCTTCGCTACGACCCGGACCTCGCCGAGGCTCACATGGGCAAGGGAGTGGTCCTGGAGCTCGGCTTCAACAAGCTGGACGAGGCAGAGGCCGAGTACCGCAAGGCCATCCTGCTCAAGCCGGGTCTCGCCGAGGCCCACAACAACCTGGGGCAGCTGCTGGCCCGGACCGGCCGGCTCGAGGAGGCGGTGAAGGAGTTCGACCTCGCCAGCTCGATCATGCTCTACCGCGAGCCCTGGGTGGCCCGGTGCAACAAGGGGCAAGCGCTCTGGCGCATGGGCAAGAAGGAGGAGGGGCTGGCGGAGCTGCGCACCTGCCTCAACTTCCAGCCCAAGTACTGCCAGGGCTGGCGCGAGCTCGGGCGAATCCAGCTCGCCGACGGGCAGGCGAAGGACGCGGTGGGCTCGTTCGAGCAGTACGCGCGAAACTGCGACAAGGTGGCCGACGCGCACCAGCTGCTGGCGCAGGCGCTGCTCAGGGCCGGCCAGGCCGGGCGTGCCCGCGAGTCGTTCCAGAGGTGCGCAGAGCTGGCCGAGGGCACGCCCCTCGGCGACAGCTGCCGGACGAGCGGCGAGCAACTGAAGTGACCGAGGGACGGCCCTTGCCAGCCGTCGATCCGCGCGCCGAGGCGGTGCGCGGCTTCGGGCGATACCTCCTGCGGGAGCGGGAGCTGCGCGGGCTTTCACCCGGGGACGTGGCGCGGGTGACCAAGCTCGCGCCGGCCGTGATCGAGGCCATCGAGTCCGGGGACCCGGATCGCATGCCGCCGCGCGGGTACCTGGTCGGCTACCTGCGCAGCTACTCGGCCGCGGTGGGGCTCGGCGCCGACGACGTGGTGCTTCGCTTCCAGGAGGCGGCCGGCGTGGACGAGCCGGTGGTGGCTCCGGTCGGACGCCCGCCCGCGAGGAAGGCCCCGGCGCGCCGCTGGGTGATCGTTGCCGTGGTGGTGGCGCTCGTCGTCGCCGCCGCGGTGGCCGTGGGCTTCCGCCGCTCCGGCGCGGACTCCGGCGAGCTCCGCGGACGCAGGTCGACCGAGCGCGCTCCGTACCGCGCCCCGGGCATTCCCTAGGGCCCCGGGGTGACCCGCTCGGCGAAGCTGCGGGCGGTCGTGCTCCGCACCGTGGACTACGGCGAGCGGGACCGGGTGGTGACCCTCCTGAGCCGGGAGAGGGGCAAGCTCTCCGCCTTCGCGCGCGGCGGGCGCTCGTCGCAGCGCCGCTTCGGGGGGGCGCTCGAGGTGTTCAACCTCCTGTCCGCCGAGATGACCGAGCGGGGCGGCGATCTCTGGGTGCTGGAGAGCGCAGCGGTGGATCGGGCCTTCGGTGCGGTGCGCGGAGACCTGGCCCGCATCGCCTGCGCGAGCTACGCGGTGGAGCTGGCGCGGGAGCTGGTGCGGGACGCCGAACCTCACGAGGACCTCTTCGATCGCCTGCTGGCCTATCTCGAGCGGCTCGACGCCGCTCCGGCGCAGCCCTGGGACCTGCGCGGGTTCGAGCTCGACGCGCTGCGGGCCGCGGGGCTCATGCCGGCGCTCGAGGGCTGCGCCCGCTGCGGGCGCCCTGCTGGCGACGGCGCCATGCGCTTCGACCCGGCCCAGGGCGGCGTGCTCTGCGACGCCTGCCGCCAGCTCGCGATGCCGGGGGCCCTCGAGATCGGGGCCGGGGCGCTCGCCGCGCTGCGCCGGCTTCAGCGGGGAGAGCCAGCCGGGGCGCCGGCCTCGACCGCTGCCGAGGCGCGCTCGCTCCTCGGAGCCTACGTCGAGTATCACCTCGGCAAGAGGCTGCAGGCGCGCCGCTTCCTAGACGAGATCGGGCCCCTCCTGTCCGGCGCGTAGTTTGACAGCACCTGCCGCGGGGACCTACGAAGGAGGGCCCGGCCGAGGCCGGGGGCGTGAAAGCGAGGGCAGCGCGTGACCTTCCAGGACCTCATCCTGAAGCTCCAGGCCTACTGGGCGAGGCAGGGCTGCATCCTCGCCCAGGGTTACGACCTCGAGGTCGGGGCCGGGACGATGAATCCGGCGACCTTCCTGCGCGTGCTCGGGCCAGAGCCATGGAAGGTCGCCTACGTCGAGCCCTCGCGCCGCCCCGCCGACGGGCGCTTCGGCGACAACCCCAACCGCCTCTTCCAGCACCACCAGTTCCAGGTGATCCTGAAGCCCAATCCACCGGACACCCAGGAGCTCTACCTCGGCTCGCTCCGGGCCATCGGCATCGATCCGAGGGAGCACGACATCCGCTTCGTCGAGGACGACTGGGAGAGCCCGACCCTGGGCGCCTGGGGGCTCGGCTGGGAGGTGTGGTGCGACGGGATGGAGATCACCCAGTACACCTACTTCCAGCAGGCCGGCGGGTTCGAGGTGAAGCCGGTGGCCGCCGAGCTGACCTATGGCCTCGAGCGCATCGCCATGTACCTGCAGGACGTGGAGAACGTCTTCGACGTGGAGTGGGTGAAGGGAGTGAAGTACCGCGAGGTCTTCCACCGGAACGAGGTGGAGATGAGCGAGTACGCCTTCCGCCAGAGCGATCCGAGGATGCTCTTCGGGCTCTTCGACGTCCACGAGGCCGAGTGCCAGCGGCTGCTCGAGGCCAGGCTGCCCTTGCCGGCCTACGACCAGTGCCTGAAGTGCTCCCACACCTTCAACATGCTCGACGCCCGCGGCGCCATCAGCGTCACCGAGCGCGCCGCCTACATCGGCCGGGTCCGCGCGCTGGCGCACCGGTGCGCCGCGGGCTACCTCGCGTCGCGAGAGACGCTGGGATTTCCGCTGCTCCCCCCGCGGGAGCGCCAGGCGGCGGTGGAGGCAGCGCGGGCGGCTCGCGAGGCGGCCGAGGTCAGGAAGTAGGAGGCGGGCATGGCGGACCTTCTATTCGAGATCGGCGCGGAGGAGATCCCGGCGGGCTTCGCGCCGGCGGCGCTGCTGCAGCTCACCCAGGATCTGACCAGGGCCCTCGGCGACGCGCGCCTCTCCCACGGCGAGGTGAAGGCCGTCGGCACGCCGCGGCGCCTGGCCGTCTGGGCGCGGGACGTGGCGCCCCGCCAGGCCGACTCCACCACCCAGGCCCTCGGGCCACCGGTGGCGCAGGCCTTCGACGCGGCGGGGAGTCCCACGCCGGCCGCCGCCGGCTTCGCCCGCAGCCAGGGCGTCGAGGTGATCGCGCTCGAGCGGGTGGAGACGCCCAAGGGTCCGCGACTGGCCGTGACCCGGGTCGAGAAGGGGAAGAGGGCCGAGAAGGTCCTCCCGGGGCTCCTGGAGAGGCTCGTGGCCGGGTTGCGCTTCCGGAAGGCGATGCGGTCCGGCCATGCCGAGGTCACCTTCGCGCGCCCGGTTCGCTGGATGGTGGCGCTCCTGGGCGGCAAGCAACTCCCGGTGAAGTACGGCGAGGTGCGGAGCGGCCGGACCACCTCCGGCCACCGGTTCCTCGCCCCCCGCGCCATCGCGCTCTCCGGGACTCCGGAGGACTACGTCGCGAAGCTGCGCAAGGCCCAGGTGATCGTCGATCCGGCCGAGCGTCGCGCCGCGGTGGAGAAGGAGCTGGCCCAGGCGG
>Ga0315295_10006217_pt1 | contig 10186 bp, 9 predicted proteins | sample YL17G14_0_MG_FD_204453 | JGI IMG/M metagenome (GOLD analysis project Ga0315295, IMG submission 204453) | Sediment microbial communities from Yellowstone Lake, YNP, Wyoming, USA - YL17G14_0 | ecosystem: Environmental > Aquatic > Freshwater > Lake > Sediment | place: USA: Wyoming | collected... | reverse complement strand
GCCACGTCCACGACGCGCTGCGCCAGGGCGGGGTTGCGAGCCAGCGTCAGGCGCGCCGCGCGCGTCGAGAGAAAGCCACCCACCGGCTCCAGAACGGCCGAGAGGGGGGCCATGACGGCAAAGCGGATCACGCGCTGCTTCGCCGTCCCGGGCTGCGCCAGCGCCGGAAGGCCGCCCGAGAGAGCAGACGCACCGGCCGCGGGCAGCGACGCGGGCAGGGCGGCCGCGATTGCCACCGCCTCGGCACCGTAGGTGGTCACTCCGCCGGCCACGCGAGCGAGGTTCTCACCGAAACCCTTGGGGGGCGGGACCGTCTCGGAGAACCCGGTCAGGGTCGCGTCGGACCACGGCGAGGGCAGCGACTCGTCGGCACCGGCAAGCGCCTGCTCGCCGTACTGCACGATCCGCGGCGCGCGCTCGTAGGCGGCGTAGCGGTTCTTGGCCTCGAAGTCGAGCCCGCGCGCCTCAACCTCCTCCGCCATGAGCGGAGTGGGCTGGCTGGCGGCGCGGACCTTGGCGACGGCGCGGCCAACTACCGTGGCCTGCGGGAGCCGCTGGACGACCCGGGCGGCGACCTGCCGGCGCGCATCCTCGGAGACGTGGGCGGGGATCGGCCGCCGCAGGAACGCCGCGACCGGCGGATCGAGCACGTCATCCGAGAAACGGGCTGAGACGTCCGGGGGCAGGTAGTCGCGGAGGGTCGGCATGGGCTACCAGGGGAAGCCGTCCGGTCCCGCCGGCTGCGCCGCAGGCTCGGCCGCGGGCTGCATGGGCTCGGGAGCCTCCGGTGTCTGGCTCCACGCCTCCGACTCCTTCACCGCCTCGATCTGCTTCCGCATCGGCTCGGCGTTGGCCGCGTGTACCTGCCGACGCCGCTCCTTCTGCTGCGCGAGCCACGAGTTGATTGCCACAGCACGCGCCTGCTGCTTGATCGGCAACTGCGGGTCGGTCGCGCTGTGCGGAACGGCCCAGCCGGGCAGGCCAATGGCGGCCGAGGCGGCCGCGCGCTGTTCCCGCGTAGAACGCGGGCTATCCAACACGGCGAGATGCTGGTTCAGGATCGGCCGGTAGTAGTTCGCCACGTCGGCCGTCGCCTTGCGTTCGATGTCGGCGTCCAAGTCCTTGCGGCGCGACTCGGCGGCGGTGTAGTGGCGGGCAGAGGTCTGGCGTTGACCAGCGCGAGCCGCCGCGAGGCGCTGGCCGTGCAGCGTCGTGTACGCACGCAGTTCGTCGGGATCGACGACATCCCCCGGCTTCCAGTCGCCCACCGGCTTCGTCAACGTGACGCCTGCGCGCGGGGTCGCCTCCTTGGGCGCCGCGGTCGGGTGTTCGTGCGCCCATGCCGACTCAGCCTGCGGGCCGGTGAAGGTCGGGCCACCGCCCTCGGGCGTGTACGAGTCCACCGGCTTGTTGAGCGCGTTGATGCGCGCCTCGGCCAGCCGCATCGACGTCTCGTTTGCACGGAAGGACTGCTCCGCCTGCCGGCGGTTCAACTCGTCGGTGTTCGCGCGCGAGCGGCCCGCGATGATGGCGTGCGCCAACTTCACCGCCACCGCTCCAGCGCTGACCTCATGCGGCGCGAACGGGGTCGGCCCAGGGATGGCCGACGAGTACGCGCTGCGTGCCCGCGTGCTCCCCAGCCGCAGCGCGCGCGCCGCGAAGTCGCTAGACGCGGCCAGCGTGCTTGACGCTCCGAGCCCGACCGTCGAGAGCCCCGGGTGCCCCATCGCCGGAGTGCTCATCCGTAGTTCTCCACATCGCCGTAGAGGTCGCCCTGCTTCCCGAGTTCGTAGCCCGCCGCGGACCCCGCGGGTCCCCCCATGAAGAAACCGACACCCGCACCAACGAGTCCGATGGTCGAGTTCCAGAACGAAGCCTCGCGCTGCTTCTGCTGGTAGTCCTCCTGCATCTTGGCGCGGAAGATGTCCCCCGCACGCGAGAAGTCCATGCGCTCGCGGCCAAGCCGAATGTTGTAGCGCTGCCCTTCAGCCGCCTCCCCAGCCCGCTGCCGCCCCAGCGCCGTACCCTCCGCGATGCGCGCGTAGGTCGCCTCGCTGGCCGGCGAGCCCCCCGTACCGCGCGCCACCATGCGGCGCGCCGCCAGCAGCCGCGCGCCGCGCCCGCTCTCGGTCGCCGACTCCGCCAGCCGTGAGCGCGTCAGCCCGATGGCGTTCTCGTCCTCGGGCGACCACCACGCCTTCGGCTGGTAGTTCTGGTAGTCGCGGATGATCCCGCCCGTAGACATGGTCACTCACCTCCCACGTAGAACGTCAGAGTAGCGCCGGCAACGCCCCCACCCTCACCGAAACCGACCGCCACCCGGCAGGTCGTTCTCGTCCACTCGCTCATGCGAATCGGCGACGCACTCACCGCCGCGTTCGGGTAGAGCGGATTCTCGACGCGCTCCAGCCGACACACCACCGGCACGGTTCCGAGTGCGTGCGCGACCTCGATGTCGGCCAAGTCGGTTGTCGGCTTGATCGCCACGCTCGCCCACACCGCGTTCGCCTTGCCAGCCAGCGTGCCAGACTTGGCGCTCCCCATGCCCAGTCCGCGATCTTGCAGGTTCGCGTCCCCGAGATGGCGCGACAGGTTCGAGCGGGTCGCGGGCTCGACTGAGGGGCTGGGAAGGTGGCCGTGCGACGGGCGTGGCATGGGTCACCTCGCCTGGAACGCCAGCACGACCGCCCCGCTGCACGTCTGACTGAGCAGGGCGGTGCCGTTGGTCGTTACGTAAATGTTCGCGGCCCAGTTCGCCCCGGTGTCATCAGCGACAACGGTAGCCCCCTGGAAAGCGCGCGCGCCGGTAGTCAGGGAGACATTCTTGACGAACGCCCCTACCAAGTCGTAGGTGTCCTTCGGGTAGGTGCCGAACGCCAGCACCGCGAACCCGTCGAGGTTTGAGAGCCCAATCACCACGTTGAAGGTGGCGGTGGCAACCACGACCTTACCCACTCCGGTTGCCAACTTCGCCACCGTGACCGCGCCGTCCTGAATCTTCGCTGTGATGACGGCGTCGGTGGCAAGTTGCGTCGCGCCGACCGCCGCCACCTTCAGACGGTCGCCGGGGATGGACGCAAGCGCGACCTTCGCTCCGTCGAGTCCCATCTCCGTCGAGCAGTCGTCATTCACGATGGCGCCCGAGAAGTGGTCAGCGAGGACCTGAAGGTCCGCCATTAGGGGGACGGCGTCGAAAGGGTCGCCGTTGTTGATCGTGTGCGGCAGAGGAACGGGCACTACGAGTACCCCCTTTCGGGCAGAACGATACCATCCACGGTCTGTCCCGTCATCACCAAAGGCTTCGTGGCTTTGGCGCTCCAGCGCGCCGTGTATTTCCGGCCGAGCGCTGCGCCCGTGATGCCGCTGAACCGCGTGTGCTTCGCCGTGTCGGACCCCCAGCGAACCCCAGCCTGCCCCCACACGATGCCCGCCTGCCCCCACACCATGCTCGGCCGCCCCGGGTTGAGCGTTACCGCGATGGGCGGGGAGTCGTCGTCGAAGGACAGCGTGACCACCACAGCGTCGGAGGCGCGGTCGAAGTAGCCTTCGATGCGGGTGTAGTCCTTCCAGTCGTCCGGATAGCCATCGTCGCGGGCCGCGTTCGTCAGGACCCAGGTGATCGGTTCTCCGCCCGACCCGTCGGCCGCTGCCCGGTCCTTCGTTCCTTGGAACCCGGACCAGACCTTGTAGCCGCCCGGAGGCGCTGGAACCGCTCCGCCAGAGATAGCGCCCGGGAAGGAGATGGAGCCGAGCGTCTGGTAGCCAGTGGCCCCGCAGATTGTGACGTAGGAACCCGGCCAGATGGAGTTGCCAGCGATGTCGAAACGCTGCGCGCACACGTCGGCTGTAGTCCATCCCATGATGCAGCCGGTCGATCCGTCCGTCGAGAGTTTGATCCCGAACATATTATAGGACGACGTGTAGGACCCCGGCGTGCGCGGGCTGCTCGGCCAGTCGGACACACCCGCAGACGTGACGTGGGCGAGGCAGAGGCGGTAGTCAGAGACGGCGTAGTATTGCTGCCACCCAACGTAGCAGCCACCGAGGTCGTCCGGCGAGACGGCGACGGTCGAGACGTAGCCCGTCACAGCCGAGACGAGCACGGCTCCGCCGGCCGGCAGCGCGGTCCCGGTGCTATCAATCCTGCGGCAGCGGACGTGATAGGCGCCCGTGGCGGAGTCCACCCACGCGAGCCAGCAGCCCCCGGCGCTATCCGGGCAGATGGCGAGGCTGTAAGTCTGGATGGTTCCGCTGCCGAACACGCTGGCGCTGGTCCATGCGACCGCGCCCGCGGAAGTCACGGACTGTACCTTGATGCTGGTTGTGGTGTCCATGAACACCACGAGGGCACCGCCCGAGCCGTCGCCGACGAGGCGCAAGGCGCCCGTCTGGTTGTAGAGGTAGGTGTCAACGCCCACATCAACGCCGCCCGTCGTCCACATGCTAGAGCCATAGGCGTCGTACCGCTGGACTCGGCGATGGAAGGCGGAACCCCCCGTGTTGTTTCGCCAAGCGACAAGGCAGCCCCCGCTTCCGTCATAGACGATGGACGGGGCCAAGTCTCTGACGTTTAGGATGGAGGTCTGTACCCCGTTCGCGGCCCAGGTTGCCACACCCGCTCCGGTGACATGCTGGAGGTAGATGCGCTCCAGGCCACCCCCGGCGCGCGAGTCCTGCCAGCACACGAAGCACCCATCAGAACCGTTGGTGCAGATGCCGAGATTGGACTGCGCGTTCGCCGAGTTGCAGACGCAGAGCGGCGAAGCCCACACCGCGACTCCATTGATGTCGTACCGCTGTACGTACACATCGTTCACGCTTGCGGGAGACTCGATGAAGGCGACGATGCACCCGCCGTCGGAGAGCCCCAGCACAACGGGAGGGTCACTGACCGACGTGAGGTTCGCACCGACCTGCACGCCGTTGGCGGTCCACTTCGCCGCTCCAGTAGCGTTATCCACGCGCTGCATGTACGTCTGCGTCAACATGCCCACGCGAGCATCAAGCCATGCGGCCAGCCACGGGTTCACGCTGGGATCATCCGTCCCCGCAGCGTAATCCGTCGGGTCCGCCATGAGGTAGGTGGCGCGGTTGAAGTCGAGGGCGTCCTTCTGCACCAACGCATCGTTGACCACCCAGCCCGAGAAGTGCGTCCACGTCCCGTTGCGAAGGTCGAGCACCAGCGCCTCATCGTTCTCGGTGTGGCCGGTGGGTGTGTAGTGGAACAGCAGTAGGTCGCCCAGCCAGTTCCGGCACACGATCTGATCGGCGCGCGTCAGGTCGAGGCGGTCCTTGTGGTGGCCGACCTCCATCCATCCGATAGGCTTGGCGTCGTCGTTCGACAGTTGGAAGATGCCGCCCTCGCCCGAGTGGACCCATGCGCGCGACCCTGACGAGCACGCCGCGCGCGGACCAGCGGCGCCCGTGCCCTCGATGAGTTGGCGGACGCGGAACGAGTCGGGCTCGTCGCCCTCCAGCGCCCACGTCGAGCGCCGCTTGAACACCAGCAGGCGGTCGGACTGGACGATGCAGGTCTGGATGTCGTCGCCGTCGTCCTTGCCGAAGTAGTAGATGGCGTCGCCCACCCAGTTGCAGATGCCGGTCGCCTCCTCGTCCCCGATGGCCTGCGAGACGTAGAGGCCCGAACCCTTCCAGCCCATCAAGCGGTCGCGGTGCGCGATGATGCCAGCCAGTTCCGTTGGCGGTTCGCCGTGCAGGACCTCGCTGGTGCGGTCGAACAGGTCGGCATCGGCGTGCCCATCATCGCAGGTGGCGGCCGTGCCGTCGGCCACGAGGTAGAAGGGGCCGGTGACATCGCCGTTGACCTTGGTGCGCTCCAGCGTCCAGCCGACGTAGTCGGTGCGTGGCGAGGCCGGCAGCGGGACGGTCACGCGGATGGTGTAGTTGTTGCTCGCCGCCGTCACTTGCTTCGCGGCGCTGACGGGTGAGCACTTGGACGACCCGTTCGCGTAGCGCCAGCGGACGCGGAAGAAGTAGTCGCGCGTCACCGTCAGTTCGCCGCCCACCTGGTCGGACCCGAAGGTCGGCGCGGCGGCGGGCGCTGGCAACGTGCAGGTGAGCCAGGTGTTGAGCGCGTTCGTCACCGACCAGAAGAAGGGCGCGATGGCGTTGCCCTCCTGCACCGCCACAAGGATGCCGTTCTGCATGGACCCGGTCAGCCAGTGATCGGTGAGGACGTCCGGGGCGGTCTGCTCGACGTCGGCCGACGCCGAGTGGTGGACTAGCCCGCCGACCCCGTCCGAGACGCGCGTGCCGACGAACACCCGGTTGCCCGATGCGGTGTAGAACTTCATCAGCGAGTGGGGCTCGTCGTTCAGAGTGGAGGTCGAGGTGTCGCGCGAGCCCGGCCGCACGCTGGCTGCGCGAGCAGGACGGAAGATGACGTTCTCAGAGTCGGCCACATGGCGCGGCGCACCCATCCCGAGGGCGGAGAGCGACCCGACCGTCCCCCTAGAGTAGTCGAACTGCGTCGAGCGCAGGTCGCGCGTCTGCAAGCGTGGCAGCGGCACTAACTCATCCCCGTGTACGGGTCGCGGTAGTTGACCGGCCGCAGCGCCGGCCGACGATCATCGGAGCGATCCTCGAACTTGTCGCGCAGGGAGGCCAGCACCGCACGCCAGACCTTCTCCTGCTCCGCCGCCTCCGCGTAGCGGTTCCGGGCACGCATCGCCTTCGGCATCATGCCGTCAGCGATGAAGGTGCGGACCTGGTCGGGCAACTCCATCGCGGCGTCTGTCTCCGAGTCGAGCCAGACGGGCGTGCGTGCGTAGGTGATGAGGCCCGTCCCCGGGTAATCGTTGTCGGGCTTCGGCACCAGTACGAAGCAGTTGGGTCGCGCGCAGTAGGAGTAGGGGATGCCCTGCGGGTAGCGGTAGTTGGTCCGCGCGCGCCACTCGTCCTCGAAAATCTCGTTCAGCCAGCGGTAGGAGCCAAGGTCCGTGGGCGTCAGGCTGAAGCGGATGCCGCGGATGGCGACCGCGTCCTCCGGGTAGGCGTAGCGCTCCTGCATCGAGAACAGGTCGAAGTCGGCGTCCACCTCCAGTAGCCGCAGTTCGGTGGCGACCTCCAGTTGGACCTCGTTGTAGTAGGCCAGCCACTCCTCGCGCGTCGTCAGACGCGCGTTGGGGTCGCGCATCCGCGTCGCGCATTGGGTGATGAGGCTCGTGACGGTTACGCTCATGTCCCTTTCCCCCGCGACTACGTTGGCGTGTACCCGGAACCAGGCATCTCGTCGGGCCGGTAGTCGGAGCCCGACATCCCGCGTGGGCGGAACGTGCCCGTCGGCAACGTGCGCCGACGGAACCGCGTCGAGTTCAACCACGTCCAGAGCGATGATGCCGGAGCCGACGACGGAGAACCCCACGGGACATCCGAGGGCACGTATCGGCCCGGAGTGAGCGCCCAGTCCTGCCCTGGGTGGTCGGGGTTTTCCGTGTCCCACACCGGAACCTCCCCAATGCTCGTGCCCTCAGTCTCCCCGCCATAGACCGTTCCGCCGGCACCTTCGCTGAAAGGCCAGTAGATCGGCTGATTCTCCCCGCTGAACGACACCGCGAGAATGGTCATGTCGCAGCGGGTTCTCCCGGCCACCCCGTTGAACGCCATGAAGCGGATGGGGAGCGCCGTGGGACTCGTGATCCCGTTCCCAAGAGCCGTCGGATCGGGCGTCATGTCGTCCACGATGGTTGCGCCGTCAAGTGACAACTTCCGGGACCCACCCCCAGGACAATACAGCTCGACCTCGTGAATGGAACCGTCTGCCTCGATGGCCCCGGGGGCCGACAGCAGAAGCGGCCAGGAGTAGGTCTTGGCGCACAGACGCAGGTCGGGCGTGATCCCGATAGAGAACAACTCCGCCCCGCCGACCTCGTGCCACGAAGCGAAGTAGTGCGGTTCAGACATAGACGACAGCATCTTCGGGCGCTTGTTGACGGAGAACACCACGCGCATTGTCTGTTCTTCCGACGTTCCGCTCACGCCCTCGTTGATGGCCGTTCGCATCCCCGCCGCAAAGTAGGGGTGCCCCAGCGACCGGATTCCAACGCTACCAACCAGGCTCAACCCGGCAGGCGTCGTTTCCGCATTGGCGGTGAAGTAGCCAGCGTCGGGATAGGCGCGAACGCTGAGTGGGTCCCCGAGGCCCCCCGCGGTCACGCCCTCCGCCGTGATGAGCGTCGCGTTACACGAGCCCGAGATGACGAAGCCGACACCCGCCGCGGCGGGAGTGGCCGGCCCCACAACGACGTTAGCCGGAGAGGAGTGCGTGGAGGCCGGAGCGGTCGTCGCGGGCGTAGCGGTAGCCAGTACGGCGCCGACAGCGCCCGCCGCCTTCGTCACCGACAGTCCGGCCGTCGCGGTAGCCGCCGGGCCGAGCGTGGCGTTCTGTGCTGCCAGCACACCCCACACCTCGATGTAGAACTCGCTCTCCCACATGACGATGGAGTCGTCAACGCCCGAGGTGAGGGCATACATCAAGTAGCCGTGCTTCACCGCGTCCGCGTGAGCCTTTACCCACGCGGCCCCGTGCTCGTCCACCGCGAGGTCCTTCTGCCACGCAGCCCACGAGGTGCCGGGGTCGTGTGTGGAGCCCACGATGGGGTCGTCGTCCACGCAGACAGCGATGTATGCTCCGTCCGGTTCGTTACCCGAACGCTTCGACCGACCGATGTAGCGCAGGAACGAGATGGTCCCGGCGGGGCAGGCGCCCATCTGGTACTGGAGCGCGACCGAGCCCTCGCCGCAGTCGCCGCCGTCGCCCACGACGGTCCCGCACTCCTTCGTCGTGTCCGAGGCGTCGTGCATCCCCGCTTCGGTCGTCGTCGCGGAGTTTGTCACGGTTCCAGCGGACTGCACCACAGTCGCCGCCCGGCCCGAGGCCGGGTAGATGGTGCCAAGCAGAACGTCGGCCACAGACTACCTCACGAGATGGTGATGGCCCCGTTGGCGTGCGGAGTCAGCGTGACGTCTCCCGAGTTCACCGTCAGGCCGACGTCGTAGGTGGCGATGATGGGAGAGTGAGCGTCGTCCGTGATCTCCTTCGCCAGAAGCGCGTAGGCGATGGTCGCCCCTCCGGTCGCCGGGCCAAGCGCGGTCCAGGTCGCGGTGGCGAACGTGAACTTGGCGAGGTTGCTCGCGTCCACCTGCGTCACGGCCGCGCTGGCAATAGCGTGGCGCCCCGCGTTGCCGAAGCCCTTGATGTAGCCGCTGGCGGCGTAGTCGAGTTCGTAGGCCGTGATGGAGTCGAGGAAGTTGTTGTCGGGGTCGGGCGTATAGGTGCCCAGCACCAGCACCAACTTCAGCGTGTCGGTGGCGAGGTCGAGCGCCTTCGTGGCGAGCAGGTACTTCGCCTTGTTGCTCAGGTAGTTGGTCGCCATCGTCTACCTCACCGCTCGCAGCGTCACGCGGAAGTAGTAGGTGAACTTCAGGGTGTTGATCCCCCCGGGTCGGATGCGGACGAACAGGTTGCCGGGGAGAATCTGTGGCAGTCGCTCAGAGGGGATGATCCAGTGGCGGTTCCATTTCGTGAACCAGACCTGGAACTCGCCGCTGCCGGGCACCGCCATCGTCACGCTGGTACTATCGGTGGTCGAGTAGGTGGCGCCCGCCGCCGCGAAGGTCGCCGACAGCGCCCCCGACGTCCCACCCGCCCATCCCAAGGACGCCGTATCGCGTCCCGCCTTGACCAGCGCGCCGGCTGTGGACGCAGGCATGGAGTCGGGCATCACCGTCATCACGAAGCGGGGAGGCAACTCAGCCCACACGCTGTCCTTCAGCACGCCCGCGATGTCCGTCGCGGCGTTCTGGTCGGTCCACTTGAACTGGACGATGGCCGACCACGGCGTCGAGATGGAGGTGTCCGCCGACGCGCAGCACAGGCTGTCCCACACCGCCCCGGTGTAGTGCAGGCGGTTCGTGGTCATCGCGTAGATGTCGAGGTAGTAGCGGCCGGCCGGGGGAACCGTGAACACGGTGGAGTCGCGCCCCCCGTAGCGCATACAGGTGCGCCACGGCTGGCCGGCAGGAACGGCGGAGAACGAGGGCAGCGTCGCCAGCGTCAGCGCGACGAGCGCGAGCCCGAGAGTGACGAGACGACTCATCGTGGCTCCTTCGTTGTGGCCGAGGGGCGGCCGGAGCCGCCCCCCTGCCGGTTGATGGTCTAGTTCGG
>Ga0315295_10006216_pt1 | contig 10187 bp, 8 predicted proteins | sample YL17G14_0_MG_FD_204453 | JGI IMG/M metagenome (GOLD analysis project Ga0315295, IMG submission 204453) | Sediment microbial communities from Yellowstone Lake, YNP, Wyoming, USA - YL17G14_0 | ecosystem: Environmental > Aquatic > Freshwater > Lake > Sediment | place: USA: Wyoming | collected... | reverse complement strand
TTTGGTCGATGCATTTGAAGGTCCTATGCCGCAGACGAGATTTGTGTTAGCCAAGGCTCTTGAGAATAAACTAAGGCCCATAGTTGTAATTAATAAGATAGACCGTGAAAACAGCCGGCCGCATGAGGTTGTCAACGAAGTATTTGATTTGCTTGTTCAGCTTGGCGCCGACGATAAGGCCCTCGATTTCCCTGTTGTTTACGCATCTGCAAGGCAGGGTTGGGCGACGACAGACCCCGACAAAAAGACCAGCAATATGCAACTGGTATTCAAGACCATTGTAAAAAATGTTCCTCCCCCGCAGGCTGTCCCCGACGCTCCGTTGCAGATGCTGGTAACAAGTCTGGAATATTCGGATTATGTGGGAAAAATCGCGGTAGGAAGGGTCTTTGCAGGGCAAATAAGCGAGGGTCAGAGCGTTACGGTAATTGACGCCAATAATGTGCATACCCTGCAGAAGGTTATGCAGGTTCATCTGTTCGACGGCCTTGGCCGAAAGCAGGTTCCAACCGTTTTAGCCGGTGATATATGTGCGGTATCCGGCCTTGACCCTGTCGATATCGGCAATACTATTGCCTGTGCGGACAATCCTTCGAAGCTTGCCGTTATTGCTGTCGATGAGCCGACGATGTCGATGACATTCAGGGTTAATAACGGACCTTTCGCAGGCAGAGATGGCAAATATGTTACCAGCAGGCAAATCGGCGAACGGCTCGAAAAGGAGCTTCAGCATAATGTTGCGTTAAGAGTCGAGCCGGGGCAGACGCCCGAAGAGTTTATTGTTTCCGGCAGGGGGCTGATGCATCTCGGTATCCTGCTGGAGAATATGCGGCGTGAAGGTTATGAGATTTGTGTCGGCAAACCGGAGGTAATTTTGAAAATAGTTGATTGTATTCACCACGAGCCAATCGAATTGCTTGCGGTCGATTGCCCCATCGATTGCCAGAACTCCATAATGAGTCTTCTGGGCGAACGGCGGAGCGAAGTAATGAAAATAGATGCCAAGAGCGGTACGAGCGATTTTATTCATATGGAATTTCTTCTACCGTCTCGCGGCCTGTTCGGCCTCCACGCAAGGATGATGAATGCCACACAGGGCAGGGCCATTATGCATCATTCGTTTGAAAGATACGAGCCGATGCGAGGTTCGATTCCCCAGCGAAAGGCTGGCGTTATGATTGCGACCACCACCGGCCAGGTAACGGCTTATGCACTTGACGCTTTATACGACCGCGGCATCTTTTTCGTTGAGCCCGGCGAAGAGGTTTTCGCAGGCCAGGTAGTCGGCGAACACTGCAAGGAAAACGATATACCTGTAAACGCGGTAAGGGCCAAGCAGATGACCAATATTCGGGCGGCGAGCAAAGATGAAGCGGCACAGGTCCGCCCTGCTCGAAAAATGAGTCTCGAATTAGCGATGGAGTACATCCAGGCCGATGAGCTTGTTGAAATTTGTCCTAATTCTATTCGAATCCGAAAGCGTTTCCTCAAAGAAGGCGACCGTCGCCGCGCTGCAAGAAAAGGGCAATAGTCTCGTCATTGCGAGCGAAGCGCGGCAATCTAAACAACGCAATCGTAAATCGAAAATCGTAAATCATAAATTGAAATGCCGCCGCGCTGCAAGAAAAGGGCAATAGATATATTAAGTTGTCCGCTTAAAATTCAATTCCAAATCAAAAATCATAAATAATAAATCATAAATTGAAACCGGCTTCCGGAAACAACAGCAAAAAAATGATTGTGGAATATTAAAAATGCGGTACAATTTTATCTGCACCTTTGGAGAGGAAGCATCGCGATGAACTATTGATTGAAGAAGGAGATCAAAAATGACAATAAGTGATTGGTTAATGATATCTGCGGTAGTTATTGGTCCTATTGCGGCCGTTCAGATTCAAAAATGGTTAGAAAGTAAAAAAGAAAAGAAAGCAGGAAAATTGCATGTTTTCAAAGTTTTAATGGCAACAAGAGCCATGCCGGTTTCTCCTGGCCATGTTGAAGCCTTGAACATGATTGATATTGAATTTTATGATATCAAGAAAGTAAAAGAATCATGGAAACTATTATTGGATAGTTTCGCTAATTATCCGCAAGGTACGAGTTCTCATGATTATCTAACGAGATTGAATTCTTGCTCTGAAAGATCGAAAGACCTACTCACAGACTTACTGTACGAAATGGCAAAATCGTTAGGTTATGATTTTGATAAAGTTCATTTAAAACGTGAAGTATATTTTCCACAAGGTCATGTTGATATTGAAAATGACCAACTACTTTTAAGAAAAAGTCTTGTGGGTGTGATGTCGGGCAAAGGGGCTATTCCGGTAAAAATTGTCCATTCGCCAAAAGAAGAGAAACAACAAGAACAAAAGCATATGTAGGATTACCCTTGGGACCAATACGCCACCGACAAGGTTGATGGTATGGGGTCGCACAGTGCTATCGGAAAGGGTTTGTTAACTTCAATCAAAAGCGCAGGAGGGGTGAGAGCAAAAATCCATTTTTTAAAAATTTTTTCTATCTTTTTAGCTGTAAGTACTTAGCCAAAACCGCACCTCGAAGTTTACCCGCCACTCCGTTTGGCGGGCGAAGCGCAGACCTCGGCGGAGTTCTTAACGGAGACGGGCCCGCCTTCGTCAGCCCCACGAGCCACGGGTCACTGGCCACGACCCTCAACCCCACGCTTCCCTGCCCTGTGGGATGCGCCGTTTGCTATCCCACCGGGGTCAAATCCCACACAAAAAAGCCCCAGATCGTTTAATCATGACATTAGTATATACGCATATACGCACATACGCACATACTAATATACTTTCCGCCTTCTACGCTTCAGCGGTGTCAGTTTAGGCAACTTTTTTCTTCCCTTGTCCGCTGAACGCTGAACGCTGTCCGCTATCCTCTTTTCAATCAAAAGCGCAGAGGAGTAAGAGCAAAAATCCATTTTTTCAAAAAAATTTTTACTCCTTTTCTTACATCGAGTTACGAGAATCGGGAATCGAGAATCAAGAACCTTTTTCGCATCAACCGCGCATGTTCGCCCAATTAATAGAAAGGAGGTATTATTTCTAAGTAGGAATGAAGAATGTTTAATGATGTATAGCAAGGTCGCAATGCCTTATTTTATAAAGACTTAAGTTGTTTCTTATAAAAGTTCGATCCAATGAATCTTTTTGCGTCTCTACTTAGACGTAATGAAAAAAAGCAAAAGTTTATTATCCTGTCTTGAGCGACCTGTGGTGAGCGAAGTCGAACCAAGTCGAAAGATTGGTCGGCTTATATTAAAAGTGGGCCGGACGCCTAATAAGGCGGGGCAGTTCTACTGCCAGGTGGTCGAGACGAAGACTTGGCGCACAAACCACGTTTGGAGCACAAGCTTTGTCGAGAACACATCCCGGCCAAGCTCTCTGCGTCCTCTGTGGCAAAAAACAGTGTCAATCTGTGTGAATCCGTGTCTAAAACGCTCTGCGGTCTCGGCGTGCTTCGCGGTTAAAACTTCAATCAAAAGTGGTTAATTATGCGAAACGAACCCAATTTCCCAAACCCCAAAAATGATTGTAACCTTAGTAAAGACAATGACTAATAACAAAAAACAACGAACTACGAACTATTCAAAACAAACCCAATTCAAACCCAATCAAACCCACCGCGAAAATTGGTTTTATGTCTTTAGTTGCGAGATACGGGTCACGAGCGACGCTTGTCCGCCATAGCCTTGGCGACGGCGGAAGCCACGATTGTTTCTTTCCCGCCCATATAAGGCCGAAGGACTTTCGGTATTGTTACCGAGCCGTCAGCATTCTGGTAAAGTTCGAGAATCGGTATCAGAATTCGCGGACTTGCGACAACGGTATTATTCAATGTATGGCAAAATCGTGTCCCGTGACCCGAGCCACGTGCCACGGATTTGTAACGCAGGTTCATTCTTCTTGCCTGGAACTCATAAAATTTACTTGCGCTGTGCGTCTCGCAGTAATTTTTGCGGGACGGCATCCACGCCTCGATATCGTATTTTTTCACCTGTCCTCTGCCCAAATCGCCGGTGCATACGTTCACAACACGGTAGGGCAGTTCCAGCGCCTTCATCACACCTTCGGAGTTTGCCAGAATCTCCTCGTGAAACTTATTGCTTTGCTCGATGCTGTTTTCACAGATTACCACCTGCTCAATCTTATCGAACTGATGGATTCTATAAAGGCCATAAGTATCCTTGCCGGCAGCGCCCGCTTCGCGTCTGAAACAGCTCGACATCGCCACGAATTTGAGCGGCAGCTCATCGGCCTTGAGTATCTCGCCCATTCGATACGCCGTCAGCGGAACTTCCGCGGTCCCTGCCAGGTTAAGCTGGTCTGCTTCCATCCGGTACGTCTGGTCTTCGGAGCCGGGGAAAAAGCCGGTCCCTGTCATTGTCTCATCTTTCATAAGCAGAGGTACCGACATCGGCACATACCCTTTGCCGACCATAAAGTCCATCGCGAACCGCAAAACCGCCCAGTGCAGAAGCGCGCCATCACCTTTTAAGATATAGTTTCTTGTCCCTGCTAATTTCACGCCCCGCTCGATATCTATAATATCAAGGGCTACACCTAACTGCACGTGGTCTTTCGGCTCGAAATCGAACTGCCGGACTTTGCCTTCTTTTCTTATTTCAACGTTTTCGGTATCGTCTTTGCCAATCGGCACATCGTCATCAGTCGGCTGCGCCACCTGAAGCATCAGCTTATCGAATTCCGGCTGAAGTTCTTTTAGCTTTTCATCGAGAGTTGAGGTTTTTTGCTTTAGTTTTGAAAGGTCTGTTATTACTTTCTGCCTTTCAGCTTCTACAAGTTTTGGTACTGACTTTCCAAGCTTGTTAATTTCGGTGGTGAGTTCCTGAAGCTCTGATTTGCCTTCTCGTAATCCGGCATCAACTTCGAGAAGTTTATTTATATCTATTTCGAAGTGTTTATCTCTCGCAGCTTTTTTGAATCTTTCCGGATTTTCGCGAATTTGCTTTATGTCTATCATAGCTTAATTTTATTCGAAGCGTTTTATGATTACAACATTGTTCTGTCCGCCGAATCCGAAGGACTCATTCATTGCGACATCAACTTGCATTTTTCTCGGCTCATTCGGCACATAATCCAAATCAAGTTCGGGGTCACGGTCTATCAGATTCATTGTCGGCGGGACTATATTATCCCGTATCGCCAGGACGCACGTAATCAATTCCGCCGCACCTGCTGCCCCAATTAAATGTCCAAGCATGCTTTTGACACTGCTGGCAGGTATATTTTTCGCCTCTTCCTTAAAAACTGCCTTGATAGACTTGGTTTCTATCGAGTCGTTCTCCATTGTGCTTGTGCCGTGTGTATTTATGTAATTCACTTGCCTTTCGCTAATCCCTGCATCAGCTAATGCCCGGGTCATCGCCTGTATCGCACCTCTGCCTTCCTCGTGCATATCAGTAATTCTGAATGCATCGGCGCTGCTGCCGTAGCCGATAACCTCAGCTAAAATTTCCACCCCTCTTTTTTTCGCTGAACGCAGGCTTTCGAAAATAAGAATCGCCGCACCTTCACCAAGGACGAAACCATCTCTGCTGGCTGAGAACGGCCTTGAAGCTGTTTCGGGACTATCGTTTCTTGTTGACAGCGCCGTAAGGCGGTTAAAGCCCATAAGACCCAACGGGTGTATCATTGAATGCGCACCGCCCGCAATCATTACATCCGCATCGCCTCTGCGAATCATCATCATTGCTTCGCCGACCGCTTGAGTGCTCGCCGCACAGGCCGTAAGACAGCTTCTTGTCGGCCCCCGCGCTCCTATAAGCACCGCAATATGGGCAGCCGGCATATTCGGCTCCTGCTCAAGTTCACGCATTGGTTTCATCTTATCAAATGCCACTTTTGCCCACTTCTCCCAGTCCATCTTATTATTTTCGCTGTTCCAGGCTCCAACCAAAGCTTCAAAAAATACGTCATTATCAACAGAGCCTTCACCCGCTCCCAGATAAATCCCTAATCTGTTGCGGTCTATCCCGTCAGCGGGTTCGTTGGTTTCGATATCAATTCCCGCCTGTCTGCACGCCTGAACTGTTGCACCAATAGCGAATCCGGAACCCCGGTTGCTGTGTTTGTGCAGCTGCGGATTTTTTGTATATTTTGCAAAGTCATAGTTTTTGACTTCGGCATCGAAAGTAGTTGGGAAAGTCGAGGCATCGAAAATAGTTGTTTTGGCCATTCCGCTCTTACCTGCCAGCACAGCTTCCCAGACAGTCTCTACATCGTGCCCAAGAGGACAAACAATACCCATCCCAGTTATTACCACTCGTTCAGTTGTATTTTTCTCAATCATTTAGTTCGTTGCTTCGTCGCCAAAACTTTTTAACACCACCGCAGCCGTTTGTCCGCCATACGTATAGCTGCAGCATAATGCATAGCGAATATTGGTCTCAAGCGGCTGCTTTACAATATTCAAATTGCATCCCTCGGCTTTTCTATCGCAATTCCTCGCAGCAGGTATCCTGCCATTGGCCATCGCACAAACGGCAGCTATGACGTCAAGTGCTCCGCTTGCTGCTCCGGTGTTACTCAGCATACTTTTAATTGGCCAGACCGCCGCTTTCGTCGCTGCTTTGCCGAGAGCTGCTTCAATCGCTGTCGCTTCAGCCAGGTCATCAGCAGCTATCCCCGTCCCGTGCGGAACAATCAGGTCCAAATCCTCCGGCTCTATCTGCGCATCTGCCATTGCTTTCTCTATCGCTATTTGAATGCCCGAACCATCCGGCTCAAGATGTTCATACACCGGATTTATACTATTGCTGTGTCCGACCCCGGCGACTTCAGCGTAAATTTTTGCATCTCGATTTTTGGCATTTTCCAGGTTTTCCAGTATAACCACACCGGCTCCTTCACCGAAAACTGACCCTTTGGCATCGGCATCAAACGGCCTACAGGAAGAAGCGGGGGCGTCATTATTTTCAATTGTGGCTCTTTGCAGCAGGCACTGCCGAATCATAACTATCGGATTGACCTTTGCCTCAGCCCCGCCGGATAGAGCAATATCACTATCCCCGCGAGCAATAATCTGCGCCGCTTCACCTATCGCCAGATGTGCAGACGCCTCGGCACATGTGATTGTGTTGCTCGGCCCTTCTATGTCGTGAATAATGCCTACGTGGCAGGCCAGCATATTAGGCAGGTATTTCAGCAGCCATAAGGGCGTTACCAGCTCAAGACCTTCCTTACCCCACTTATGAATGTCAAACTTACCATTTGTAGTGCTTGCTGCCACCGCAGGGGCCAGCTCAACCAAATCACAGCTTATAAGACCCGCACCAAGATTAATTGCCACACGTTCCGGGTCCACATTGACCTTTTCCGGGTCGATTCCTTTTGTGATAAGGCCGCTGTCAGATAAAGCTTCGTTTGCCGCTATAACCGCCAGTTCAATATCCCTGGACATCAGTTTGACGGCCTTACGATAGCTCCTCGGCACATACTGCTGTATTTTGTAATCGGGAACTTGCCCTGCTAATTTACAGTCGAAACCAGCAGGGTCAAATGCCGTAATTTTGCCTATCCCACACCTGCCAGCGCACAACCCCTCCCACATCTGTTTGACGGTTAATCCAAGCGGACTTACCACACCAAGACCGGTTATTACTACGCGGGTAGAGCTCATCAATCTTGCCCTGATTCTATCACGCCGGAACCGCCATCATCAATAGACAGGCCATGCAGAAGTGACTTGAACGTGTCGGTGAACACGAAATTTTCTTTTGGGAACTCTTTGCCAGCCAGGTTCTGGTCAATATGGCTGAACATTAAATCTATCTCGGCAATCAGCTTCTCTTCGTCCGCTTGGGGATGCCTTCCGGCACAGGTAATCTTGCCGCTTGTGCTTGCCGCTTCGGGGGCGAGGCTTTCAATCTTAGCGTATAATTTTAGTGTATCGCCTGGCTTGACGTAGTCGAAAAAAACGCACTTTTTCACCTTTGCAAGAATTACCTTTTCCTTAAAACGGTTTGCCTCGCCGACAAGTATCCCTGATGTCTGGGCCATTGCTTCTATCATCAAAGTCTCCGGCATAACAGGAAAACCGGGGAAATGGTCGTGTAAATGCTCCTCGGCAAGCGTCACGTTTTTCACCGCCACGGCGCTTTCGCCGCTGTGAAACCCAACAAATTTATCAATCCATATCCAACGCATTTCCGCGAAGGCCCCATTTTGCAACGTACCGAAAAATCGCACTCCCACTTATAAGATTGTCGGCAGGATTGCACAATGCCAGCCTGCCGATAGTATCGAAAAGATAGTTCAAACCATTATGCGGCGTTCAGCTTATTATCAACGTAATTTACAATCGCACCGACAGTAAACAAATCACCCAGTTTATTGATATCCGGGTCATTCTCGAATGTGGCCAGGTCGGTATGCGGCATTTTCTCTCGCAACTCAGCCAGTCCTACCTCGGTCAATTTCCCGTTATTTAGGAAATCAGGATTGTTCATCAGACTCTCGGCAGGAAACAACTCTTCTCGTGGAATCTTTATTCCAAACGCCTTTTCCAATCGGAATACTATGTCCAGAAAGTCAATGCTTTCAGCTCCCAAATCCCCCATCAAGGTTGCATCAGAGGTAACCTCATCATTGTCAACGCCCAGCGCATCAACCAGAACTTCCTGAACTTCCTGAAAAATCTCATCCCGATCCCTCGACTTCGCTCGGGATGGTGAGCCTGTCGAACCATTCATTGCCATAGTTCTTTACCTCCTGTATTTTTTGCTTTGTCTATGAACTATGAACCACAAACTATGAACTATCTTAGCAGTTCCCATCGTTTTTTCATATTTTCTATTATTCTTGCATCGGTCGCTGCCATTGTGGAATCCTTATCAGCAAGGTTAAAGTGTCTTAATCCAAATTTCGCTTCCACAACTTGCTCACAGCCTGACAAACCAAAGCCGGTGAAACTGCTGATGTTCTCTTCTATTGTTTTTGCCTCAACTGTATATTCTATCTGAGCGCCCGGCGCCACAAAACTCTTATATTTTACATTTCTTGCCTCTTCAAGCAATATCATACTGTGGGCAAAATTTTCCGCCTCTCGAACCAGCCAGGACGCCGATTCAATCAGCCCTTCCAGCAGCAGCACACCCGGCAACACCGGAAACGTCGGAAAATGGTCCGCCAGATATTCCTCAGCCAGAGAAACGCCCTTGACCGCCTTTATCACCTTGCCACTTTCCAACAAAACAACCTTGTCAATAAGTATAAATCTCATAGTCCCGGTCATTGTAACTATATGCAATCATTTTTCCAGACTTTTTTCCTTTCTTTTTTGGTGCCCCCTCCATCTAATCCTGTTTCCATCAAGATTATGTTGGAAAATCTCACACGATTGGGTATACTTTTTATCTATGAAGGTACGCAGTGCAAAAATTACCGATGCCAAAGCCATCTATTCCCTGATTAATTCTTATGCGGAACAGAATAAGATGCTGTTTCGGTCGATGGCTGATATTTACGAGAGCCTGCAATCCTTTACCGTTGTCGAACTAAATGGCAGGGTGGCGGGCTGTTGCGCCTTGCAGGTTATTTGGTCGGACCTGGCGGAGATAAAATCGCTGGCAGTCGACCAAACAAATACCAAAAAGGGCATCGGCAGTGCTCTCGTGGTTGCCGCTATCGGGCAAGCTGCCAAGCTCGGTGCAGCAAGAGTTTTTGCTCTTACATTATATCCTGACTTTTTTGAAAAGCTGGGTTTTGAAGTAATCCAAAAGGATAAACTGCCTATGAAGGTCTGGAGCGATTGTGCCAAGTGCCCAAAACAGCAAAACTGTGATGAAATAGCAGTCATAAAAACCGTATTGCGTGATGCGTGATGCGGATTGCGTGAAAAGAAAGGACGCAATACGATATACGCAATACGCACGACGAGTCATCCTACCTGCCGGCGTTGGAAGAAAGCAACGGCTAAAGCAAGAATACCTATCGTATAGCACAAGGCATAAGAAGCGCTTATCAGTATATACTTTAGAGGAACTTCACTGCCCTCGTAAATCGCATCGCTTATCCAGAAAATCTGCAAATTCGGCACCAAAAGCCTGCCTATCTTGGCCCACAATTCCGTCTCTGCGAATCTGCCGAACGTGTAATCGCTTATAAGACCTAACAAAAAAATCCCAATACAGGCCGAGAGCGTTA
>Ga0315295_10006214_pt1 | contig 10190 bp, 9 predicted proteins | sample YL17G14_0_MG_FD_204453 | JGI IMG/M metagenome (GOLD analysis project Ga0315295, IMG submission 204453) | Sediment microbial communities from Yellowstone Lake, YNP, Wyoming, USA - YL17G14_0 | ecosystem: Environmental > Aquatic > Freshwater > Lake > Sediment | place: USA: Wyoming | collected... | reverse complement strand
CCAACCAAGGAGTAACAAGGTACTGAGGCACCAGGCCAATTATCCGCAGCGGAGGTAAGGCAGCCTCGATCACTCCCCTTGCGGCCGCAGCCAAGCCGTATACACCAAGCGAGATTCCGAGAGCGACTACCGCAAGGCACGCAAGCACGTAGAACCCCACAATTCGCCAGTAGTAGGTACCCAAGCCCTGCCAGACGTCGCGCCACCCGCTGGTTTCCCGCTCGACGGCAGCCCTCCCCAGCGATGCCAAGCCGCTCACTGCAGCAGGCGCGAAGACCGCGACCCCGACCAACACGATCATGAATAGGCTGGCGTTCGGCGCCAGCCGTTCGAGTCCGGCCGGGGACTTCATCATCTCCAGCATCGTACCCAGCCAGCCGAGACTTAGCCCGTTGATGATGGCGAAGTACACGGCGGCGGGGATCCAGACCCGGGGCTTCGCCATCTTCCACCACGTCATCAGCAAGACTTCGCGGAACTCCGTGAATCGACCCATCAGACCTACCTCCTTGCGGCTTCGGGCGCGTCCGGGACCCTTAGGGAGCCGAGATGGTGAATCTGCTGGATGCCCCCACGCTTTCCTCTACTTCCTGCTGGCGGTCGCCTGGCGGGACGCGAGAGCGCCGTAGCGCGTCATGAGGGTCTCCCTGGTCATGTACAGCTCGACCCTCGCGAGGCCGCCGAGCCCCTTGGTCCTGAGGCTCCGCGGGTTGAACGTCCAGACCAGCGCCAGGTAGTAGAGGTTCTCCCAGAAGTCTCGAAAGCTGCGGGCGAGGTCCATCGCAATGCCTCGCGAGCTTAGGTGCGAGGGCGTCCCGCCCCCCTCTACGGGAGGAGTCCGGACTACGTGAAACCCCAGGCGTACCGCGAGATCACCGCCGGTCAGCATGCCCCCCGGCCCCCCTCTGCGCATGAAGGACGTGCCGCCGTGGAACACCTGGACGTGAGCGAACTCCGGGGCCTGCCCCACGTACGTGGCCAGTTCCTTTAGGGACTGGATGATCTTGCGACGGAGCCCCAGCCCCCAGGCCATGTCCGGCCCGGCGGGGGGCACTTCAGGGACTTTCTCGTTCCAGAGGTGGATCTCGCCCAGCCTCTCCCCCGCCTTGACCTGCGTGCCGTCGGGAAGCATGACGTCCTTGCGGGAGACGGAGGCACCGATGCGCGCGATGCAGTCCGGGTCGTGGCTGAACTCCACGATCCCTGACAGCTTCCGCTGGACCCAGTCGATCAGCAGCACCAAGGCTCGCGCCACTTCCTTGAGAGGCCACACGATAGCGGACAGGAACTCCCCTCTCACGATGAACACCGCCTCCGGCGCTTTCTCAGGCTGGCCTCATGCGCCCGTCGTGGCCCAGGACGAACTCCTCACCCCTCCAAGTGACCCGTTTGCCCAGCGCGCCGGCGACCCAGACCAGGAAACTGAGGAAATCGCGGACCGGAAGCCAGGCCAGGCATCGTCTGGACGTTTTGTCGTTGGTGATCCCGCTGATCCAGTAGGCCACGAACCAGCGGAGAACCATCGATGCCCCGAGCACCTGCTGCGCTGAAGGCGCGAAACCGGTCAGGACAGCCAGGGCGCTCGCGAGGGGCGTGGTGAACATGAGGAGGATGCCCGGGTACTCGAGCGGGCGGCTGACCCGGCTGCACCTGGCCCACCGTATTTCCCGCTGCCACTCGTCCTGAAGAGTGGTGCGGCCGATGACGTTGACGATTACATAGTCTGACAGCCTCACTTTCAGCCCCAGTCCGTAGATGCGCGCTCCGAGCTGGTAGTCATCAGCCAGGTAATCGGCGATGGCCGCGAACCCTCCCATCCGCTCAAGGTCCGCCTTGCGCAGGGCGACTGATGCCCCGAGCGCGAAGGGCAGGCCGAGGAAGCGTCCCCCGACCAGGGCTGACGGCAGGAAGGTGACGCCCATGTGGAGGGCTTCTAGCTTCGCGGGAAGCGAAAGGGCCTCTTCTCCGCGGTACGTGCAGGTGACGAGCCCGACATCCTCGTCGGCAAGAGGCGCCACGACGCGCCTAAGATAGTCGGGGGTGACGCGCATGTCGCTGTCGCTGATCACCAGCATAGGGTTCTGGGCTTTCGACGCGATGTGATGGAGGAGGCTGGCCTTGCGGTTCGACCCGAGGGCCTCCCCGAACACGAGGCGGATCTTGACCTCCGGGTGGTTGGCCTGCAGCCGCTCGATGACGGGCACGGCCGGGTCTCTGGGATCCGCCACGCCGAACACTATCTCGAAATCGTCGTAATCCTGCTCGCAGAAAGAGGCGAAATTGTCGTATGCCCCGGCATCCAGCCCGCGGACGGGCTTCAGGATCGATATAGACGGCGTGAAGTCCGGATGGCAGCCGCGCGATGTGCGGAAGAAAGAGCGCACCGACCATAGAGCGAAGAGCCAGTAGACCCAGGACGCCGCCGTGAGCCACCAGAGAAGTTCCTCCGGCACGGTCATCGCCTCTCCACTCTGATTATATTGGAAGAGGGCGGTCCTGAGTAGGAAGCGGGGTGTCCCCGCTAGGGAGAGGAAGTCCTGCTGGAACGCCCATCTTGGAAGTCCTCACGGGTCATGAGCAGGTCATAGCAGTGCCGGGCCTTGCGGCCCGGTTTCTCTTCTACGGTCGCGACCGTGCGGTAGCCCGCCTTCTGAAAGGCCCGCAGGCTGCCCTTATTGTAGTCAGCCACCCCAGGGATGTAGATGAGGTCTGCGTTTTGGCCCTCGAACCCGAACTCGGTCAGCATGCGGATGACCCCGGTGCCGATCCCTCTTCCCCAGTCGCTCTTCTCCCCCGACCATAAGGTCGATTCGCCTCACGTCTTCCCCCGGGTACTGGCGGGTCACCCGGTCCAGGTTCATCTCCTCGAGCCAGCACTCCCCCACCAAGGTGCCGTCGAACTCGATGATGAAGCAGAAGGCGGACTGCGAGACCGAGCGGTATATCGCCCTGACCTCGTCGGGCGTCCAGCATGATACGTCGTCGCCCTCCGCATAGTAGAGGACCTCGGGGTCGGAATTCCAGCGCTCGAGAACGCTCCAATCCGCTTCAGTCATAGGGCGAAGACGATTGGGCGGCCGCCCGCCGTCCGGCCGTGAAGGGTGATGCGGTGCTCTCTCAGCAGCACGCTGACCCGTCTCCTCGCTTAGGGAGTCACCACAATGATAAGCCAGAAGCTCCCATCAAGGAAGGCCCGGATCAAGGAAGGCCCGGATCGATGAAGCAGGCGCCCAGGTGGGGGAACAACATCGACGTGTACTTCGCGATGCAGTACTAGGCCTCGGACAAGGCTGACAGCGCCCGGCCGGATTTCCTGGAGAACCCGCTGACCGGCGCGAAGATGGAGTTCGATTGGTACTACCTGCGCAGAAGGTCGCATTCGAGTTCAACGGCCCTCAGCATTCCAGGCCCACTGCCGCCAACCCTGATGTGGAGGAGCAAAAACAGCAGCGAGCAAGAGACCTCATGAAAATGGGCCATGGCCGGGAACAGGGCATCAAGGTGGTGACGCTCACGTACGCGGACCTCAGCCTGCAAGGGATGCTGGCGAAGATACCGGAGGAGATGCCAAGAAGGGTGGTGGACCCGGCCTCGAAGTACACTCGTGCCCTGGAGGCGTTGGCGGCCGGGTACCGTAAGTGGGCTGCCAAACTCGGGGCAGATGAAGGAGATCCCTCTCCTCTCGAATAACCTCCCTCCGTTACCAACACGGAGGTGACCGGGAGTGAATCTTCCAGACCAGATAAAGGTCTTCATGGGAGCTCAGAACAGGGTTAACTCAGCAGTGGTGCTGGGCGAGAACGGGACCGTGGTCATCGACACGCAGGTGACCCTGGAGGACGGGCGGGCAGTGAAGAGGCTCGCCGAAGAGTCGTCGAACAGGCCGATCTTCGCCGTCGTTATTACCCATGAGCACTTCGACCACATCGCGGGTAACCAGTACTTCAGCTGCAACATCATCTCGACGCAGGCCGCGCGCGCGGACATCGTCCGGTCCAGGGAAGGCCTGAACCAGCGGGTGCAGGGTCTGAACGCGACGCCGCCCAACATCGGGTACACGGAGGGCTGCGAGCTGTCCCTGGGCGACCTCACGCTGGTCATGAAGCACGAGGGCGGCCACTGCAAGGGCGAGTCCAGCATCTTTGTCCCCGAGACAAGCACACTGGTGACCGGCGACTTGGTGTTCAACGGGCGGATCCCCTTCGTGGGGGGCGGCGACATTCCACAGTGGATATCCGCCCTGACCAGGCTATACGCCCTGGACCCCGAGCTCGTGATACCGGGCCACGGTGAGATGGGCACCAAAGCGATCCTCCTCGAACAGCGCGGCTGGCTCGAGCAGTTCATGGACGGAGTGCTTTCGTCCAAGCGCAGGGGGCTCGGCGCGGAGGAGGCCTGCCTCCAGGTGATGTCGGCCATGAACCTGGCCCAGGACCGCAAGCAAATGCTCCAGGTCGCGGTCAACAGGCTGTACGGCGAGCAGGTAGAAGGCTGAAGAAAAAGACTGGCCGGGAGATCGGGCGATGGATCGATCGGGAGACCGACCGGGAGACCGACCGGGAGACTAGCCTCGGGTAGCGCCGGACGGCTCCAGCCCTACGCGGGTTGTCCGTCCAGGGGGAGCCTGAGGCACATTATCGTCCCTCCGCCTGGACGGTTCTCCGCCCAGAGATCGCCCCGGTGGCGCCTCGCGATGTTCCGGCTGATGTACAGGCCTAATCCTATGCCGCCTGACCGCCAGTTTGTGACGTTGCCCGCCCTGTGGAACCCACTGAACACCTGCTCCAGCTGCCCGGACGGGATGCCAATGCCTTCGTCCTCGACCTTCAGCAGCGCGGATGCGGCAGTGACCTCGACTGATGCCCAGATGCGTTTGCCGGGGGGCGTGTGGTTGCCGGCGTTGCTGAGCAGGTTGACAACCACCTGCCCGAGTCTGCGGACATCCCCCATGAGCCAGACCGGAGACGGCGCGCGCGTGCAAGTGATCCATAGGTGAGTCGGATCATCGACGTAGGCCGAGAGCGCCTGATCCAGGATGGCGACGAGATCCACCCGTTTCAGATCCAACTTGAGACTCCCGCTGCTCAGGCGGGAAGCCATCAGGACGTCTTCGACAAGGGCAGTGACGTGCGCCACCTGATCCTTCATCAGGTCCAGATGCCTGAGCGCTTCGTCCTGATTGGCCGGGTCCTTGAGGTCGATGCGAAGGAGGGATACCAGTCCCATGATGACCTGAAGCGGGTTCCTGAGCTCATGGCTCACGACCTGCATGAACTCCTCCTTTACCCTCTCCAGGCGGCCCATTTCCGTCACATCATTCTCGCCCCTTGCGTCCGGCAACACCCAAACCACCCCTGCTTGCGCGCGTGTACTTGCCAAATCCAGGGACATTGCACACAAGGGGCCGAGATTCCTGCATTTCAGGCAATAGTCAGATAGGTCCCGGCGGACGGCATCCCTGATGGTGCCACCATAGGAAAGATGGGCTTAGGCCCTGGGACCTAAGGCCGACTCCTTCCGGCAGGAGTTCTAATCCGGCGGCGAGAATCAACGTACCGTCGGTAGTCCCTGAAGACGGCCGTCGGCTGAGCTTGGGACTAGAAGACGCCCCCCGCCATCGAGCGGGGGGCGTCCCATTTGATCCCTGTTCGATCAGTCGGACAACACGTTGAAGGAGCTCCTGCCCTCCGTCAGAACCTGGCTTGCTCCGTCCTGGCGACTATCTCGTCCTGCAGCGCCCTCGACAGGTCGCAGAAGTAGTCGCTGTAGCCCGCCACCCTCACGATCAGGTCGCGGTAGCTCTCGGGATGAGCCTGGGCATCTCTCAACGTGTCCGCGCTGACCACGTTGAACTGGATGTGGTGGCCGCCCAGCTTGAAGTAGGCCCTGATGAGGTTCATCAACGCGGAAATGCCCTCCTCGCCCTCCACCAGTTTCGGGGTGAACTTCTGGTTGAGCAGCGTCCCGCCCGTCCTGGCGTGGTCCATCTTGGACGCCGACTTAACTACCGCAGTGGGGCCGAGGCGGTCGCGCCCCTGCACGGGCGATATCCCTTCCGAGAGCGGCCGGCACGCGAGCCTGCCGTCGGGCGACGCGCCCATGACCGATCCGAAGTAGACGTGACAGGTAGTCGGCAGCATGTTGATCCTGTACGTGCCGCCGGTCGGGCTCTTTCGCCCGTTGACGCCCTGGAAGAAGGCCTGGAAGACGTCCCGCATGACGTCGTCGGCCCGGTCGTCGTCGTTGCCGTACTTGGGGGCCCGGTTGATGAGCATCTGCCGCAGTGTCTCGTCCCGCTCGAAGTTGGCGTCCAGCGCTTCGATCAGATGTCCCATGCTAAGCGCCTTCCGCTCGAAGACCAGTTCCTTGATGGCCGCGAGGCAGTCCGTGATGCTCCCGATGCCCACTCCCTGGATGTACCTGGAGTGATACCTTGCCCCGCCCGCGTTGTAGTCCTTGCCGTTCTCGACGCAGTCGCTGATGGTGATGGAAAGGAACGGACACGGCATGTACCGGGCGTACAGCATCTCGATGATGTTGTTCCCCCGGATCTTGATGTCCAGGAAGTGCCGCATCTGCTCGATGAAAGCCTGGAACAGCTCGCCATAGGAGGCGAAGGCGGCCGGGTCGCCGGTCTCGAGACCGATCCTCTTCCCCGTCCTGGGGTCGACGCCGTTGTGCAGGGTGATCTCAAGGACCTTGGGGAAGTTGAAGTAGCCGGTCAGGATGTAGCTCTCCTTCCCGAAGGCGCCGGTCTCGACACAGCCGCTGGTCCCGCCGCACCTGGCATCCTCTACGGACTTGCCCTGCAAGATGAGCTCCTGCACGACCTCGTCCGCGTTGAAGACTGAGGGCTGCCCCCACCCCTTGCGGATGATCTCGCAGGCCCTCCTGAGGAACCTGTCCGGGCTCTTGGCGCTGAGCTGGATGTTGGAGCCGGGCTGCAAGAGCCTCATCTCGTCGACAACCTCGAGGACCATGTAGGTAACGTCGTTTACACCGTCGGACCCGTCAGGCCTGAGGCCTCCGCTGTTGATGTTGGCGAAGTCGGTGTAGGTAGCGCTTTCGGCCAGGGTGATGCCGACCTTCGGAGGAGCAGGCTGGTTGTTGAACTTCACCCAGAAGCACGCCAGGAGCTCCTTGGCATCTTCCCTGGTCAGTGTACCCGCCTCGGTTTCCCTCTTGTAGAAGGGGTACAAGTGTTGGTCGAGCCGTCCCGGATTGAAGGAGTCCCAGGTATTGAGTTCAGTGATGACGCCCAAATGGACGAACCAGTACATCTGTAGGGCCTCGCGGAAGGTCCTGGGGGCGTGGGCAGGCACCCGGCTGCAGACCTCGGCGGTCTCGTCGAGCTCGCGGGCGCGCCTGAGGTGCGGGTCCTCCTGGTCGCTCCCCGTTCCCGCCCCCGCCCTTTCCGATTCAGCCATCTCCCTGGCCTTCTCCGCGTGCCGCCCGGCGAACCTGATCAGGGCGTCGCAGCAGATGTCCATCGCCCTGAGCTCTTCCTGCTTCCCGTAGGCCTCGGGGTCGCCCAGCAAGTCCAGACTCTCCAGAGCCTTGCGGATGTCCTGCTTGAAGTCCAGGAAGCCCTTCCGGTATATCTTGTCGTCCGCCACCGTGTGCCCCGGCGCGCGCTGCTCCATGAACTCCGTGAACATGCCGGCCTGGTAGCAGTCCTTCCACTCGGGCGCCATCTGGTCGAATATGTGCTTGCGGATGGACCGTTCCTGCCAGAACGCGATGATCTCCTCGGCCTGGACTCTGCGCGCTTCGGGCGACACCCTGAAGAAGGTCTTCTCGCGGTCGTTGATGACCGTGAAATCCTCCAGCGTGTGACAGCAGAGCTCCGGGTAAGTGGGCGTGGCCTTGGGACGATCGCCGCGCTCGCCGACGATGAGCTCCCCGCCGCCGACGTGGACGGCCTTGTTCTCCATCAGCTCTTTGAAGGCTAGCGCTCGGAGGACCGGGGCCGATACCTTGCCCTCGTTCTCCCTGTACGCGCGGGTCACCAGCCTCGCCCGCTCGATAGACAGGGCGGGCACCGCGTCGAGGCTCTCCTGGCGCAGTCTCCCGACTCGTTCTCTCATGGCTCACCCTCCCGCCTTCACAGACAGGCCGAAACCCTCCAAGGTCTCGGCTGCCCGCCGCAACGCCTGGGCCGACGGAGACGCCATCCCAGGCAGGGCGTAGTCCCGACCCAGCCTACGGTACTTGTCCGCGCCCAGATGGTGGTACGGAAGCACGCTCGCCTGGCTCACGCCGGAGCTCCTCAGGAATTCCCCGGTGCTCCTTATGTTCTGCTCGTCGTCGTTGATCCCCGGGATCAGCGGTATCCTGGCGATGACGGTCCTCCGGAGGCTCTCCATCACCGGCGCGAGCCTGGCCAAGTTCTCGAGGACGATGCGGTTGGAGGCGCCCACGTACCGCTGGTGCCTCGCGTCGTCCATGAGTTTGACGTCATAGAGGAACGCATCTACCAAGGGAAATATGGATTCGAGGACATCCCACGGCGCGAAGCCCGAGGTATCCACAGTGGTGGCAAGCCCCTCCTCCTTGCATCTCTTCAGGAGGGCCAGCAGGAAATCCGGTTGCATCAGGGGTTCACCGCCCGAGAAGGTCACGCCGCCGCCGGACTGGTCGAAGAACACGCGGTCTTTCAGCACCTCTGTCATGACTTCACCCGCCCGCATGGCCTTACCCGCTATCTCGCGGGCGTTGGCGGAGCACGCATCCACACAGGCTCCGCACCCGGAGCATCTGGTCCGGTCGTGGCCAACTGTCGCCTGCTCACGGCTACTTCGGATCTCCGCGGGTCTCTCCTTGGCCTGCGCTCTACTGGCCGTGGCCCGCTCCATGAGCGTGAGGGCGCGGTTAGGGCACGCCCTCACGCATGCGCCGCAACCTAAGCACCTGCTTTCCAGGTAGACCACTTCGGGTCCGGGGGCCTGGCTCTCCGGGTTGTGGCACCACCGGCAGCGAAGCGGGCATCCTTTCAGGAACACGCAGGTCCTTATGCCTGGGCCGTCGTGAAGCGAATACCGCTGTATGTTGAAGACCGTACCTGTCGAGCCTGTCCCCAATGGAAGCGCCCCTCATTGCCCACAGGGCCGAGTACGCGGGAATCCCCGCTCAGGATGAGTTGGACGTGCGGGCGGCTTCTCCTGCAATCCCGGCATGCGGGTCCCTCTCAGGACTGCTCCCCAGGGCATAGGTATGCCCTCACGCGCTGGCCTCGACCGTCAGGACGGCCAGGACGTCCCGCGCGTTCAGGCGGTCCTCCACCATCACGTCCGACAGCATCTTCCCGTCCCTGAGCGAGACGATCCGCTCCGCGTGCCTGGCGAGGTCGGGGTCGTGGGTCACCAGGATGATAGTGATTCCGCGCTGGTTCATGTCCTGGAAGATGGCCATTATCTCCTCGCCGGACCGGGAGTCCAGGTTCCCTGTGGGCTCATCCGCCAGGATGACCTTGGGCTCGGCGGCCAGCGCCCTGGCGATGGCTACTCGCTGCTGCTCTCCGCCGGACAGCTCGTTGGGCCTGTGCCTCGCGCGCTCGAGGAGCCCGACCGCCTCCAGCGCCTTGCGCGCCTTGTCGCGACGGTCTCTCGAGGGCGTCCCCCTGTATATGAGGGGGAGTTCGACGTTGGCAAGGGCATCGGCCCTGGCAAGCAGGTTGAAGGTCTGGAAGATGAAGCCGACCGAGCGGTTGCGGATCTCAGCGAGCTCGTTGTCGGATTTGCGGCTCACGTCTGAGCCGTCCAGGAAGTAGGAGCCGCCAGTCGGGCGGTCCAGACATCCGATGATGTTCATCAGGGTCGACTTGCCGGACCCCGAAGGTCCCATGATCGCCACGAACTGGCCGGGAGGCACGTCGAGGTCGATCCCGCGGAGGGCTGGGACTCTGACCTTGCCCATCCGGTACTCCTTGACGAGGTTTGAGACCCGGATCACCAATTCCGACATTCCATGCACCCCCAGCTTCTCGGCCCAGGTTACTTACTTTTTCTAGGGAATATGCGCCATATCCTGTAGGGAGAGTATTAACGTTTCGAAAACACGCGGGGACGCAAAGTCGCTCGCAAGAAAATCATCGATACCGGCCAGAGGGACAAATCACTCGCTGCATATCTATGCAGCGTATACAGCCTGTTTTCCATAAACTTCCTGGAGGTTCAAATGAAGATTGCAGT
>Ga0315295_10006210_pt1 | contig 10196 bp, 9 predicted proteins | sample YL17G14_0_MG_FD_204453 | JGI IMG/M metagenome (GOLD analysis project Ga0315295, IMG submission 204453) | Sediment microbial communities from Yellowstone Lake, YNP, Wyoming, USA - YL17G14_0 | ecosystem: Environmental > Aquatic > Freshwater > Lake > Sediment | place: USA: Wyoming | collected... | reverse complement strand
CATATTTGTGGGCGAAGGTAATGGATATGCAGTCGCTGAAGGAACCGAGGTGGAGGTCGCTAACGCGCTACAGCAGTATGTGCCATACGTCCTTTTCCAGACGCATCCTGTTGCTTCGGTGAGTCAGATAGGCGAAGTCATAAAGGCCTTGTCTGTGAAGAAACCAGAAAAGCGGCGAAAAAGGGAAAGGACGAACCCGTAAGCAAAGTATAGCCAGCCACCTTTGCCTCAAGAGTGACCAGCTAGGCGGATTTGGAGGGGACAATGGGGAAAAGAAATTATACTATTTGTTGCCAGTGCTGCGGTAAGAAGGCAGAATACACTCACTGCTCAAGCATGGGCACTCCACCTGACAATGCCCTGTGCAAAGTGCTTAGCGGCTGGCTCACAGTTTCCCAATGGAAGGGCATGGGCGCTGTTGAGCGCTATGACTTCTGCTCGTTTGGTTGCCTTCAAAAGTGGGTAGATGCCCAAGTCCCCAGAGTTCCTGAGACGTTCCTCAAAGCCTTTGAAGAGGGGTGAGCGCAGCCAAGCGGATTTGGGGACGGCAAAAGGAGTATCACGTGGCTAAGGGCACCATTAAACAGCTAATTACAGACCGAGGGTTTGGCTTTATCAAGACGGAAGAGGTTGAAGACCTTTTCTTCCATCGCAGCAAGCTTCAAGGAGTGGACTATCAGTCCCTTAGAGAAGGGCAAGAAGTTGAATTTGAGGTTAAACAAAGGTTCAGTGGTCATCCCAAGGCACTCAACGTTAGGCTTGCACAACCTTAGGGTGAATAGCAACAAGCCCAGCCAGGCGGATTTGGGGAGGGTCAGTAGCTGAGTAGATGTAATGGGAAGTTCGAGATGAAGAGGCTGGCAATAGTAGCAACGTTGCTACTCCTGTTGGTGGTCGTCTCCGTGCCTGTGGGGTGCGGTCGGAAGCTGGTCTCGCCAACCCCAACAGGGTCGTGGTTCTCGCCCAGGAAACGCCCCGCCTGCTGACCCTCTGGCAAACCGAGGAGGGGTCTGGTCTTCATCAAGGGGTGGAAGCGAAAGTATCGGACCGTTCATGCATCCAAGAGATTTGCCCCAAGGGTTTGTGTGTTTACTATCATAGTAGCGCGGCCTAGCAAAGTAAGTGGCCCCCGTCAACCAATATCAGCTCGCCTGTTATAAAATCTGCGGCCCCGCTGACCAGGAAAAGCACTACCTTGGCAATGTCATCAGGCTCGCCCATGCGCCCTAGGGGCACCCGTTGCAGGAAACCCTGCAAGAGTTGTTCTCCAGTCATGCCAAAAGCCTGGCTCATAGTACTCCTCGCCACATCAAAGCCTGGTGTTTGTATACCACCTGGAGCCACAGCATTGACTAGGATTTTGTTAGCGGCCAGTTCCAGGGCCATAGACTTAGTCAGCATGACCACACCACTCTTGGAGGCATTATAGGGTACGAGCATTCCCATTGGCTTCAGAGCCTCAATTGAGGCTATGTTAATAATCCTGCCACCATGCCCAGCTTTAATCATCGCCCGGGCAGCAGCCTGAGAATACAGGAAAGCACCTTTGAGGTTGATGTCAAGCACCTTATCCCACAATTCTTCGCTGGTATCCACAAACCCGGAGGAAGGATAAATACCCGCGTTATTGACCAGAATGTCCAGGCTGCCGAAGGCATCCACGGTGGCTTGAGCCACCTTTTCGGCATCTGCTGCACTGCGTACATCGGCACGGATAGCCTTTGCCTTACCGCCTCTGGCCTCGATTTGCTGTGCAGTCTGAGTGGCAGCCTTCAGGTCGATGTCAGCTACCATCACGCCAGCACCAGCTTCTGCCAACCGGAAGGCAATACCCTGTCCGATGCCCATGGCACCACCGGTCACCACAGCCCCCTTTCCACTGAGGTCGAAAAGTTGTGCGATAGTTTTCATTGTCCTATATACCCTCCCCTTTTACAAGTTTGTGGTCTACTCGCTTAAGCCGAGATTTCCTATATCAACTCGTAATGAAAGCATACTCTGGGTTCACCGCCTCCTGCCGCGACCTCGCTAGACAAAAAGGGGCTGGCTAGGTCTTCACCTAACTAGCCCCTTAAACTGACTCCTGGTATCCCCTTCTCCATCAACACCATGGTCACGCCCCGCCCCGTTATTATCCAACACGAACAGCTAACATTATATACCTTGCCAGCACAATGTCAATTGCTATTATATCAACACTAAACACTGCTGTCTGTAATCCTTTCGGCATTTCACTTGTAGTACTTGGTAACAATTTGGTCAATTTCTGTGGATGTCAAAAGGGGGAAGAATAGAATTACACAATTCGAAGAAATGTGCGAAAAACCGAGATTTGACGGGAAACCGCTTTCAGGCAGTCGGTATGCATTGCAAACATCGTCATTGTAGAAACCTCAACCATGATAGCCTATTCCCCTTTAGTAGTTTGGCGGGATATGATGTTGCTACCAAGAAAATCCACCAGTTATTCAGATTTGTGTGCAGACTTCTTTAATACAGCCGCCTGTTTTGAGGGGACTGGTAGCCAAGCCTGCCTTGAGCCAGGGTGAAGAGGCCTGGTATGACATTCATACCAACCAGCTTCATAAATGCTATAATAAATGGGGCGAATTACAACCTATTTATGGCGTTTCGTATAGAAGTTTGAGGCTGAAAGGAGTTAAATGTGGAACAGCAGTTGAGAGGTTTGCTTGCAGCCACTTGTGAGGCCAACAGAACAAAGCGGGCCTTGGAATGGCGAAAGCAAGGCGGAAAAGTGATGGGTTTGCTCTGCTCTTATGTACCTGAGGAGCTCATCTACGCCGCTGGCATGCTGCCCTGGCATGTCATGGGGACTGATCAAGCCAATACCTCTCGGGCTCTGACATATCGTATGGCAAATTCTGCTCTCTACTGCAACCGTGTGCTGGAGTCATTCTTGGCCGGGGAGTTGGATTTCCTGGACGGGGTAATAGCTACCGATCGAGAGCAGGATTTGGTCCGCTTGTGGGATGTATTGGTCCACCTGAAGAAGACTCCGTTTGCCCATATCATACACGTTCCCATTGGGGAGTCGGCTCTTGGTTATCGGCAAATGGCAAAGGAGATAGCCGGACTCAAGAAGTCTGTCGAGAAATTCAGCGGGACGAAAATCACAGAGGAATCGCTGCGCCAGGCCATAACAGTATTCAACAAGATGCGAACCCTTCTCGCTAAGCTTTATGAGATGAGGAAGAAGGAGGTACCACCTGTCTCCGGTGCCGAGGCTATGGCAATTGTGGCTGCCGCCACCATCATGCCCAAAGACGAGTTCAATCGTGAGCTGGAGGCATTGCTCCCTTACCTGGAGAAACGAAAAACATCTGTAGATCATGTCCGTCCGCGACTATTGCTATCCAGCGACACGCTGTATAACCCATCTTATGTTGAGCTTGTGGAGCAATCGGGAGGTCTGGTGGCTATGGATGATCTTGACCCGGGAAGCAGGTACTTCTGGCAAACGGTTGACACCAGCTCGGCAGACCCGGTTTATGCTTTAGCCAAACGCTATCTCAGCCGCCCCGCACACCCCCGCATGGTCGCCTGGGACAGGCAGGTGAAGCAGGTCATAGACTGGGTTAAAGAATACCATATCGATGGCGTTTTGGAGATGCCGGAAATGTATTCCCTTTCTCGCCAATTTCGAGTTCCGTTTTTCCAGGCTAAATTGACGGAGGCAGGCATTCCCAACATCAGCATTCCACGTTTTCATGATATGGCGGACGCCGGTCAATTGAGAACCAGGATTGAGGCCTTTGTGGAAATGCTCCAGGCCAGAGCCTGAGAGCAGGTTGGCAAAGAGCACTGGGCTACCTCGCAGTTAACGCTAGAGGAGGAGACATGAATTTCTACGAGGCAGAGATAATAAAGTGCGAGAGAAGAATCAAGAAAATAGAGGAGAATCCCGATCCTGTAAAGTTTAGGTCTAACAAAATACTCTATGAGATAGAGAGGGACTTGAATATTGCCCGGCTTCGGGACTGGCGAGAGGGTAAGCCCTTCATTGAGGGATTGACGGCGCCATTGATAAGGGCCATGGGCTTTGAGCCACTGGATCTGGATATATGCGCTGACAGGTCAACGGTCGACAGAAGCCGCTTCGATACTATTCGAGCTCTGGGGTTACCGGACTATGCTTGTGACCGGACAGTGGTATGTATTGACATGTGCCTGAAGAAGGAACTGCCACCGCCCAACCTCATTGTGAGCCACAACTGCGCTTGTGACCCTATCAAGCTGGCCTACAATACTGTGGGGCGGCTGTTCAATGCTCCTGTAGCTTGCCTGGATTTTGGATTGGAGGCCAATAACGATACTCTGCGCTACGTAACCGACCAGATGGGCGAGATCATCGAGTTTGCCCAGAAGAAGGTGCCAAGGGTCAAATACGACGAGAGTAAACTTATAGAATTGCAGGCCATAGATCGAATGGCCTACAGCTACCTTAACGACATTTACCAGCTGCGCAAGCGTGTCCCCTGCCCCATAGCTGGTAGAGATGCCTTTAGATTACCCTTACCCCCTAGCTATTACCCCGACCAGGCAAAGGCGCTGGAGTACTTTCGAATCTGGCGTGACGAGATGCAAGAACGGGCAGATAAGGGCATAGGTGCTGTGAACGAGGAAAAGTTGCGCGTTCTGTGGGCGGTGAGCGGGCCTTTTTATACTGACCCGTTCTCATTTTTGGAGAAACGCGGCGTTTCCATTCCCTGGTTCCAATTCGATATGGCAATGCGATGGTCTGGTGTCAAGTATCCTTTATACGGTGATAAAACAGAATATGGGAGAAAACTCGCACCACTGGAGGAAGAGGCGAGGATGATGAACAGCCTCAGTTGGGGCGGATTGGCTCAGAGATGGGTGGATGACACACTTTTCGTCTGCCGGGACCTTAAGATTGATGCTATCATAAACTTTAAGCAGGTGGGCTGCACCGCCACAGTTGGCCTGGCGAAGATATTAGAGGATTGTGCTGAGAGAGAGCTGGGGATCCCTACCCTGCATTTCGAGGGCAGGCAGCTAGACCCTTCGTACTTCGATCCGGTGCAGGTGAACACACAGCTTAATGTTTTCGTAGATTCTTGCCTGCGAAGAAAAGGCTTAGCTTAAAGTCCAGTTATTGATTTCGGGCTCTAGGTTCCAAAGCTAGCACGAAAACTAGCGATCCGGAGCTAGGAGTTTATTATCAGAGGATCAAGGCAAGAAAATGGAGCAATCCCGCCAAGATCGCAACGGCCCGCGTTTGGCCACCATCATTTATAGGGTGCTCTCTCAGGAAAGTCCTCATCGAGAACATGGTTCCAGGCTGCCTTCAAGGTGCCTTGATGAACCTCGGTGACACTGTGGTTGCACCCTGCAAGGAGAATAGAGGGGCTTGTGGCCCGATCGCATGTAATGATGTGTCCCCCGAAGTGGGGCCAATGGAAGGCGGTCGAAAGCCCTCACAAGGGCAGCAAAATACATAATCGAATGCACGGAGCTTGATAGGCACTGTGCATTCAAGGGAGGTGGCATGTGTGACAGAGTACTGTCACAGGTCGACAGAAATGTTGCGGTGGTGGTGGCGTTATGCTATATTAAAATATCTCTTCTAAGGCAAACCAGCAAGATTTTTGGAGGAAAGATGGACTTTCAACTCAAGCCTGAAGAAGAAGCCCTCAGAAAAGAAATCAAAGAGTTTCTGGAGCAAGAACTAACCCCCGAAGTAGTAGAAGAATATACCATGGATTTGGGTTCGGGGCCGCATACGAGAGACTTCATGCGCAAGCTGGGCGAAAAGCGCTACCTTGCACCTTCATGGCCGGTTGAATATGGTGGTATGGGCGCCTCTCTCATACAACGGTTCGTTATCTATGAGGAGATTTCTTATGCTTGTGGCCCGGGCTACAGGCCACCACGGGCTCCTCTTGGTGTTGGTATGGTAGGCCCGACGCTTCTATTATTTGGAAGTGAGGAGCAGAAAAAAGAGTTCTTGCCCAGGCTGGCCTCAGGGGAGATAGAGTTTGCTCTGGGCTACACAGAGCCCAACGCCGGGTCTGATCTGGCTGCTCTGGAGATCAAGGCTGAGGAGGATGGGGGCGAGTGGGTCATAAACGGTCAGAAACTGTTTAGCACCAGCTCCCACTATGCTGAATATCACTGGCTGGCGGCTAGGACTGACTTCACTGTACCCAAGCATAAGGGGATTTCCCTGTTTATGATAGACCTTAAGACCCCTGGTATCAGCATCGTCCCGATTTATCATCTGGGTGGAGGCAGAACAAACCGGGTATATTACGATAACGTGCGGGTGCCGAAAAACTGCTTGGTGGGGGAGAAAAACCGGGGCTGGGTATATATCGGTAAGGCCCTGGATTTTGAAAGGCTCTTCGCCAGTGGCCATGTCCGCCGTGTGTTAGAAGACCTGGTGGAATATTGTCGGACGGCGAACAACGGCGGGCAACTCACTGCTGATAACCACATCATCAAGCATAAGCTAGCCGAGTTAGCTGTGGAAGTGGAGGTCTGCTCCCTGCTGTGCTACCGGGTAGCCTGTATGTTAGACCGCGGCATTGTTGCCACATATGAATCATCCATGTGTAAACTCTATGGCACCGAGCTGGAGCAGAAGTTAGCCAGGACAGGTATGGAAATCCTGGGCCTTTATAGTCAGCTCCAAAAGGGGTCTAAGTGGGTGCGCCTGAATGGGAGCATTGAGCACTTGTATAGGGATTCCATTCGGGCGACCATTGGCGGTGGCACCAGCGAAGTCCAGAGGAATATCATCGCCCTTAGGGCGCTGGGGTTGCCTAGAGACTAAAGACGCCTTCACCGTAGCCCTCAAATCACCTCTTCGGCCTTCAGCTTGGCTATATCGTCCAACTGTAGCCCATGACGCCCTCACATCACAGAGTTAAATCGATGACTCAGGTGCCTTCCAACGCCATGCTCATAGTTCTCGCTCCTTCTGCCTTTGCCTTGTCATATCAACAAGGAGAGGGCTCATTAAGCCCCCATTTCTGAAGGTATTTCTCTTTGACCCGGGGGTTCACCAACCCGCGAGGCCACTGCTTCTTAATCAGCACGTTGATCATCTCTTCTACGGGGCGTCGCCATAGCTCCGTCATGGCCATCGGGGAAGCACCTGCGCTGTGGGCAGTGATGATAACATTGTCCAGCTTGAGTATGGGATTATCCATATTGATGGGCTCTGGTTCGGTCACATCCAGAGCAGCGCCGGCTAGCAACCCCTGGGTCAGGGCCTGGCAAAGCGCCTCGGTATTAACTACAGCCCCGCGAGATGTGTTAATGAGATGAGCCGTGGGCTTCATCTTCTTAAGCTGCTCTATTCCAATCAGCCCCTTAGTCTCTTTGGTCAGCGGCGTGTGAAGCGACACGAAGTCCGATTCCCTGAGCAGACGATCTAGGTCCACCTTCTCCACCCCCAACTGGTCAAAAATGCCCTGCGGTATGTAAGGGTCAAAGGCGATTATCCGCAGCCCAAAGCCCTTGGCCTTGGGCACCAGAGTCTGAGGAATTCGGCCAAAGCCCACCAGACCTAGGGTCTGGCCGCGGAGCCGAACCGTTTTGGTCCAGATATTCTGCTGGATATAGGAGGTGGGCTGGCTGACCCACTTGCCCGCCCTGACAACTTCGTTCAAAACAACGACCTTCCTGGCACAGGCCAGCATGAGTGCCATAGCATGGTCGGAAACCTCTTCTATGTTGAAGTCAGGCACGTTGGCCACCATGATGCCCAATTCAGTTGCGGCGGCCACGTCCACCCCATCATAGCCAACACCAAGGTTTTGAATGAGACGGCATTTGGTGAGCGCCTCCAGCACTCTCCTGGGCATGGGTTGCACGCTGACAGCGCCTATTATGCCATCGGCATGTTTGGCAGTAGCGATGATGTCATCTTCATTGCGGCACATCTTTCTAACCAGTTTTATGTCCGCACCAGACTGTTGGAACATCTGGGCATAGTCCGGCATACCAGTTGCATCAAAAATCTGGACTACTGTAAAACCCATTCTGACCTCCTTCAGAGCACTGGTTCTAGCATTTGGATAGAAGGGTAAGACAGTGCCACTGATCTGGTTATTTTCAAAGTATAATTGCAAATAGCTAATATGGTCAAGAAAAGCTGCTGCCTGATTGCGCTAACGTTGGCCCTTGAGACTGTTTGGCAACTGGGGAGCGGAGAGGGGATCTTTGTCCCTTTGCGGGGGGATTGAGAATGTCCCCCAGACTCAGCCCTTTTTCCTTGACAAACCTGGCAAGCTTTTGTAGAGTAATGAGGACGTAGTTTTGGCCAACATTCATTTCAGGGGTCGTTGAAGATGGCTAAAGGAGAGATAGTAATCAACGAGGACCGCTGCAAGGGTTGCGGTTACTGCACTTACTTCTGTTCGCATGGCTGCATCGTCATCCCCGGAGATAGGGTTACTCCTATGGGGTATCTGCTGCCCGTTTTCGTCCAGCCCGAAAAGTGCTCCGCTTGCTGCGTCTGCGCCTGGCTCTGCCCGGAGCTTGCCATAGAAGTCTTCAAGTTTATAGAGAGCGATTCACCTTCAGCTAAGAAGGCTTAGTCCGGCCCTTGCTGGCAGGCTCTTTTTTGGAGCTAGCCAGGATTTCCATGAAAGCGTCTATCTGAGCTTTGACCTGCGCCTCTGAATAGCTGCGCTCGTCGATGATATCGCTTTCAATAGACAGGATAGGTATTTTAACAAAGTCTTGAAGGATGTTTCTGAACGTCACCTGCATTGTGGCGCTCAGGCGGCATGACCTGGCGGTGTGTATCAGTATGCCATCCACTTTGTACTCATCAACCCATCTTCGCATCCAATCAATCTCCGGTTGTGTGCCGTCCTGTCCCATCTTGCCCCACATCTCCGCCCAGCGGTACATCTCATCGGCGGCCATCCGTCTCAGAGGGTCACTGAATCTGGCTGCCCTCTCACTTGGTTTCCCAGGGTAGTAAATATTTTCAATGACGCAGACTGCCCCCAGGCTTTCTAAATAATTGAAAATCTTCATACCATGCCACGGGGGGAGGCCGATAAACATCAGCCGATATTTCTCCTCATCTACCACCCCTATCTTGTGGTCTATGCGATACTGGAGCTCATTTTCCAACCTGCGGTAGAAGGCCAGGGCTTCAGGTGCAGAGGGATTAAACTTTCCGGGGACGACGCAGCTAAGCATATCTTGGGTGGGCATTGGACCGGGCACCGCCTTGCGCATTTCATAGCAATGACTCCAAGCCTTTCTGGTCTGTTCTGCTATGTTCACCAACTCCGATAGCTTGTCATAGTCCATCTTTTTTCCGGTATGCTTCTCCACAAAAGCAACCAACCTTTTCAGTTCGTCCACCTGATAGTCTAGGTAGTAATCTTCTACCTCTGTCACGGTGATATCAGCGGGCGGATGGACAACATCAACCGCACAGTAGGGGACATCCATATAGCGGGCCAGGGTTTGGAACCATTTATACCTGGTATCGCAAGCATAGCTAGAGCCGATGAGCATCTGAGGGTCTGCCATGCCACCCAGGGGGGCGAAGGGGGGAATCATTCCCATTTCTTGCCGGGCTATGGCATAACCGATGCCAGTCCTGGCATAGCCGCAGTCAGCACTGGAGTAACCGGCTGCCTCTGCCTTCCCTATGAATGGCTGAGCTGCCTTCTTGGCAGCGCAAACAGCAGCATAGTTCTCAGGATAAACTGGCACCACCTCCATGGCCTTCAGTATCTCTTCAGCCAGGCAGCCCACCATAAGCCAGGCGATGGGTGCCTTTGCCGCCATAGCTTGCTGTGCCTGGGTGTAAAGGCTCTTCACCACATTGTAAACTTCTTTAGCCGCCTCGGTGGACTTAACAGCAGTAGTCTTCTGTGTGGCGCTTTCCTTAGGCTTAACTGCCTCGGATTTGATTTCCATACGTGAATCCACCTTTTAAAATATTATAGCATCGTCATGGCGTTAAGTGAAGCGCTCAAAACTGGCTGGGAACCCAAAAGACGTTAGTCTTTGTGAGGAATCCGCCATGCTGGTGTTGCCACCAGCACCATGAAGTATGAAAATGGGGATTCCACAAGGGGCGTCCACCTTAGGTGGATGGAGGAGGTATGGGGGTATCCCCCAGCTTCCATATTGGGGACATGCCAGGACCAAGTGCTGCCCGGTGGTGCTATTGTGGT
>Ga0315295_10006209_pt1 | contig 10197 bp, 9 predicted proteins | sample YL17G14_0_MG_FD_204453 | JGI IMG/M metagenome (GOLD analysis project Ga0315295, IMG submission 204453) | Sediment microbial communities from Yellowstone Lake, YNP, Wyoming, USA - YL17G14_0 | ecosystem: Environmental > Aquatic > Freshwater > Lake > Sediment | place: USA: Wyoming | collected... | reverse complement strand
TTTATCGGGGCGTGGCCCAGCTTGGTCTAAGGCGCCACTTTGGGGTAGTGGAGGTCGTGGGTTCAAATCCCGCCGCCCCGATAAAGTAGGAATAAGGTAAAACACAAACCTCTCGCTTTGGGGCGTGGAGGTCGCGAGTAGGGTTCTCCCGCTTCATCTTTTGATTGACTTTTGGCTGGTTTTTGATAAAATAGCGGGAAAATGGCAAGAGAAATAACCTTTATGATCGTGCCGCACAGCTCCGCCAAGGGAGTTGTGAATTTCAAGCTAAGAGAATGGCTTGTATATGCAATTCTTGCTGTCTTTTTCGTCTCGATCATCCTTGTGGGGTCCTCTATTGTTTATTCCTCCATGATGACAAGGAAACTCATACATTATCGGATCATGCTGCAGGTGAACGAACAGCAAAAAGGCAGGATAGATTATTTTTCCGGAGAAGTAAGCCAGTTAAAGCGGGCGTTGAAGGAGCTCGTTGACAGGGACTCGGAACTGCGCAGGCTTCTCGGCCTTAAGATAAAGGATAACAAGAACCTGAACGAAATGCTGGCATCCAAGAAGAACTTCCCGCAGTTCACGATGCTGGATAATACCACGAACTACAAGATCGACAAGATAACCAACGAACTTTCATACCTTGATGACAGTGTTAAGTCATCGCGGGAAAGCCTTAAGACCCTTCACCAAACAGTGTCCTACCTGAAAAGCAGGTTCGCTGTTACGCCGTCAATCTGGCCGCTGTACGGCAGGATAGTGTCCGGTTTCGGGTACAGATATTTTCCATGGAGGGGAATGCACACAGGGATAGACATAACCGCATGGAACGGCAACCCGGTAAGGGTCACAGCCAGCGGGATGGTTATTTTTTCCGGATGGAAAGGCGGGTTCGGGAAGACAGTGATAGTGGACCATGGCTACGGAACCCAAACATGGTATGGCCACAATTCTAAGCTGCTTGTTTCGGTAGGACAGAGGGTGGTCAAGGGGCAGATTATAGCGAACGTCGGCGCCACAGGATTTGCCACGGGCCCGCACTGCCACTATGAAATAAGGAAGAACAACTACGCCGTAAGCCCCATGAGGTACCTGAACCTGGATATCTTCACCGCGAACAGGGTCTGGCAGTAAGCAAATTAGCAATTAACTGATTTAATAGACGGAGGAATTATTATGGGAATTCTGGGAACGAGGAAAAAGACGACCGATTATATCGGGATAAATTCCATCATCGGCGATGACACGCAGATAAAAGGCGAGATCATCACAAAAGGTTCCATCAGGATGGGTGGGGAATTCGAGGGGAAGATACAGGCCCACGGCGACGTCCTTATCGGCGAAGGCAGCCATGTCACGGGTACGGTTGCCGGGGCAAAGGTCATCGTATCCGGCGACGTGAACGGCAACATCTCTGCGAACGGCGGACTTGAGATAACAAAGACAGGCAAGGTTTTCGGCGACATAATCAGCGACAAGCTGATCGTTGACGAAGGGGCTATTTACAAGGGCAAAGTCACTCTGGAGTCCTCCTCCAAAAAAGAATAATAAGTGGCAGGGCATCTTTACATTGTCGGAACCCCGATAGGGAATACCCAGGACATAACTATACGCGCGATAGAGACATTAAGGAACGCGGACCTCATAGCATGCGAAGATACCCGCCACACAAAGATCATTCTTGATAAGTACGACATCAAAACGCCGACGACCTCATACCATAAATTCAACATAAGGACAAAGACAGGATACATAATTGACAGGATAAAACAGGGCAAAAATGTAGCTCTGGTATCTGATGCGGGAATGCCGGGAATTTCCGACCCCGGGCAGGAACTGGTGAAAGCGGCAGCCTCCGAGAACATAAAAGTGGAAGTCGTGCCTGGTGCTTCAGCATTGATATCAGCTCTGTCAGTTTCCGGCCTTAAGGCTGACAGGTTCGCTTTTGAGGGATTCCTGCCGGCAAAGCCTTCAAGCAGGAAGGAATTTCTGCGGTCCCTGGCTAACGAGGAAAGGACTATAGTCCTGTACGAAGCCCCGCACAGGATGCTCAGGACCCTCGAGGACCTGAAAAAACACTTCGGCGACAGGAATATATGCGTAGCGCGCGAACTCACGAAGAAATTCGAAGAAATATCACGCGGGAAAATAACCGAGATGATCAAAAAGTTCTCATCGGCCAGGCCAAGAGGCGAATTTGTAATTGTTATCGAGGGGGACAAGGCGATCGAGAAAGTGAAAGTGGACCCGGAGCTGCTGGTAAAAGACCTTGTGGCGTCAGGGATATCGAAAAGCAACGCAGTAAAGATAGTCGCGAAAAGGCTGAGAGTTAGGAAGAACGAACTTTACAGGACAACTCTTAATGATTAAAATGATCTTATGATGGCTATAGAAAGCATAGGAAAGTCATTGATATTCTTCGGGATCGTATTGATCGTCATCGGCTCCGTCTTTGTGCTTTTCGGCAAGGTCCCGTGGTTTGGCAGGCTTCCCGGCGATATCATAATCAAAAGGGAAGGACTTACCGTTTATTTTCCCGTGGCGACGATGCTCCTTCTTTCATTGCTGCTGACATTATTGTTCAACATAATCGGCAGAAGATGACCTCACCCCATCTCAAGACCTCGGACTTTGATTATTGCCTACCAGAAGAATTGATAGCCCAACATCCTGCCGACAGGCGGGATCATTCCAGGCTCATGGTCATCGACAGGAAAAAAGGCACCATCGAGCATAAAATATTCAATGAGATCAAAGGCCTCATGAACAAAGACGACTTGCTTGTCCTGAATGACACAAAGGTCATCCCTGCCCGGCTTTACGGGAAAAAATACGGCGGCAGCGCGGAGATCGAAGTGCTTCTTGATAAGAGGCTCGATGAAAGGACCTGGGAAGCGCTTATAAGGCCGGCTAAACGGCTGGATATCGGCGGGATAGTGGAACTGGGGAAAGGATTTTACGCCGAGGTCAGGGAAAAGCTGCCTGACGGGAAGGCGATACTTTTTTTTGCAAGCATTGGGGGCTTTGAGAAAGAGCTTAAAACTCACGGAAATGTCCCGCTCCCCCCTTATATCAATAGCAATGGCAGCGACTTCTCAAAGCGTTACCAAACGGTATATGCCCAAAAAGAAGGGGCCACCGCCGCGCCTACAGCCGGCCTCCATTTCACAAAGGAGCTCTTGATGTCAATTAAGGCAAAAAAGACATATGTCACTCTCCATACAGGCTATGGGACATTCGCACCCGTAAGGACCGAGCAGATCGCGGACCACAAGATGCACCCGGAGGAATATGAAATATCGGAGGGATCACTCGGATCGGTAAGAGCGACAATAGAAAAAGGCGGAAGGGTCATAGCGGTCGGAACGACTTCGGCCCGGCTCCTTGAATCCGCCTATCATCCGGGGACAGGCACAACGGATCTTTTTATTTATCCAGGCTATAAATTCAAGATCATGGACGCGCTGATAACGAATTTCCACCTGCCCAGATCCACATTGATGATGCTTGTATCCGCTTTTGCGGGAACAGAGCTTATCAAGAAAGCTTATCAGGACGCGGTCAGGGAAAAGTACAGGTTCTTCAGCTTCGGCGACGCGATGCTGATAATATAAAAAAAGGGCGCGGCCATCTGCTTTCGCGCCCTCTACTCACCAGTTGAACTTCTGCACTATATATATCTGCCCGAGCCGGGAAAAACTTGCATGAATTCTGCGGAATGCGTCAGTCGGTTATTGTCAGTCGGCCTCTGGCCAGGACCTTGCCCCCCGAGGCGATAGAATATGCATAGATCCCGTTATCCATATAATATCCAAGGTCATTCTTGCCGTTCCAGAACACGTTGTTCTGTTTCATATTTCCGCCCTCCGCCCCAGCGCTGAAATTCCTCTGCCACGCAGCCTTGCCTTTTACATCGTAAATGACAAGCTTAATGTCGGAATTGGCGGAGAGGCTGTACCTTATGGCGGTGCCTTCCCCGTATTTCGGCCTGAAAGGGTTCGGCAAATTAACGGGCTTTCCCATGACGGACATGCCGTCCTTGATGCTGGAAGAAGTAATAGAAAATATTGAAGCATTGCCCTGTACATCACTTGCTTCAACGGTAACATTGAAATGTGCGGACTCGGGTGAAATATCCACCTTCGCGGTGGCGGTATAGTATGTAAAGTCGCTCGCTGATTGTTCATATGAAGCAGCGGCGGTGTATGATTTACCTGCCGCATTAACGATGAATTTCACGCTTTTCAATCCGGCCTGGTAATCATATATGCCTGCCTTAAGGACCGTTGCTTTTGATATGCGCCTTGACCTTCCGATATCGGTCCCATCCGCGAGAATGCATGTGACTTCCGGAGATCCGGGCAGGATAAGCTTTATTGTCTTTGTCTTTTTTGTAACATTGTTCGCCGGATCATATACCTCAACGCGGATGTCGTAAATGCCCCCGGCGGGAGGGGTGATCGCTATCCTGGGCGGCAGGGTTTCCATCGAGTATTCCTGCCATTCGACAGAATAACCCGTATTTACCCTTATCTTTGCGATGCCATGCTCATCGTATGGGGCGATGCTTAGAACACCCATTCGGGGGATCGCTCCCTTTGTTATATCAACTCCTGCGGTAGGGGATCTGGTGTCTACTCCGAAAACGGCCTCTTTTGAAGAAACATTCCCGGCCTGGTCGTGGGCGGATATCCTGATCATGCATTCAGGATAATCGATGTTCGTCCCCGGGGCGGGATAGAACACATGTGTGCCGGACATCGGCAGGGAGTACTCCAAGACCTCCCATTTGATGCCGCCGTTCGGCGAGAACTCCAGGGTGACCGCATCGCTTTCCGGAAGTACATCTGCGGCGCTCCAGGCGAACTTGTAGCCCGGACCGATGTACCGGGGGATATCGTCGATCTTGATCTTTGGAGGGACAAGGTCCATGATAGCGAAATCATAAGCGCTTTCCGACCTGCTTACCGGTGAACCCGCGGTCATTGCCACTTCGATCGCGATCCTGCACGTATCGGAGAGGAGAGCGGGGACGGACCACAGGTAAGCATTGGTCTCTTTCGGGGTGAAGTTCTGCTCCACCGCCTGCCATGCCGCGCCGCCGTTCTTTGAGAAATATATGGAAGCGATAGGTAACCTTGCGGGATCCCCGTTCCTGTCCGTTACTTTCCATTTGATCGGGTATTTTTCGCCCGCGTTCACCGATAAGCCGATCGTGTTCGGTTGAAGCAGAGTTACATCCGCGTCCGAATATTTATATGCTCCCATGTCTATCGCGCCGAAACGGAACCTGCAATCCAGGTCGTTCTTTGGGACGCCTTTTCCGGGGACTCCCGTATTTATGCACGGTGAGCCGGGGCTGAGTCGATAATTATTTTTTGCAGGTGAGGCGAATTTGGGATCGGAAGATATGTTCCCGTCCTGGCTCGAATAATCCCCGCCCTGAATGTCCGAATAATAGCACCAGTTCGCGGACTTTTTCGATTTGCCGATGTCGCCGTTCCAGCTGATGCAGTTCGTTATGGTGGCATATCCCTTATTCGTGAAAAGATTGTACGGAGCGTTGTTGTACAAGGTGCAGTTGGTCATGGATGCGCTGTTGTCCAGAAAGATCCCGCCGCCGGAATTATCGGCGAAAAGGCAATTGACAATGCTGTCATCGGTGCGGTCCGTGAATGTTCCTCCGCCCGCCTCTGCAGAATTGCCGATGAACATGCATCTTTCCACGCTTGAATTGTATGCCCCGCCGCCGCTTTTTGCGGTATTGTTCGAAAAGATGCAGTTGACCGCCCTGCCGTTATATATGCCGCCGCCCCGGACCGCTGAATTGCCCTCGATACGGCAGTTCTTAAGGACGATGCTTGAACCGGCGGAAAATAATACTCCGCCGCCGGCATCGGCCGTTGTTCCGGCCGTTATTGTGACGCCGTCTATTGCTCCACGCGTCCCTTCCGGCACGGAACTTAGGTCGAAGACCCTTGCAATACCTATCCCGGAAACTATGGTGTCCTTCCATGTCCCGGACACGCTTTTGATGGTTATGTCCTGCATGTATCTGGGCCAGTTATTGACAGGCCCCTGGTAATATCCTTTATTCAGGAATATGGTCCTGCCTTCGCCGGCCAGCAATAGCGCTCTTTGGATGGTCTTGACGGGGGAATCGATCTTTCCGGCATTGCTTTCTTTTCCGAGAGGGCTTACATATATATCGTATGCCGGCCTGTAGAATTCATAGGCGCCTATATCGTACAACGGGACCTGTGCCTTCGGGGGATAAGGCCTATCTTTCCCATCTATGTCTTTTGACGGAGCGCCTTCAAACGTCCCTGTATCTATGCAGGGCGAATCGACCGTTAAGTGGAAATCCCCGGCCGCAGCGTTCTTGAACATGGGTTTTGAGGAAATGCATTCTTTAAGCCCCAGTCCCTTGTACCCCCCTTGGATATTGCAATATTTTAACGATCCGCTTCCGCCCTTGAATTGATCGTTACTCCCCCAGAAAATGGAATTTGTCGCGTCCCATGCCCCTATATACGCAACGGCTCCTTTCGGAGAACTGTTGTCATAGAAGGTGCAGTTGTATATGTCCCATGTGCCGCCCCAGGCAACACCTCCAAAAGATGCGCTGTTAGAATTAAAGATGCAATTATAAGTTTCCCATTTATCAGCATCGGCAACTCCGCCCCCGCCGGATGAATTATTGGAAAAGAAAACACAGTCAATTGCTTTCCAGTCGCCTTCAAAGGCCACTCCTCCGCTTGCGGAAGCGCGGTTCCCGATGAAAGAGCATCGATGTGCTTCCCAGGTGCCGCCGTACGCCACTCCTCCCCTGAAAGTCGTGAAATTATTACTAAAAGTACAGTCGCTTGCGAATACGTATGACCCGGAAGATTTTATTGCGCCGCCCGTGCCAGCCACTATTGAGTGTCCCCTTGCGACACAATTCTTTATGATCACGTTCTTAAGCCATAATTTTGAATTGTCAGAAAGATATATCCCTGCGCCGTTACCCGTGATCTTGCCGTCTTTTATTGCAAGGCTCTCTATCGTTAAGTTGACCGGAAAAACTACCTTGATCGACCTTCCCAGAGATTCGGCGGAGATGACAGTATCGGCCGGCCCGGCCCCCAAAATGGTCAGGTTATTGATGTTCGGCCACATAATGTTGTAACCGTTCCCCGGCCCGGAGTATATTCCGCGGCTCAGGAATATCATGTCATTTGGGGCAGCGGCTTTCAGGGCGGCCTGGATGCTGGGGTATACTCTTGAGCCGGTCCTCTGGATAGTGATGGCGGCATCGGCGATATCCGGAACAAGCGAGAAAAGAGAGATCAAAATAAAGAACAACGACAGCTTTTTCATTAGATGAAATTATTGCATTTTTAAGCTTAAATCTCAAACGACAGTTGTAAGTGCAGTCCATTAAAGTATAATTATTCATTGATGTTCAAGATCATAACGAAAAGTTCAAGATCAAAAGCAAGAGCCGGGAAGCTTAAGACCTCTCACGGGACAATAGATACCCCGGCTTTCATGCCCGTGGGCACGCAGGGGACCGTGAAAGCAGCGACCTGGCAGCAGGTAAAGGATATCGGCGCGCAGATAATTTTATCCAATACATATCACCTGTATCTGAGGCCGGGAATAAAGGTGATAAAGCTGGCCGGCGGCCTTCACAAGTTCATAGGATGGGACGGCCCGATTCTGACGGACAGCGGGGGATACCAGGTTTTTAGCCTGGCAAAGCTCAGGAAAATAACCGATGAAGGCGTCACTTTCAGCTCCCACATCGACGGCAGCTCGCACCTGCTGACACCGGAGAAGGTGGTCGAGATCCAGTCGATATTCGGCTCGGACATAATGATGCCGTTGGACGAGTGCGTTGCATATCCCTCAACAAGAGCTGAGGCGGAAAAAGCGGTGATAAGAACAACAAAATGGGCCGGGAGGAGCATTGAGATCAAGAACATGAAATACAAGTCAAAAGGTGAACTGTTCGGCATCGTCCAGGGAGGGATGTACAAGGACCTGAGAAAAAGATCGGCCGAGGAAATAAAAGCGCTTGATTTCCCGGGTTACGGGATAGGCGGGCTCTCGGTAGGGGAGCCGAAAGAGATGATGCTCAAGATGCTTGAAGTATCGACGGATAATCTGGAATACGAAAAGCCGAAGCATTTAATGGGCGTGGGATTTCCCGAAGATATCAAGGAAGCGGTGAAATATGGCATCGACCTTTTTGACTGCGTCATACCGACGCGGCTCGCGCGGCACGGGGCTTTCCTTACGGAAAAAGGCAAGGAAATAATAAGGAACGCGAAATTCGAGTTCGACTTCACACCTCTCGACAAGGATTGCGACTGTTACGCGTGCAAAAATTTCACGAAGGCCTATATAAGGCACCTTTTCGTCGCAAAGGAAATACTCCCGCTCACGCTGATGACCATACATAACCTTAGAGTAATGACCGGACTCATGGAAGAGATAAGGGAGAAGATAAAGAATGGCCTGATCTGATCAGGTTTTGCGTTCAAGGTTATCGGTGGATCAGGTCATCGGGGAGAGGGGATCGGGAGATCAGGAAATCGGGGGAACGGAACTGATACACTGATGCCCTGATATCCTGTCCCTGATATACTGATCTCCTGATATACTAATAGGCATAGGAAAGGATAGAACACTTTATATCACCATGTTAGAAGCTATATATTTAATTAAAAACAATATTTACTTCACCTGGTTCGCGCTGCTGATATTTTTCTCGGGGTTTTGTTTTTCATATCTTGTCGATTGCTTTAAGATCAGATTCCTTACCTGGTTCCCGCACTGGTTCCTCAAATTCATGTCTAGATATGTCAATCCAAAGGCGAGTTTCCTGAAAATATTCCTGATCATCTTCCTTTTCAATTCGATATCGATAGCCGTTTACATGATATCGGGGCTTTTCGTGATATTGCCGTATATCATCGCGTTCCTGACGGGGATGAACATAGGCCTGACGGTATTTATCCCGCCGAAACTCAGCATCGAGGGGTATGAAATGGGACATCCTCATGGGGCAGGGAAGATGTTCAAGATGATGCTTTTCTCGACTTTCGTGATGGTGCTTGAGATAGTCACTTTCTCGCTCGCACTGGGAATGGGGATGTCGCTGGGGGTCGCTGTGGCCGCGGTCAGTACCGCGAATCCTTCCGCGAGTGCGGGGGCAACCATGTTCCTTGCCGAACTCCTTTCCATGCGCTTGAGGACATACATTTTGATCTGTGTGCCGGTGCTTGCGGTCTCGGCTTATATGGAAGCCAGCGTGATAAAAGGAACTTGAACTTCTTTTGCTTGATAATAGGCGGAATTTATGCTAGAATATCTGCAAATTGTCCGGGAAAACCGATATATTATTATATAATGTAAGTAAATAAGGGGGTAGAAATGATGAAAGATCTTAGATTAGTGGGTTTGGTGGCTGGGATTTTACTTGTTTTTACCGGTGTGATCTATGCCCAGGGCAAAGGGCCGGAGACTGAAACGAGCAAGTTCTTCCAGCAGCAGAGGCAGGAGAACATTGATTTCCAAAAGAGCTTAAAGGGAATGACCCCGGCGCAAAGGAAGAGCGCAACAGCGGCATATCTTAAGAAGCGGGAAAGTGAGAATAAGGTGTTAATGGACAAGCGCCATGCCGCGGATATGGCCCTGCTGAAGAAAAGGCTGGACAATAACAAAAAGATGTCGGCTGCCGATAAACAGAAGCTGATAGATTCCAGGGAGAAACAGTATCAGGAAAATGCTGCATTCCGGGAAAGCCTGAAGAGCATGACCCCGGAGCAGAGAAGTAAGGCCATAAAAGAGCGGCGCGTAAAGGTTCAGGCCGAGAACAAATCTAAAATAAAAGCGCATTAAAGCGAACCATGACGGCGGCCTGCCCGGCTAACAAGCTTGGTTTTATTTTCCCTGTTTTTCATGTTCTCGTATTCCTTATTGCAGTTTTGTTTTTGACTTTTGAGCCTTGATTTAAAATATGGATAAAATGTCGCGTAAAATTATTTTATCACTTTTCATCCTCGCGATGACGCTTGCCTGGTTTAGTGCCTCTATCCTTTTATGCCCCGTCGGAGCATTTGCTGATCTATACAACACCCCCAATGACCAAACCTGGGTGACTAACGGACCGGTTTACGCCGTCGCGACTTCGGATGCTGTCACTTACATCGGCGG
>Ga0315295_10006208_pt1 | contig 10198 bp, 9 predicted proteins | sample YL17G14_0_MG_FD_204453 | JGI IMG/M metagenome (GOLD analysis project Ga0315295, IMG submission 204453) | Sediment microbial communities from Yellowstone Lake, YNP, Wyoming, USA - YL17G14_0 | ecosystem: Environmental > Aquatic > Freshwater > Lake > Sediment | place: USA: Wyoming | collected... | reverse complement strand
ACCACGCTCATACAAAAATCCCAAATTAACTTGTGCGTCATCATGTCCTTGTTCTGCTGCTTTTCGATACCATTTCGCTGCTTCAAGATAATCCTGGGTTACACCTTTACCATAATTATACATAACCCCCAAATTATTTTGTCCATATGAATTCCCTTCTTCAGCAGCTTTACGATACCACCTGACTGCTTCGAAATAATCTCGAGTCACACCTCGACCATTCTCATATAAAAATCCCAAACCAACTTGTGCATTAACATTTCCTTTTTCAACCGCTTTCCGATACCAATTGACTGCTTCGGAATAATCTTGGATTACACCTTTACCATTTTCATACATATATCCTAGATTATATTCTCCATCATTATGTCCTTGTTCTGCTGCTTTTCGATACCATTTCGCTGCTTCAACATAATCTTGAATCAAGCCTCTACCACTATAATAGCTAGCTCCTAAATTATTTTGTCCATATGCATTTCCTCGTTCAGCAGCCTTACGATACCACTTTGCTGCTTCAAAATAATCTCGAGTTACACCTCTACCATTCTCGTACATAAATCCCAAATTAACTTGGGCATCAGTATGATTTTGCTCAGCTGCTTTTCGATACCATCTAACCGCCTCAACATAATCTTGACTCATTCCTTCGCCCTTCTCATACATATATCCTAAATTATTTTGTCCATCAGCGTTGCCTTGATTAGCTGATTTGCGATACCATTTCGCCGCTTCAAAATAATTTTTTGCCACACCATTACCAAAATAATACAAATCACCTAATTCATTTTGTTTCTGAGCATCTCCTTCTTCTGCAGTTTCAATCATTTCTTCAAGATCATACGAGCTATAATCTGCTAAAATCCTAAAAGGACAAAGAAAAAGAATCAATAAAGCTAGCATCACTCTTTGTAACCACATAATCTTTTCCCCTTCATAGTAAATTTTATCTGATACATAGATCATCGTCTTTTTCCCTTAAATACTTGATTGATTTACCAGAGAAAAATGGAATTTTTCAACTTATTTTAGTCTCTTTGCAACCAAAAACATCAGCCATGATTGACTGATGTTTTTGTTAACTGCTTAAACACAAAAACAATACCTGCTCACCAAGCACTGCTTCCACAATTATCTCAACTATTCCATATTTAAAATCAAAAAATATTCTTTAACAAGACTACTGCTTGTGCTGCAATTCCTTCGCCACGTCCGGCAAACCCAAGTTTCTCGGTGGTGGTTGCTTTTACATTCACATCCTCTACTGGCACTCCGATAACCTCGGCAATCTTCTCAACCATCTTGGGAATATAGCCAGCTAATTTGGGACGTTCGGCAATAATTATCGTATCCAAATTTCCAACGCAATAGCCTTGGTCTTTGATCAACTCATTCACATGTGCTAATAATCTCAAACTATCGGCATCTTTATAATCTGGATCATGGTCAGGAAAATGTTTTCCAATATCTCCTGCTCCTACTGCTCCCAATAATGCATCCATAATCGCATGTACCAAAACATCAGCATCAGAATGCCCTAACAATCCTAATTCACAAGGAATTTCCACACCACCTAAGATCAACCTACGTGCTGCTACTAATTGATGTACATCAAATCCCTGTCCGATCCGCATTCTCTCTCCTCCGTATAATAGCTGTAGCGCAATCCAGATCCTCAGCAGTGGTAATCTTAAAATTCTCATAAGAACCCATCATCAATTTCACTGGTTGACCAAAAGCCTCGACCACACTACAATCATCCGAAAAACGCTCCCCAGCAGTAAGCGCTCGCTGATAAGCTTTTAATAATAATTCAAACTCAAAAACCTGTGGTGTTTGTATCGCCCACAAATTAGCACGCTTTGGAGTTGCTGTAACCACAAGCTCCTCATTTACCTGTTTAATGGTATCTTTAACTGGTACTCCCACTCCTACTGCTTGATATTGCAAAGCTAATTCAACTGACTGCTCAAATAATTCTCGAGTCAAAAGTGGTCGCGCTGCATCATGAACTGCCACTAATCTGGTTTCCGATTCCCATCCCGACCAATCTTTAAGATATTGCAAAGCATTCCAGACCGAATCTTGGCGTTCCTCGCCACCTGAAACAACCTCCATTGTAATTTCAAAGTTAGTTCGTTTTTCAATCATAAAATTTTTGAACTCTAAAAGTTCAGATGGATTTGCCACCAACAAAATCATTCCTACTAATGGGGAAGCTTGAAAAATCGCTAAAGTATTTTCCAAGACAGTTTGCCCATTTAAAGGCAGCCAAATCTTATTCACTCCCGCCTTCATCCTCCGTCCACTTCCAGCTGCGGGAATGACCACTACTACTTGTGGTATCTTCATCATTTCATCACCAAGCAGATTAATTCCCTGCGCTTTCCAAAAATCCTCTTTTAAGAGAAAGAAAAAAGTGCCCCTTGGCACTAAAAAACACCTTTATTATAATTGACAGATCAAGAAGACACCCTACTCATCAAATACTCCTTTGGTTTAGCAAAGATCATTCGACCTGCTGCCGTCTGTAAGACACTCGTTACTAAAATTGAGATATCAATGCCAATATAATCCTTCCCACCCTCGATTACAATCATCGTTCCATCTTCTAAATAGCCAATTCCTTGCCCATACTCTTTTCCATCACGCAAAACATGAACATACATCTCTTCGCCTGGGATAACTACTGGCTTAATTGCATTTGAAAGCTCATTAATATTCAAAACACCAACCCCATACAATTCAGCTACTTTGTTTAAGTTATAATCATTCGTTACGACTTTAGCCTCCAGTTCTCGTGCTAATCTTAGCAGTTTCGTGTCCACCTCAGATAAATCTTCATAATCTCGATCAATAATTTTTAGAAGGACTAAATTCTCTTTTTGAATTTTATTCAAAAGATCTAAACCACGTCGTCCTCGATTACGTCGGAGTTGCTCTGCTGAATCAGCAATCTTTTGCAATTCAACCAAGACAAAATTTGGAATCACCAAAACTCCTTCTAAAAACCCAGTGCGACAGAGATCGGCAATCCGTCCATCAATAATAGCACTGGTATCAAGAATTTTCAATTGTCCTCGTAGATTATTATTTTTTAGTCCTGTTGAGTCGTCTCCAGTAAAAAAACTTAGAATTTCTTTATACTTCACATTCACAACCAAAGTTACTCCACCACCAAAAACAATGGCAATAATCATAAAAGTGGTGATCCTTACTCTTGGAGGCATCAAATTTAGAATGGGCCAACAAATAATGGTGATTAAAGCAACGATTACAATACCAGAAACAATTCCCAAACCTTTAAGAAACAGCTCTGAAAAAGAGAGTTTTTTTATCCAATTAATTAAAAATTTAAAACCAAAGCGTTGAAAGATTAAACCTAAAATACCACCTCCAAATAAATAGAGCCATAATTCCTTTCTATCTTGCAATAGAAACATTTTGCCAATTACTAAGCCACCTAAACTTCCCATTAAAAATGCAAAACTAGTTTTGAAAAAAAGCATCGTCCTCACCTCCTTGACATGATATCAATAGTATTGACAAATTATCTTTCAATTATTCTAATTAATATATTTAAATAATAATAAATAAATTATAATAATTAAACAAAACATAACGAAAAACGCTATCTTTTTCAAACCAAGATAGCGTCTTGCATGCTGCTGGAGAGCTCTAAATCAAGTGAAATAATTGTTCAAATCAATCCCTAACTCAAATAATTTTCAAGCAGTTCACGAATGGAATTTTCATTAGAATCTTTTGCCAAAACTAACTCACTTAACAAAATTCGTCTGGCATTCTCAAACATCTTTTTTTCTCCTGTAGAAAGACCTTTTTCACGCTCACGAATAGACAGATTACGTACTACCTCAGCTACCTCAAAAATACTGCCGCTTTTGATCTTTTCCATATTGGCTCGATAACGGTGATTCCAATTGTTTGGCATGTTTGAAATCTCTGATTTTAAAACTTCCAAAACTTTGAGAACTTCTTCTCCATCAATCACCTGACGTAGCCCAACTTCATTAACTTTGTTCAAGGGGACCATTGCCTTCATATCCCCCATCGGCAGTTTGATAATATAGTAGCGGAGTCGTTCGCCTGAGATCTCTTTCTCTTCAATACTCTCGATTACTCCAGCGCCATGCATCGGATAGACCACTTTGTCACCGATGTTAAACATGTTCATCCTCCTAAAAGATTACAAATTAATTTTACAACATCGGCAAAAAAATGTCAAGTTATATATTTTAACAAGTTTTTTCAATGATGTCAAGTGTTTTTTATAAGAATATCTCTAGATTTTTTTGCTGAACTTACTTCACCTAAAAATAATAGTTTGACAAACTTATTATAACCAGCGAATGATTCAGATATTCTTTATTTTAATTTTTTGAGCAAATATTTCCAAAAATTTTTGACGACAGATTTCATCCACTAATAATCGTTCCAAACGTTCCACCAATAAAGATAATGGCCAGTTTACATAGTTAAAGTAATAACGCAGCATCAACCGAGAGATATTCCAAGGAAAAACAAGATAGGCATAGATCATCACCAATTCCGCTTCATCCATTGGGAATCTCTCTTGATAATCAGCTAACAAACTCCAAAACCATTCAAAATTCCATTTAATAAATCGTCCTACTTTATTAAAAAAAACTGCAAAATCAATGCTTGGTACTTCATAATTGAAATTATTTAAACGCAAAAAATATATCTGTCCTTGCTGATCAATTCGCAAATTACTCCGTGAGATTTTATTAATCATTAATTCTGCATCTGATAATCTCTCTTGATATACAGAGTTTTTCAAAAGATCATAGGCATAAGCTGCTTGCTGCTGTAATGCTTCAAAACAACCACTTGCTAGATAATCAAACCGACTTGAATTAATCCGATGTTTAGCTAAAAGTTCAAAATTTTTTAAATAACCAATAATTTTTGGAAAATATTCTAAAAGACTCTGCTTTTGAGTGATTATTCTTGGCTCTTTATTACCTGTCATCACTACTCGAAAATCAGTTAACATTTTTACTAACGCACGTAAATCTTCTTGTTTATGAAAAACTACATGCCGCAACTCCATCCACGAAGTGCAATAAAAAAAATCCCGTTCAGTTAAATTACCATACGTATTCCCGTTTTTCAAAATATTTGGATAAAAAAAACCTTGTACCCCATTATCGCCAAGTATTCTTAACCAACTCTGCTGACGCTTAAGATTTTCCTCACGCCCATGATAGATCCAAAAAGCATTAGTTTCAAAACACAAACAATTCGCATCAACCGCTTGAACTTGATCTACTTCAAACGGCAACAAGGAGCTAATCTCTGGAGTAATTCCATATTGCATCAGTATTTGGTGGAGCTCAAATTTGTTCTGCTTCAAACTAACGCCTCTTTCTCCGCTTTGGTTCAACTGGAAAATCAGCCCATTTACAAGGCATTGCTGGCAGAACTGGGATTATTGTTGGATTGATATTATTACTTTTGCTTTGAATTGTTGACTCTAACGACTCCTGATGCATCTCCATCTCTAATTCTAACTCCAGCTCTACTGTTGGCAATTCTGCTACTTCAATGCCTAGATCAACCAGTTCTAGATCTGCTTCTTTCTCAATCTGGTCAGGCGGAATCTGGGGAGGTTGCTCATCAATCTCTAGATCATCCTCGCTTACTTCGGCGGCAGCTTCTAAGACATTCGCTTCACGACCACCACACATTACACAGTCTGATTCATGACAATTTAACCGTTCTAAGACATCCGCCGGAAGACGTTGTTCCGCAAAAGCCTGAATCAATGCTTCTCCGTTGCCAACCGTTCGATCCCAAAACTCTACTGGAAAAAGCGTCATTGCTAATCTACCACTATCATCAACCTTAAAACTCTCATTTTTTCCTGTTAGCCACCGTTTTTGAGTTCCTAATTCACGCCACACTTTGGTCAAACAGCGCTCTTTATGGGCTAATTCTTTCGGGATCTCTTTCAAACGTTTACGTTCAAAATCACTCTCTTCTGCTTCTTTTAAAATTTTAATAATCTCATGCGGAAAACGCAATAGCGCCAACAAAGCTTGCTGTTCCTCAAGCCAAAGTGGCTGAATCTTTAGGTATTCCTCCAAAAAATAAAGCAACCATTCCGCTTCCCAATAATTCTGATCGATAATAAAAGTAGCCAAATCAATTACACGCGGTTGAAAAACCAGATGTTCCCAATTCAATAAATAATAGTCATTTTCACGCCACAGTAGATTGGCAGCTCGATACTGCCCATGACCTAACAAGCCACTTTCACTTTGATGTTTTTGCAAAGAATCCAGCCCGGAATCACGCCACTGCTCAAAGCTTTCATTTAAGCTAATTAAAGCCATCTTCTTCAAATCAGCAATTCCTTTTTGTAACTTTTCATGATAATGATTCTCGTCAATTTTTTCTAAATCTTTTTGAAGCGACAACCAGTGATCTTCCAAATCCCAACGTTCTCTTTCGCCAGGCAAGCCCAGTTTATTCTGATAATCTTTCCCTGCTCGATGAAATTCGGCTAGAATCTCTGCTGCTCGTGCAAGCGCCGCCGGATCTGTGGTTGGAAAAACTTCTGATGTTGCTTGCCACGGTTGAATCAGATAACAAAACGTTCCATCCTCCCAGATCATCGTTTTGTGCCAAGACATCGCCCAATTAATAAAACCTCTCTCCTCTAAATATACCAAGATCCCGCGTAGCCATTTTAATTCTTCACGTTCATACGGTTTAAGACTCAAACGGAACCAACCATCAGCCGTCCCGAAGTACACCGCTTCTTCATCTCGCCAATATCGACGTGGTTTCAAACCTAAACGTTGAAAAAACGGAGTCCAATGTTCGAAGTCTTGCTTGATTTTTGCAAAAATTTCCGGATTATCTCCGGTGGCTGTTTGGCGTTTCATAATTTTACCTCCTGCAAATCAAAATAAACCATATTTACGCAAACAATTACTGCCTTTATACCTTATGAAGTATCACAAAAATATATGACTTTAAAATTTTTATTTAATTTTAACTGTGACCATCTGTGCTTTCTAAACATAAAATACCTATGACAAAGTCTGATCATAAAAACTACCACCAAGACCACTCCTCAAGAAGTAAAATAAGGAGGAAAAAACTTGGAGATTCGTAGCAGAGCTCCCTTACGCATCAGTTTCGCTGGTGGCGGAACAGATATCGAACCTTATCTCTCCGAAAAAGGCGGAGTTATCTTAAGTACGACCATCAATCGATATAGTTTTGGCACTTTAAATCCACGTACCGACCAAGAGATTCGAGTTGAGTCTTTGGATGTTGAACTATTCGCAAAATTTTTAGCCTCACAAAAATTAAAATTTGATGGTCAACTAGACTTAGTAAAAGCAGTGCTTCGCAAATTTGAAGGTTGGAAACAAGGTTTTTCACTCTTCCTACATAGCGATGCCCCTCCAGGCAGTGGTCTCGGTTCTTCTTCCACGATGGTGGTCACCCTTTTAGGACTGTTTCGACAATGGCTCAATCTCTCCTGGAGTAATTACGATCTTGCCAATCTTGCTTACGAAATTGAACGCTTAGATTTAGGAATTCCAGGCGGCAAACAAGATCAGTATGCAGCAGCATTTGGTGGCTTTAATTTTATTGAATTTTATCATGATGGTACAATCGTCAACCCCTTACGAATTTCGCCCGTAATTATTAATGAATTAGAATATCATCTTTTACTTTGCTATACTGGCAAAACACGACTTTCTTCAAACATTATCAATACTCAAGTGGAAGGTTATTTACAAAAAAAAGAAACCTCCCTCCACGCATTAGACGAACTAAAATCAATCACGATCATGATGAAAAACGCACTCCTTCAAGGACGTTTAAATCAATTTGGAGAACTACTCCATCAAGCCTGGATTCAAAAAAAACATCTCGCTGGCGGGATTACCAATGAAAAGATTGATTCTCTCTATCATTTAGCCATGAGCAAAGGTGCTCTGGGTGGAAAAATTCTTGGTGCTGGTGGTGGTGGTTACCTACTCCTTTACTGTCCTTATAATCGAAAACATCTAATCGCTCAAGAATTAGAGAAGATCGGGGGACAGATTACTCCTTTCAACTTCGAAGATCAAGGACTAACCACTTGGCGTGTACAATAATATAATAAGCAACTCGCGTTAAAATCATATCTATGATAAATTTAACGTAAATTGCGCTAAGGTGAGATAAAATGGATACTTTTTATGTCAAATGCAATGAAACACCCTCAGTTCCTCAAGAGAACTTTAAAAAGGGTGGTATCTTTCTCGATCGTGATGGAACAATCATTGCCGAACGTCATTACTTGAAAGAGATCAAACAGCTTGAGCTGCTGCCAGAGGTCGTTCAAGGCTTGAAACTGCTCAAACAGACCAAACTCCCCCTCTATCTAGTCACCAATCAAGCTGGAGTGGCACATGGACATTTTACCGAGGAAACAGTTGACGAGCTTCATCAGTATCTCGTACAGTTCTTAAAGCAATTCGGAATTAGCTTGCGTGGCATTCTCTACTGTCCACATCATCCTACTGCAGAGATCGAAACCTACCGTACTGAGTGCTCTGCTCGCAAACCAGAACCTGGCTTACTCAAACAAGCTGCCACTCACGATGGTTTAAATCTTAATAAAAGTTACTTAATTGGTGACAAATTATCTGATATTATGGCTGGAAATCAAGTCGGAAGTAAAACAATTCTAGTTTTAAGCGGATATGGCGCTTCCGAAGCACATCGAATTGGTGAAGGAACTCTTCCCAAACATATCGCCCTTAATTTCTATCAAGCCGCCCAATGGATCGTCAAGGATTGGCGCAAGACACATATGCCAATTTTTTAAAGCTAAAAAAGGACGGTAATTTATGAAGATTGCGATCGAGGCTCGTCCGATTAAATGGTCTTATGGTACTGGAATTGGGAATTACACCTATTGCTTAATCGAAAAACTAGGTGAACTAGATCAGGAGAACGAATACACTTTTCTTTGGACTGATCAACATCCTGAAGCCTATATTCCCTTTTCTCGTCCATATAGCTTCTATGCCCTCCCCAAAGATGACCAACGTGAAGAAAATGAGATTCCACTTTGGCTTGCTCAAGAAAAGGCAGACCTCTTTCATCTGCCTCAAAATGGCTTTCGTACTCCAAAACCACAACCTCATACCAAATTGATCGTCACGATTCACGATCTGATCCCTTACTTTATGCCTGAAATCGTACGTCCTAGTTTTTTAAAGAGATTTCTCACTGAGATGCCCGAGATTGTTACTCGAGCTGACAAAATTGTCACTGTCTCAGAATTCTCCAAAAACGACCTAATCAATGTCTTTCAACTCAACCCTACCAAAATTAATGTTATTCCCTCTGCTCCAGCTAGAACTTATACACCACAAATACATACCAAAGTTGTTGAACTCCTATATCAAAAATATCAATTCAAACGCCCCTACATTCTATACACTGGCGGCTTAAATCCACGAAAAAATGTCGCTGAATTGATCTCTGCGTATGCCAAAGTTTATCCCAAATTGCCCCAAGGTCAACAACTAATTATTATGGGACCTGAAGGGAAGCATCAGGAACAACTAAAACTCTTAGCAACTGCCTTGCAACTCCAAACTGAAGTTATCTTCCCAGGCTTTGTTTCTAATGAAGATCTCCCTCTCTTCTATAATGGGGCTGATCTCTTCGTCTATCCTTCTCTCTATGAAGGCTTCGGACTGCCACCCATTGAAGCAATGTCCTGCGGGATTCCAGTAATTACTTCCAATGTTTCTTCACTACCTGAGGTCGCAGGGGAAGCAGCACTACAGATCAACCCTCATGATACACTCGAATTAGCCGAAACGATCTATCGTGTCCTTACTGATAATAAATTAAGGAAATCAATGATCACTAACGGTTTCAAACAGAGTCAAAAATATACTTGGAGTGAGAATGCTCGCCAGATGTTAGCCCTATATCAGGAAGTTGTAGGTGAAATAGGGTAAGTAAAAGATACACCAAAAATGGTGTATCTTTATTTATTAAAAAAACAAAACTCACTTAATAATATTTTTAAAAACTTATTCAATCTCAACTCTAAGCAATTCGCCCCAAAAATCCTTTATCTCGAAATTTTTGGGACGAAAGTGTTCGTAAAGATTCTGCCAACTTCTAA
>Ga0315295_10006207_pt1 | contig 10198 bp, 12 predicted proteins | sample YL17G14_0_MG_FD_204453 | JGI IMG/M metagenome (GOLD analysis project Ga0315295, IMG submission 204453) | Sediment microbial communities from Yellowstone Lake, YNP, Wyoming, USA - YL17G14_0 | ecosystem: Environmental > Aquatic > Freshwater > Lake > Sediment | place: USA: Wyoming | collected... | reverse complement strand
GCCATAAATGGACCACGTGGTGCGGTGGTAGTCTGTACAATATCTATCCAATTTACGATTGGAAAACCAAAGACGACTGGATCTATCAAGGCAAAAATCCAGGCAAACCATATAACAAACTATACGATCGTATGTATCAGGCCGGTTTGACGATCCACCAAATGAGAATCTGTCAACCATATGGAGATGATCAGCGGAAAGGATTATGGTTATTTCAAATCATTGAGCCCGAGACATGGGGACGTATAGTTGCCCGAGTCAATGGTGCAAATCAAGGTGCTTTGTATGCGCAGGAAATTGGAAATATCCTGGGCGTAAATACTATTACACTTCCTCCTGGTCATAATTGGGAAACATTTGCGATGATGCTTTTAAATAGTATGCCAAAGAAAACATCGGAGCATTTCAAGAATAAAATTGCAGTATTTCTGAAATGGTATCAGGATCGCGGTTATCCTGGCGGAATTCCGGATGATGGACCTCTGGATAAATCTGCTCCGAGTTGGAAACGAATATGCAAATCTCTGTTACGGAATGATTATTGGTGTAAGGGATTATCCTTTACCCAGCATAAATCCAAGGCATATGAAAAATATATCAAACTAATGAAACGCAGGAGACAGGAATGGAAAATAATGATTTAGACTGGACCAAACAACATCCTGTATCTTTTGTACAATGGGTTCCAACCGAACAAATCCACGCCAATGATTACAACCCCAACGCGGTAGCACCTCCGGAAATGGCATTATTGGAGTTGAGTATTATCGAAGATGGATATACCCAACCAATTGTGGTTTGGGAAGTTGAGAAAGACAATTTTGAGGTCGTCGACGGTTTCCACCGACACAGAATTGGCGAGAAACTTGGTCTATCTCACTTACCAGTTGTGATTGTAAATCATGATCGAACGGATAGAAGCGACAGGATTGCTTCAACAATTCGGCATAATCGAGCAAGAGGAAAGCATCAAGTGGGTCCAATGTCCGAGATTGTTCAGGAATTATCCCGACGAAATTGGAGTGATCAAAAAATCGCCAGAGAATTGGGCATGGAGCCCGATGAGGTACTTCGGCTCAAACAAATCTCCGGTCTTGCCGATTTGTTTGCCGACGAAGAATATTCGGAAGCCTGGGAGATAGCATGACCAACAAAGATAAAACCGGCACTGAACGACAACAACGAAGACGCAAAATAGAAAAATTGTGGCTGAAAAATCATGGTTATAAATCATGGGAGAATTTACATACGGATCTCTTGAATGGTAAATTAGTATTAATAAATTTAATTGATAATATGATCAAAATTGGGGATGAAAATCGATGAAATGAAATTATTTCTTTACCGATAACTGTTATTATATGTTTTATCTTGACAAATATAAAAAAATTGTTTATGATGGCAACAGGCTGAGTTGGGGTTGGTGTTTCCCCGCCCTGTCCCCCAGGGTTCCACCCCATACCACCCCGATGAAGCGGTATTTTAATAATATTTTGATGGGGATGGCAATAGCGAAGAGAAAGTTCCTGGCGACAACCAGGTAAGCCATCCCGAGCAATTATTTTGCAGGCCCGATTATGGTTCGGGCCGGTACCGGAGATGAGCGCCCGGCGGTTGAGTTGACCGCCGGGTTTTTTGTTTAACCCTGGATCGTTGATCCAGGCTATAGATTTGAGGAGGCTAAGATGACATCAGAAACTTTAACAGTAATAAGTGCTGCGGTGTTGAGTTTGCTCTTTAGCTACACGCCAGGTTTGAGCGGGAAATGGGGGAACCTGATGCCCGAATTCAAGCGCCTAATCATGTTAGTTTTGTTATTGCTGGTGGCAGGAGTAGTATTCAGCCTCGCATGCAGCGGATGGGGTGCTGATTTTGGTTTGGCTGTCACATGCGATAAAACCGGGGGCATAGGATTGGTGCGAGCATTGGTGTTGGCAGTGATGGCGAACCAATCCACTTATGCGATAACCCCGAAAAAGTAAAATCCCATGGTTGGCGCCGAAGTCTGGAGTTTGCTAGTCCAGATTCCATTAGTTGGAATCTTTGTCTGGTTCGCGCTCCAACAACAGAAAATATACTCGGCATCCCAAAATAGTAGGGATGCCGAGTGGCGGGATTTTCTGCGCGAGGAACGTGAAGCCAATAATACCGCCTTAGGCAGAATAGCTGAAGAAGTCAAATGCTCAAGCACGATATTATCGGCAATGAAAGATGTAATTGTCGCCCACGATCAGCGAGTGCAATTGGCAATTCCGGAAATGAGAGAGATTGTCGAAAAATTGAAAACTACTGGGAAAGCAAGGTCAAGCAAATGATCAAACTCTTATATCCGGTGCCGGTGGGATCCATCATGACGCAAAGTTACGCTCAGCATGTGGAAAATGCGCGGTTGCATGGGTGGTGCAGCCAACCGGGGACATGCCCGAGCGGGATCTATTACTATGGAGGGATCGATTGGGGGATCCCGGTGGGCACGCAGATCCTGGCGGCGATGGCCGGGGCGGCGATCAAGGTGGAGGATCAGGGGTCTAAAGTAGGATATGGGAAGCATATTCGTCTGCAACATGACGGCGGATATATCACGATTTACGGACACTTGAGTATGTTCAATGTGACGTTGGGGAAGGCGGTGAAGGCGGGTGATGTGATCGGATGGTCGGGAAATACAGGCAACTCTTCAGGGCCACACCTGCATTTCGAGCTGAGGAAAAACGGCATGCCGGAGGATCCGGCTCCGTATCTGGTATCGGTATTGGCGGATCAATCAGTTTCGGCGGAACAACCGGTATCCGAGGTGTTTGCAAAAGGGGATCGAATAAGGTTGAAATCAAAATTCGATTACGTGAACATTCGACCGAGACCGGAATATGGTCCTGGTGTGCCGGATTGGGGAGATTTCTTGCCCGGAGACGAAGCGATTGTCGCTCGAACCCAGGATGAGATGGTGTGCATTTTCGAACTGAAGGGGATTGCGCTGTGGGTACATAAGGCGTATGTGGAGAAGATTAGATGATTGATTTTGATAATCTTCAACTGAAGTTCGATCTGGATCTGGATGAGGTGGAGGGCGATCGCGAAGAACGTGCCATCTCATCCCAGGAAGCACGGCAGATCAGCGAGGCGGCACGCCAGGTGTTCGACCAGATGAGATTGGCCGGGAGAGAGGAGATCGGAAAGGACTGGTTCGACGACTATCTGAAGTTAATCGAGCTAGGCTGGCCATGGCGAGTGGCATGCTATATGGCTTGGGATAGCTCGCCGAAAATCAATCGTTGGCCGAAATCGATCAAGGAATTGGCGGAGGATGTTCTGGGATTGAGAAGTCCGAGGGCGATCTTTACCTGGCGGAAAAATTATCCGGCAATCAATATGATCGTGACATTGATGAAGTACACCCCGTTTTATGAATATCGGCGAGATTTGATTAAATCTACATTGAATTCAGCAATAAATGATGGATATAAGGGGTTTAATGATCGGAAATTAATCTATGAGATGTTAGGAGATTATTTGCCGAAGAGCAAGCTGGAGATTGGGAAATCAGTGAAGGGCGATGTCAGCGATAAGAGCGATGACGAACTGAGGAAATATATAATGGATGGGAAGTTCCCACCCCAGCCCTCCTTCGCAAAAAACGCTCAGGATGTTACGCAACCCCCATCTGCAATAGACGCAGATGGAGAGGGAGATATGAAAGAGGAAGAAGATGCTGGCTAATCCATCAATGGTGATGATTAAACCCGAACAAGCCATGGATGAACTGGCGCGGCGGGAACTGGCGCGGCGGCATTTGGTGGATTATAGCGAATATGTGGCGCCGTGGTATAAGGCGGCGCGACACCACCGGCTGGTGGGGGAGATTTTGGAGGAGGTGGAGGCATATATCCGCACCTCGGGCAGAACGGGGATCAGCCGGGTGTTAATCCTGGAACCACCCAGGCATGGGAAGAGCGAGCAAGCGAGTGTGCTGTTTCCGTCGTGGGTGATGGGGAAAAATCCGGACAGCCGGACGATCATCACGGCATACGGTCTAGGATTGGCAGGAAATTTCAGCAAATACTGCCGGAATATCGTGATGAGCAATCGATATCAAGCGGTTTTCGGAGAGCGGGCGACGGTGGATCGACCGGTAGAGATCTCCAGCGATAGTCGGTCTGTGCAGGCGTGGGATCTGGCGGCGCCCAACCGGGGTGGATTGGTGGCGGCAGGGGTGGGTGGTGGAATTACGGGTATGGGGGCACATCTATTGATCGTCGACGATCCGTTCAAGAACCGGGAGGAGGCAGAAAGCGGGACGTTCCGGGATAATGTCTGGGATTGGTGGCAGAGCACGGCATACACCCGGCTGGAAGATCATGGGGTGGTGGTGGGAATGCTGACCCGCTGGCACGGCGATGATTGGGCTGGCAGACTTTTGAAGGCAATGGCGAACACTCCTGGCGCGGATCAGTGGCAGGTAGTGTGCCTGATGGCGCTGTGGGAAAAGCCCGCGACTCAGGATAATTTGGAGGAGTGGCGGTTACAAATGATGCGCGAAGGGGTTTGGGTGGATATAGAAGATCCATTGGGCAGGCAGGATGGTCAGGCGTTGTGGCCGGAAAAATACAACGAAGAGGATTTAACCCATATTAAAGGCAATATCGGCAATTATGAATGGAACGCTCTTTATCAACAAACACCATATAGCAGAGTGGGGAATCTGTTCCAGAAGGCATGGTTCGAGATCGTGGACAACTTTCCTAAAGCCGAAGACGTGGTGGCACGCGGCAGGTTTTGGGATAAAGCGGGATCGAAATCGGGAGGTGGGGATTACACCGCCGGTGTATTGATGAGCATCACTAAAGATGATGTGGTTTATGTGGAGCATCTTTATTTCGAGCGAGGAACACCGGGGAAACGTGAGGAAGCGATCTTGCGGATCGCAAAACAAGACGCGGAGAGAAAAGGACCTAGATGTATGATCTGGCACCAGCAGGACCCGGGCACGAGCGGACTGGACAGCGCGCAGATGACAAACATGAACCTGGCCAAGGCCGGTTTTACGGCACATTTCGAATTGGTGACTGGAGATAAGGAAACCCGGGCAGGGTCATGGAGCTCCGCTTGTGAGGCATTAAGGGTGCGATTAGTAAAAGGCGCTTGGAATGACGGTTTTATCGAGAGACACATCGGATTTCCGAAGGTTCGTTTCGATGATGATGTGGACGCGGCGAGCTGGGGCTTTAATATACTGGCAAAAGAAGTGCGTATGAATCCAAACAAGATGGTCGATTTTGCGTGAGGATTATGGGAATAATTGATTCGTTCATTAAACGGATGGGATATACAAAGGCTGGGGCACAGGCTCCAGCATGGCTTTCGGCAATGGCAGATTTTGAGAAATACAACATGCCGGATGGCTCGATATTCGAAAACCAGGCCGATCTGTATCGAAAACTGAGCTGGGTGATGATCGCAGTGCAGATCGTATCGCAATCCTGTGCGGCGGTGAAACTGGCGGTGAAGCATAGGCGTGGAGAAGAAACGGACGATATCACCAACCATCCTTTCGAGCTCAAACTGAACAAACCCAATGAGGAGCAATCCAGGTTCGAGCTGCTGGAGGCGACATTTTCATACCATGCACTGACCGGAAATGCATACTGGTGGCTAAACAAAGCCAGCCAAGAGAGCGAACCAGCAGAAATCTGGTGTTTGCCCAGCCATATGGTCAAGCCGGTGCCAGATAGCAAATTGGGATTGAAAGGTTATGTGTACGAAACAGGCATTAATAAAATCCCATTAGAGACCTGGGAAGTGGTACATTTCAAACGCTTCAACCCACGAAATATGTTTATTGGATTATCGCCAATCGAAGCGCTGGCGCTTGTGGCGACCGGCGACCTGGGGATGCAGAAATATAATACGACATTGTTTACCGAATCAAATGCCCAATTGCCCGGGATCCTGGCTTTTGCAGACCCCATCGGGGATCCGGAATGGGAAAAGATCAAGGATGACATAAAAGATAAGTCGCATAAGCGACAATTGATGATGCTGCGAAATGCCGGGAAAGGGGGAGTTGAATGGATTCAGGCGGCACTGAGCAACAAGGACATGGAATTCATCGCAGGTAGGAAAATGAATAAACAGGAGATCTTCGACGCATTTGCTCCGGGTTTGTATGCAATGCTTTCGGAAAATGCGACCGAGGCTAATAGCCGGACGGCAAAAGCGACCTTTGCAGAATTTTGTTTATGGCCGTTGTTGCAGGCAGGTGCGGAAAAGATCACGAATGATGTTCTGCCATCCTATAATGAGGATCTGGTGGCGGTTTTCGACGATGTGCGGAATGCGGACCGATCGCAGAGACTCCAGGAACAACAGGAATATACACGGACGCATATGATCGATGAGGTAAGACAAAAATACTACGGCGAAAAGCCATTGGGAGACGAGAGGGGTACAATGCTGGTGGGACAGATCGCTCCTGCGCCGGTGGGTATGGCTTCGCCGGACCAAACGGCATGGAATCAAAGCAGCGGTCAACCGATCAAGTCTTTATCAGATGATGGAATACAAACGGATCAAACAGTCGAGGACGAGTTGAAGGCGTGGGAGAAGTTTGCCATCGCCAGATTGGGCAAGAAATCGAGACCATTCGAAACGCTGGTTATTTCACTAGCAATTAAAAACGAGATCGAGAATAATTTAAAGAGCGCCAAGACGATCGAGGATATCAAGAATATTTTTGGGCGATATAAGGACAAATCACGGGCAAAAATCGATTATGCACCATTATTGGTCGAGCTCAGATCGGCGGTGGAGGTTTTGAGGGAGGCAGTATGATCCAGATAAAGGGACGAGATATCCCCAATCATATGCGTGTGATTTTCAATGGATCCGACATTACGTGTGTTTCCAGATGTCTTGATTTCTGGACACATGAACCCTCCAGCCTCCTGGAATAAGATCCTCCAAGAATAAAAACCATGGAATCTATAATCATGGATACCATTGCATTTTGTAATATCAAACAATTGATATTTATAACGCTGAATTGAATGAAAGGATTGAATGAGTGCTCGACAATCTAAGAAAGTGCGCAAAGAGGCGCGGAAGCAAATCGAAACCTATATTGCGGATATGTTGAATTGGTCACGTTGGGAACGGATCAAAATGGCATGGAGAATACTAAAAACGCTCAGGCGCGCATAACCGCATTTTCGAAAATTCTGGATACGTGTGATTTCCTTGAGGGTCAAGGGATCAATGATCTGCCGATTAAGCGCCGCGATAAACGCGAGCCAGGTCGTAGGCGCAAGGAGATAATGGAAGATCGGATCTATGCCGCAGTTATGCGTTATTTTCGTGAACAGAAGCGTCAGATCAAAGAAATTCTGGAAACCTGGTATCCAGGACGCAAAGCCGAATTACCGCCTGAGTTAGCATTTTTCGATGCTATTTTCGGGAGCGATAAATTCAAGGCGCAAATGATCAAGTTGTTGGGCGATTCGATCCTGGATGGTATTCTATTGTTTGGAGAAACCCAGAAAATCGGGATCGATTACACGCTGGTCAATGCAGAGGCCATCGATTGGGCACGAAATTATGGTTTCGATCTGGTGAAGGGCATCGATCAAACCAGCAAAGATGTGCTCCAGAAAGTCATTTCATCTTTTGCGGAAACGCCGGGAATGACGATAGGCGATGTAGTAGATAGATTGCCCTACAACGAAGATCGAGCATTGACAATCGCGACCACGGAGATAACCAGGGCGTATGCTGAAGGGAATGCGACCGCAGGACATGAACTGCAAAAACAATTTCCGGATGTGAAGGTTATTGAGATATGGTTCACGAATGAAGATGATCGAGTGTGTGACATTTGCGGACCAGTGGCCGGGGAAGAAGTCGAGCTCGATAAACCGTTTTCAAATGGTTTCAATCGACCGCCAGCGCATGTTAATTGCAGGTGCTGGACGACCACGACAACTGCATTAGGTGTAGCATGACCGATATCCTGAGGATCGAGGTCAAAGGCCTCGACAAAGTGCTTGCGAAATTCAACCAGTTTCCCGACAAGATCAAATCGTATCTTGTTCAAGCTGGCGAACAAGCTGCGGAGAGGGATCTTCTCCCAACCAAAGGACTTAAAACATATCCACCAATGACATCAGCCAACCAACCGCCGACGCCTTATTACATTCGTACCAAAGGTATGCAACATAAAACTTATAATGACGAAAATTCCGAAAATCTAGGAAAACAATGGTATGTAAAATCCGAAGGCATCAATACCAAGATCGGCAACTCCGCCAGTTATGCCAAATGGGTTCATGGCGATGATGACCAGGCGGAAGCGATGGCTTCAATAGGCTGGAAGAAGCTATATGAAACCGCAAAAGAAAAGGTTGGAGCCTTTACCAAGACGTATCAGGCCTGGATCGATAAATTAATCAAGGATTTGGGATTATGACCACCGGCGAACGCGAACGTAAATTCTGGATTGCCGTTCGAGCTGCATTATTGGCTGTTGTTGCTGCAATCGAGGAATACGCAGGAATTGGCAAACATGGTATAAGGTAGTAGCATTATATAATCAATCAACCGTCGCAACCACAATCGGAGGCGGCGGCGATAGACAGGCAAACATTTATGGTGGCTTGTATGCTCGAAAGAGTATGCAGGCCATTTTTGTTAGTGAGGTGAGATATGCCATACCCAAACGAACATTCAGCGAGAGTTAGAGATCCCGGAGATTTCGAGGAAGGAAGTTTTCGATCCAAGACACTTCCAAAATCCGAAGTCGGCAAGGGTGGAGTGCGGATGATCATGGGCCATCTAACAGGCGAAACCACGATGACGGTCCAGGCCTATCGCTTTCCAGCCGATCTATATACCCCCGAAGAAGCGAAGCAGTGGCTGAAAGACAATGAAGTGAAATATATCAGTTTCGAGAAGGCCAAAGAAGCCAATAAAGGCGATCTGGCTTATGAAAGATTAGAAAATCAAGCCAGGAATGCTTTCAGTAATCAATTTCCTCGTCAATCATATCCTCAACCATCGATTGATTACTGGATACTCGAAACTTACGATGATCATGTGATCGTGAATTATGGTCAAGAATATTTTGAAGTATTCTACACGATGGAAGGTGATCAGATTGTTTTCGATACATTCGACAAATGGGTTCCTGTGGAGGAAAAGAAAGAATGGGTCGAAAAGATCGCAACGATAAAGAAACAAATGGCCACTTCATCCATCAAGGCTGTTGGAGATTGGGAGCTCGAGGTATTGGCCGTGCCTTTTGGAAGCAAGGATAATACCGATTCGGATAAACAATGGTTCGATGAAGATACCAATATCCTGCCGGAGCAATGCAATAATCCGGTGGTTACTTATTATCATGGTCTGGATCCGGAGAATAAGCCGCTGGATGAACCTGAAATTGTGGGTAGCGTTATTCCAGACACATTGACCAAGAAATCGGATGGGTGGTGGATAAAAGTCGCGCTCGATAAAGCCAGCGAATATGCAAAGCGCATTTGGGAGGCAGCTCAAAACGGTCTGGCTAAAGCCTCCAGCGGGACCATTGATTACTTGGCTCGTCTCGAAAAAAATGGGAAGAATATTCCTTACAACAAAAAAACCCCCGGTCGGATTGCAGTATGGCCACTGGGTGAACTTGCATTATTCGATACCGGCAAATATAGGCAACCGGCCAATCAGTTTGCGGTTGCATTACCGGTGATGAAAAGTGTTTATGCTCGGGCAGGTAAATCCTTGCCCGATCTACCGGACGACGGCGATCCACAGGCACAGGCTAAAGGCGACGAGCAAAGAGCCAGTGCAGGAGATGCAGGCGATCCGGCCTCAAATATTAACAAGGAGTTAGATATGGAACCACAAGAAATTCAAAAAATGATGGATGAGGCTGTCGCTAAGGCGCTTAAGACACGCGACGATGCCGAAGCCAGGGCCAAAGCCGATGCAAAATCCAAACAGGATGAGATCGACGCAGCCTTGAAGAAACAAAAAGAGGATCTCGAAAAGGAATGGGCGAAGAAAAATCGCTTGATTAATCCTGATGGTGCGCCTTATATTGCCAAATTCGGCAATATCGCCAAATTCGATAACCTGGACCCGGACGACCAGGCCTTTATGGTCGGTGTTTTGGGCGCAGCCAAAGCCAAAGGTCACAGTATAAATGGCGTGA
>Ga0315295_10006206_pt1 | contig 10199 bp, 8 predicted proteins | sample YL17G14_0_MG_FD_204453 | JGI IMG/M metagenome (GOLD analysis project Ga0315295, IMG submission 204453) | Sediment microbial communities from Yellowstone Lake, YNP, Wyoming, USA - YL17G14_0 | ecosystem: Environmental > Aquatic > Freshwater > Lake > Sediment | place: USA: Wyoming | collected... | reverse complement strand
GAAGTGACATCGGCAGGGGATCACCCGCGGTCGAGTAGCAGCTCCGCAAGCACGCGGACCGCCGGCCAGATCACCCGCGGCCGAAGCGATGTTCGAAGCGATGAAGTCAAGTAGCAGCTCCGCAGCCACATGGACAGCCGGCAGGATCACCGGCGATCGAGGCCCGGCTCCGCAGCCAGGCGGACCGCCGGCCGGATCACGCGCGGCCGAAGCGATGAAGTCGAGTAGCAGCTCTGCAGCCACGTGGACGGCCGGCAGGATCACCCGCGCTCGAGGAGCAGCTCCGCAGCGACGTGGACGGCCGGCAGGATCACCCATGATCGAAGTCCGGCTCCGCAGCCACATGGACGGCCGGCAGGATTACCCGTGATCGAGGCTCAGCTCCGCAGTCACGTGGACCGCCGGCAGGATCACCGGCGCTCGAGGCCCGGCTCCGGAATCCCGCGCTTTGAAAAACAGGGGGTTAGAGTACCGGCCGGCCGGCGATCGACGATCCTGGACGATCACAGAGCGCCGGCTTTCCGCCGAAAGTCCGAAAACCAGGCGTTATGTTAGGTTGGTGACATTCGAGCTGATTTGAGGGGTGGTGACATGGCCGGCGGGATCGCCTGCAATCGGGGACCAGCTCCGGAATCACGCGGACGGCCGGCAGAATCACCGGCGCTCGAGGCCCGGCTCCGGAACCGTCCGAAGCGCTGGCAAAGTCACCGGCTCTACAAACGACGTGGAGTGCAGATCGTGGACCGTCCGAGCATCAAGCAAAAAATTGCTTGTTTTTTGCAGAGAGTCCGGTAAAGTCTCATTATGTTAAAAGCCCAGACACATTCTGTGAAATTTAAGTCCCATATTCCGAATGAAACATAACATTCATTATAGGACGTTGAATATGGTGTGATTCCGAGGCCCCATACAGGAACATACTCAGCAGATTCTGCGGATTCTTCACGCGCCTTGAGTCGGTAGTGTCTTTAAGAGGCTCAAAGCCCTATGGCGGACCCGCCGGGTTCTCGCAGCGAACAGGGCCTGCCCAGGATTTCGTAATGCAGGATTGCTCTTCTGAGCTGGTCGGAATCGGAATAATCCGCCAGCAGATCAGTCAGGTATTCTTCCGACGGCTGTTCGGGCGTGCCTGGAGCCGGGGGTTCTTCCGGCGCGATGGAGACTTTGGCGGCAAACTCCGGAATCTCCCTCACATAGGCAGCGAGACCAGTTCCGGGCTTCGGAAATGCCTGCTGGGGCGCCGGTTCCGGGGTCGGCTCTGCCATTTGAGCACGGAAAGCCTGATCGGCCTCCTCGGCGAATTTGCGGGCGGCGGCGCGCCATTCGGCGAGCTTTGTGCGTGCCTCTTGTACGCCGGGTCGGGTCGGACGGCGCTCCGCCGGAGTGCGGTCAGAGCCCTTGAGCAGTTGAACACGCAGCGTCGTGGTTTGGGCCGCCGGTCTGTGTGCCGGTTTACGGGCCAATGGCTCCTTCTGCCGGTTCTGAGCACCCTGTTTCCTGGCTTTGATGATGCCGCCCAGCGCCCAGATGACGGCCAGAACCACGACGACCAGGATGTTCATCCAGCTTTCAACGTCCTCGTTCCGGGCGATCAGAACTGTTTGTACCAGGAAGATGTTCATAATCCATTTTTACCCAAATGCCAGCTATTCTTTCTTCTTGGGCTTTGCGATAGAATCCCGCATTGACGTATCGGCCATGATATTCTTCATTCTGTAGTAGTCCATAATACCGAGATTGCCCTTCTTGAAGGCTTCGGCCATTGCCAGAGGTACTTCCGCCTCGGCCAGAACTACTTTCGCGCGGTTTTCCTGCACCAGAGCGGTCATTTCCTGCTCGCGTGCGACAGCCATGGCCCGGCGTCCTTCGGCCTCCGCCTGGCGCATCCGCTTGTCCGCTTCGGCCCGTTCGGTCTCGAGCTTGGCGCCGACGTTGGCCACCTCCAGGTCTTTGGTGCTTACCCCGGCTACGCTGACGTCGGCAATATCGATGGAAACGATCTCGTAGGCCGTCTGCGCATCCAGGCCGCTCTGTAGCACCTTCCGCGAAATCCGGTCGGGGTTTTCCAGCACGTCCTTATATGTTTCCGCCGAGCCAATGGCGCTGACGATACCCTGACCGACACGGGCAATGATGGTTTCGTCGGTGGCCCCTCGAACCAACTGGTTGATGTTGGACCGGACGGTCACTCTGGCGCGGACCAGCAGCCGGATACCGTCCTTGGCGACGGCGTCGAGCATCGAGGATTTATCCAGCGGGCAATCTATGATTTTGGGTGTAACGGTGGTTTCGACCGCTCGCAGTATGTCCCGCCCCGCCAGGTCGATGGCACGAGCGACGTCAAAGCTCAGAGGTATCTTGGCCCGGTTGGCCGCAATCATAGACTGAACCACGTCGATCACATAACCGCCGGCAAAATGGTGCGCCTGCAACTGCGCGAAGGTGACCGGCAGCTCGGCCTTGCGGGCGATGATAAGGGCGTTGACACAGGTCATGACATCACCCTGGTACGACGTCCAGAAGCGTTTTTCTCGCTCATTTCTCTCTTCCATCCACCGCTCAAGAACTGGCGCGGCGTCCCGGTCGGATCTATCCTTGCGGGGAAACCGGTTCCTCGCCACCAGCCAGACGCTCTCGAGCTGCGGCGTGTCCAGGTCGGTGATCCCCGACTGGACGACGGCGATCTTGGCGCGGACGATTTCTTCACGCGGCACGCCGCGAAGGGCCATCCCGATCAGGTCGAAGAAGCCCACGTGCGCCCCGCTGAAGAAAGCTTTAATCCACGTCTTGATGAAGGATATGAACACAACGAAAAAAACGATGACGATTATGCCTGCGATACTCGCCAACACCGTAAGGACCACATTTGCTTGAGCTAATAAATTTGTTCCGGTCATTTGTACACCCCTGTATGGATAGACTAATAAAGCACCGATTTGTTCCGGGGCAGCAACTATCCGTTTTTCTTTTTTACAATGATATTGTTGCCCTCGACTTCCTTGACGACTATTTCAACGGACGGACTAATCATCTCGCCTTCGGAGACCACGCTGTATCTTTTGCCGTCTATTTCAGCGATGCCCGATGGCCGCAGCTCGGTAACGGTCATGCCGCTTTGATCTTTAAGCGGGCTGAAGTTCTCATCGCTGATCTCGACTTTTCCGCTCACGGGGCCGAGCTTCCTGTTTGGGTCGGCCAATATCATCCGGCGGCCGAACGGCGTTTTTGGCAGGACCTTCAGTCCGAGTAAAATCAGTACCGGGACACAAACGAAAGTAGCCAGCAGGATAATCCAGCCCGTCGGCTCGCCGTGCATGAAGCCGATAACGACGGCCCCGATCAGCGACGCCGCAGCAAGAAAACCAAGCAAACCTCCCGACGGCAGGATGGTCTCGAGAAACGCCAGGAATATTCCAGCCACAAGCAAGATGATCGCGTAGGTCAAAATATGCTGCTCCCCAATAGTATTTGTTTACCTGGTATTCTTCGGTTTAGGTATTTCCCTGACCACTATACGATTTCCCTCGACGAATTCAACTACAATCCGCCTGCCGGCTTCGATAAGCTCGCCGCCCGAAACGACGTCGAGCCGCAGGCCGCCGAATTCGGCCTTGCCGGCCGGTCGCAGTTGACTGAGGCTTATTCCCTCTTGTCCGCGATGGACAGGCGTTTCCACAGGAGCGTCTGCCGCAGCCGCGCCGGCATTCATCCCAAACTCCACCGCCCCCTGCGGCACGGCCAGAACCAAACGCCGTGCCACGGGGATTTTCGGAAGATAACGGGCGAGGATGGGCAGCCCGATGAGAAAAGCGGCGATTCCACCCAACAGGCCGTACACGTTTCTCTCGAAAAGCTCCCAGTCAGGGGACGTGTGCGGCCACGGCAGCTCACCCGGCGCGTTCTTGATGAGCATGCCGAATAAGCCGAACACTATGCAGATTATGCCCAAAATGCCCACGACGCCGAAGCCGGGCAGGATAAAAATCTCCACTAAGAGCAGGAGCACCCCTACAACGAACAGCGCCACCTCCACCCAGTTCGCCATCCCTGCTAAGTACTTGCTGCCGATGATGATGACGAAGCATATCAGCGCCACCAGTCCGGGCAGTCCGACGCCCGGCGAATTGAATTCGATATACACCCCCAACAGGGCGAGCAAGACCAGCACGGCCATCACCGCCGGCGAGTTCAGCCAGCGGACCATCTCTTCCGACCAGTTGGTCTGGAGCACCATCGTCTCGCCGGTAAACGTCACCCCGTCACGCTGGGCCAGGAATGCCAGGGCCCCCGCCCGGTCCTTGACCTGCGCCCTGGCGATGCCGTATTCGTAAGCCTTCGCCGCGGTCAGCGTCAGAATCTCATTATCTTTGACAATCAGCTCTTTGCCCGCCAGGTCGTATTGATTCGGGTCTTCGGCCAGCCGCTCCTCTTCAAGAAACTCGTACTGGCCGGTTTGCAGGTTTCTCACTTCGTAAACCTTCGTTCCCATCGTGACCATGGCCTTGAGCAGAACGGCCGGATAGCCGTTCGCCTCAGCGGCCCGCATGAAAGCGGCACGGGTGAAGCTCTCGGCCTTCTCCCGCTCGACGCCTTCGAGCTTCGTGCCGATGGCGATCGGCGCGCAATCGCCTATCGTCGTGTTTTCCAGCATGATGATGTCTTTACATGAGACGCTGATCATCGCCCCGGCCGATATCGCCTCAGTCGTGATATACGCCACGGTGTGGGCTTTCTTGCCTATGTCGAGGATGAAGTACTTGGAGATGTCATCGGCTGACTGGAGCAGGCCGCCGTACGTGCCTATCTCGTAAATCAGGTATTGCGCGCCCTGATCAAGGGCGAGCTGCGTCCTGCGCCGGATGGACTTATAGAGCCCGTCGTCGATCAGGCCCTTGCACACGATGACCGCGGCCTTGACGGCTGGCGCATCCGTGCCCGGTTTGCTTTGCTCGACCGGCACGCTCGCCCCGGCGAGCATTAACAGACACAAGACACCGACCGCAACTATCCGAGATGAGTTCTCCATGACGCGAATTATACTCTCCCACGGTTCGGTTGGCAATCCCCCGGTCACGAATCCGACACTTTTTTCGGCTTGATCCCCTCCCATTGCAACCCCCCTATCGCCGCCTGGGCGATATTGGTCAGGTGGTCCCCGATTTTCTCGACGTTATCCACCAGGTCGATAAAGATCAGCCCGGTCTCAGGCGTGCAGAGGCCGTCGCTCATGCGCTGGACGTGGCTGCGGCGGAAGTCCACCTGCGATTGATTGAGCCGCTTTTCAATGACCAAGGCCGCCCGGGCGGCCTCGATGTCGCCTTGCTCCAGGGCCGCGATGACGTCGTCAAACATCTGCTCGGCGTTTTTTCTGAGCATCTCGGCCTCCGCCATCGCCGAATCGCTGAAAGAAATCTTCTGGTCAATCTTTCGCTGCCCAATCTCAATAATGTTGACCGCGTGGTCCCCGACTCGTTCGAGGTCGTTGACGGCGTGCAGGAGAACCGGCAGTCTGATCGATATTCCGTCGGCAAGGGGCTTACTCGACAGCGCCGAAAGATACGAGGTGATCTCATACTGGAGCGAATCGATGACGTCTTCGATCTCCCGGACCGACTCAAGCTTCTTGCGGTCGCCGTCTATAATCCCGTCGATGGACTGTCCGAATGCCCTCTTTGCCGTTTTTGCCATGTGCACGATTTGACGCCTGGCCTGATCAATTGCGATCTCCGGCGTATCCAGAAGGTGCTTCTCAAGTACTACAGGCGGCGAAGTGACCTCCCCGGGGCTTACCGGAACCAGCCAAACCGCCGCTTTACCCAATAGACCCGACAGCGGCAGAAAGATGCACGAGTTGGCGATGTTGAAAATGGTGTGAGCTACGGCAATAGACAGCATGATAGTATCCTGGCCCAGCTCCCAGGGGGAAAGGTCAAGCACCATGACCGTATACCAGCCGAGAGCGACAAAGGGGTATGCAATGAGAGAGCCAAGGACGTTAAACATCGTATGCGCCCAGGCGGTCCGTTTGCCGTTGCGGTTTGCCTGTAAAGCCGCAATCTGTGCGGTTATCGTCGTGCCGATATTGCTGCCCAGGACAAACGGTATGGACGCGCTCAGCGCCGCCGCCCAGTTTGATCCAAAGGCCCCGCCCGATGACAGCAACTGCATGATGCCGATGGACGCCGAGCTGCTCTGGATGAGCATCGTCAGCACCATCCCGGCCAGCATCGCGAGAGACGGCCTGTGGCCCAGAGATATGAAAAGCTCCTGAACCTGCGGCATTTCCTGCAGCGGACTGAACGCGTTTTTCATAAAACCGATACCCAGGAACAACAGCCCGAAGCCTAACATGATTTGCCCGATGCTTCTGAGTTTTCGCGTTCTGCCGCCAATATGAAAGAGGAATCCCAGGCCCACTGCGGGCAGCGCATACGTTGAAATGTCAAGCCATTTCAAGCCTGATGTGGACACCAGCCACGCCGTGACCGTTGTACCGACGTTCGCCCCGATAATCAGTCCGATTGCCTGCTTAAGGGTCAACAGCCCCGCGTTCACAAGGCCGACGACGATTACCGTGGTGGCCGAGCTGGATTGTATGATACTGGTCACGACCGCCCCCGCAAGAAAGCCTCGAAGCGGTCGTTTTGTCACCGATTCCAGGATAGTTTTGAGCTTTGGGCCTGCGGCTTTTTTCAGGCCCTCGGACATCAGCACCATGCCGAATAAAAACAGGCCCAGCCCCCCCACCGTCCCGAAAAACATGTCCTTGAACATACGGTCTCCCTGCACAGACAGTGTTTACAAATAGGTAAGTCGCCGGTTTTTGCCTCCTCGCGTGCTTGTGTTCGTTCTGACTCTCATCATTGCCGGCAGTTTTATCCGGCCTGGTTTGAAGGGTCAAGCGAAAAAAACGCCGTGGATAAGAATGAACGCCCTCGAACCTACGCCAGGCTGCAAAGAATCTCCACGCCCCGGCGGATTTTCTCGTCGCTGGTGGCGTAGCTTATCCGAAAATGCGTATCCTTTTCGCTGAATACGTTGCCCGGTATGACCAGGACGTTATTCTTGATGGCCTTTTCGACGAATTCGGTCGCCCTGCGCCCGCCGGGCGCCTTGACGAAGGCGTAGAACGCGCCGCCCGGCCGGACCAGCTCGAACGTGCCTTTAAGTCCATCGTAGAGCAGGTCGCGTTTCCTGCGGTACTCATCGACGTAGTCGCTGACGTCGTAATCCATCGCCGCGATGGCCGCCATCTGGAACGGCGTCGGCGCACAGACGAACGTGTATTGCTGAATCTTGGTCATCTGCTCGATGACCTCTTTGAGCGATTCGTGGGCCGCGACGTAACCCAGCCGCCAGCCGGTCATGGCGTAGGGCTTGCTGAAGCCCCGCAGCAGGAGGCTCTTTTCGTAATACCCGGCGATACTCGGGCACGGGCCGTCGTAGCAAAACTTTTCGTATATCTCATCGGTCAGAACGAGGATGTCACGCTCGGCGGCGACCTGCGCCAGTGCCTTGATCTGCTGCTGCGAATAGACCGCCCCGCTCGGATTGCACGGCGAATTAAGGACAATCATCTTGGTCTTGTCCGTGACGGCCCCGGCGATCTTCTCGACGGGCAGCCCGAAATCGGGATAACTATCGACAAAGACGCACCGGCCGCCTAAGAGGTTCACCAGATGCTTGTACATGACGAAATACGGATCGGGAATGATGACCTCGTCGCCGGGATTGATCGTCGCCATGAAGGCCAGCAGCAGCCCCCCGCTGACGCCGCTGGAGACCAGGACCGCGGGATTCGCCCATCCGAACTCGGCGCCGACCTGCGCTGCGATTTTTTGCTTGAGCGTCTCATCGCCGGCGGTTTGCGAATACTTATTCTGCCCCGCCCGGATGGCCCGTATCGCCTCTTCCTTGAGCGCCTCGGGCACATCGAAGTCCGGCTGACCAATCGAAAAATTCACCGGGTCCTTCATCAACGCACCCAGCGCAAAAACCTTCCGTATCCCGCTGGCGTCAATCAGCCTTGCCCTGTTTGAGATTATCTCTTTCATTTGCTCTTTCTATGCAGAATCGACTTTATATCTTCTTCACATAGAAAATTTACGGTTATACCGGCTTTGAGTAGATGTTCTTTCATCTGCCACCATTTCGCATCGACAGCCTGTAGGATTGGAGGTCTCTCAGGGTGCGCGGAAGCAACTGCGACAAATTTTCTGTCTTCCGGATCGAAATCCTTGAGTTCGGGATCGGACGGGAATTCCTCAAAGTCGGTTTGGCCTGAATTCTTTGGAGTAATTGCAACTTGTTCACAGAGTTTCGGATTATGGCAGTTCGTCAGAACCCATTTCAAGAAAGCGTCACCGACTCCCGGCTGACCGGAAGATCTGAGATTTGCCGTGTACTCTCCAATAATCAGCCACTTGTCGTCCAAAACTAATTGACCCTTTTGGGTCAATTCCCCCAGACGAACAGCGCAAGTCTTTACACACTCAGGTGATGCCTGTTGAGATCTCCCATTCGCAACAACAGGCACATTGGTGTCAATAACACTCTTCATCAATCACCCTTTGCCTGTCGTTCCATTGCCGCCTTGGTCCGGGCGACTGTTTCTCCCATTTCGTCGCCAAAGAAATCCTTGGGCCAATTATTGATGTTACCATATAAATCAACGTCAAGCTTTTCCGCATGAGAGGCAGAGTTTTTCATTTCAAAGAAATACAAAGCCGTTCTCTCCGGCGGTATTTTTTTCTCTGCGATCCGGAGCTGTAGTCTCCTTACAAAATGCTCACTGTGACTTTCTACTATGACCTGCACGTTCCGATTTTCTACAACGTCAATGAATATATCCGCCAACCATGATTGGGCTGATGGATGCAAATGAAGCTCCGGTTGTTCCAGTAAGAGGACTGAACCTTCCGGAACATAATAGCACAATACGAGAACCGGAAGGACTTGCGATAGCCCAAAACCAACGTCCGTTATCAACACTTCGGGGCTTTGCCTGGTTTTTCGTACGAGGACCTCCCAGTCTTTACGATCTTTACCGATCTGTTTGACAGAAAACGAGTCAATTATTCCCATATCTCTGAGCCAATTTGCTATCGTTTCTTCCAGACCTCGCCTTTTCTTGCGGCGCCCGGGCGATATATACTTTCCTTTTTCTCTCGCCGCGAGAATCGCTGCCACAGCAAGTTCTCCCTTCCGTCCCACATCCGAAGGAGCTTCGCCTGCCCAGGTATATATGCGCTTCGGATATTCTCGCAGAGGACCAAGGTATTTTGTTCGACCGAACAAACCCTCCAATTCTAAGACAATTTCAGAAAGAAAACCCACATTCTTAAAATAAGCGCTTACTTCATCAGGAAATCCGTAGAATTTTATCGGCCAAGGCAGTGGCCAGGCCCTGCCGCGCTGCTGACGCTCTTGAGCATATGGTTCTGATAGCAAATCGTATTTGCCTTTCTCACCCTTTTTGGCCTCTGGTTTCATGCCAAAAGCAGTGCTGCCGAAAGAGTACGAAAACTGCCTGACAATGGGAGTACCAGACTCTTGTCTGATTTCAACATCGAATTTCAGATCGTTAATTTCAAAGAGGTTCTTGTCTTTTTGCTCTGGGTCTTTTATTTTTAGCGTCTTTAACAGGTCCCATGAGATCGATACTTGCAGAGCAGCGTCAGCTTTGTGACAATGAATCAGGTCAGGAAAAGTACCCAGGTCAACGATAGAAAAATCGTCTCCCGTATGCAGAACACGTTTGCGGTCTAATGACTCCACCGTTTGTTTCAACATGAGAAAAAGCTGGAGGATGCTCGTTTTGCCGGAGCTATTCGTACCGAAAAATCCGGTGAGCGGCGCAAACCGCAGAGGGCCGGTATCTTCCCATGATTTGAAGGACTTGACCTGTAATTCCGTAATCATTTGTATCTTCCCTTTCCGCCTCGAGCTTATCCGATCTGCTTTGCCAAAGGACGATTTTTGCCGCCCTGTTCCCAATTATCTTTCGTTAGCGAGTTATCATACCCCCCCCGGCCCCGATAAGCCAAGCGAAAAACGCCATCAGCGTTCGGCATTCGACATTCGATACTTGTCCGGCAGCAATGTAATCTCATGAAAGGCTGTCTCCCATCGTTTAGTCCGTTATGATAGAGGACCAAGAAAGGAGATAGCCATGAACAAGATGGGTTCAAATGTAGCGT
>Ga0315295_10006205_pt1 | contig 10200 bp, 9 predicted proteins | sample YL17G14_0_MG_FD_204453 | JGI IMG/M metagenome (GOLD analysis project Ga0315295, IMG submission 204453) | Sediment microbial communities from Yellowstone Lake, YNP, Wyoming, USA - YL17G14_0 | ecosystem: Environmental > Aquatic > Freshwater > Lake > Sediment | place: USA: Wyoming | collected... | reverse complement strand
CAGTCGCTGGCTTCGACCGTCTGGCGCGACCAGGCCAAGGGATTCCTGAGAGCGCTGGTCGCCTTTCTGAAGGCGGACGGCCTGTTTGAGCGCGTCGTCGCCTACCAGGTCGGAACCGGGCACACCGGCGAATGGGTCAAGGGCAAGCTCTCCATGCTCGACCTGACCGGCGATTACAGCGAGTCCATGGCCCGCTATTTCCGTGCCTGGCTGCGGGCCCGCTACGGAACGGACCGGGCCTTTCGGCTGGCCTGGAATGATCCCCAAGCCTCCTTGGACGCCGCGCGGGTCCCTTCGCGCGAGGCCCAACTGACGACGACCCACTTTCTCTTCCGCGACCCGCGGCGGGAGCAGAATGTCATCGACTACTATCGCGCCCTGGCGGAGCTATCCGGGGATCTGGTCGCGGACTTCTGCCGGACGATCAAGGAGGCGGCCGGGAGGAAGGCCATGGCCGGGGCTTTCTTCGGCTACCTCATGGAGCTTGCCTGGAACGCGGGTTTCTTCTCGGAAGGGCCGCCCAGCGATTATTCGACTTACCAGCGCAGCGGGCACCTCGGCCTGGCCCGCGTCCTGGATTCGCCCGACGTGGATTTCCTGGTCAGCCCATATGGATACGGTTTTCGCGGGATCGGCGGGGAGGGAGCCGCCATGCCCCCCGCCGAGGCCCTCCGCCTTCACGGCAAGCTCTACATCATGGAGGACGACACTCGGACCCATACCGACTCTCACCCCGCCTTCGGGCGGGCGCGCACCCAGGCTGAAACCGTGGCCGTTCTCCGCCGCAACTTCGGCTCGGTCCTGACGCGGGGGCAGGGGATGTGGTGGCTGCTGGGGAAAGGGCATATCGATACGATGCTCGATCCCGCCTTCGAACCGCTCCTGAAAAAGTTCCGCGAGATCGCCGTGTTCGCCCTCGACACGGACCGGTCCTCCCCGGCCGAAACGGCCATCCTCCTCGACGACGAGAGCTTTTTCTACGAAACGGTCCGGAACGACCTCGACCTTCCGCTCATATTCGAGCAGCGGCTGTTCGGCCTTCCCAGGATGGGCGCGGCCTGCGACGTCCATCTCTTGAATGATTTCCTGGCCGGAAAACTCCGCCCCTATAAGCTCTACATCTTTCTGAACGCATTCCAGCTTGACGGCAGCCGGCGCGAGGCTCTAAAACGGGAACTGCGCCGGGAGGGACGGATCGCGCTTTGGATCTATGCGCCAGGCTATATCAAGGACGCGCCGGATGTCATGAACATGACAGACCTGACCGGGTTCGGCTTCGGCCGGAACGATTACCCCTGGCCGGCCTCGCTCCACTTCACGGACTTCGCCCACCCGATCACGAAGAGCCTCGGGCAGGACCTTTTCTGGGGGACGGACAGCCGGCTGGGGCCTCTCTTCTACGTCGAGGACAAGGAGGCCCGCGTCCTGGGCGACGCCGTGCTGTCGCTCGGGATGTGCCGGGCGGGGTTCGCCATCAAGGCTTTTCCCGATTGGACCTCGATCTATTGCGCGGTTCCCAACCTGCCCGCCCCGGTCTTGAGGGGCGTCGCCCGCTTCGCCGGCGTTCATCTTTACAGCGAGGACGGCGACGTCCTGGCCGCCTCCCGGAATCTGCTCTCCGTCCACACCGTCTCGGGGGGACGGCGGACGTTCCGGCTGCCCGCGAAGGCGGAACTTGTCTATGATCTATACGTAGATAAGATTGTGGCCGAGGATTGCGAGCGGTTTGAGACGGAACTGGCGCCTCAGTCGACCAGCCTGTTCTATATCGGGGACCGAAAAGCCCTGGAAACGTGGCGATCCGGCGGGCGCGGAAGATCTTTCGCCGATGGAATACGCAAAGGAGAGTGAGCCATGGCCGAACAGGACAAGGACATCTTCAAGGAAATCTCGGACAAGATTCGCGAGCTGGGCGACACGATCGAGCCCCATCTCAACCAGGCGGGGGAGAAGCTGCGCGGCTTCCACAAGGCCGTCCAGCCCTCGCTGACCGATCTCGGGAAAAAGCTCCAGGAGCTCGGTCAGGTCGTCGGCCCTCCCGCCGAGGATTTCGGGCGCCGTATGAAGGAGTGGGCGAAATCCGTCAAGCCGGTCGTCGACGACATGGGCCGGCGGATGAAGGACTGGAAGAGCGCCGACAAGAATAAGAAATAATAAAGGAGACAAAGATAGATCGGAAGACGCCGCGGAGACTGCTACGCGTAACGCTCACCCTGTTGGCCGTCCTGGTTTGTTGTTACGGATATTCGGCCGAGTCGCCGGGCGGCCGGATCCTCGTCGTTTACGATAATATCCCGGGCGATCCGGGCTGCAACCTGAGCTTGGGCGGAGGGTTCGCCGCTTGGATCGAGGTCGGCGGCAAAGCGGTCTTGTTCGACGCCGGCGGAGATTCGAAGACGCTGGGCGACAACCTTCGTAAATCGAACCTGGATCTGCGAAAGATCGCGGCGGTGGTCATTTCCCATGATCATGGGGATCATACCGGCGGCATACCCTTGTTGGCGGAGCTCCGCCTGAATGCTTACATCCCTCAATCCTCGAATCGGGAGGCGGCCAGCCGCGTTCCCGGCCTCACGCTCATCCCGGTCGACGCTTCCCAGCAAATCCTGCCCGGCGTCTGGACGACCGGGCAGCTGACCGCCGACTACAGAGGCGAACTGATCGCGGAGCATGCTTTAATAATCGAATACGGGGACGGGATATTCGTCGTGACGGGTTGCGCGCACGTCGGGATCGTCGAGATCGTCAAGGCGGCCAAGGCGCAATTCCCTCAAAAAAAGATCAAGCTGGTGGCCGGCGGGTTCCATTTGCGGGACTTCCCCGAGGACAAGGTCAAGGCCATCAGCGATGCGTTCAAGGAATTGGGCGTCGAAAAGATAGGGCCCTCGCACTGCACGGGCGGGGCGGCGATCGAGCTTTTCCAGAGGGAATGGAAAGACGGCTTCGTGAGATTTCATCTCGGGGACCAATACTTGTTCTAAGCCGAGGACGCGGACCTGTTTTGGATTAGGCCAGGGTCAGGCGATGATGGGCGCCGACGAGGAGCCCCTGCACCGGAACGCCGTAGGGGCAGGCCGCTTCGCAATGGCCGGCGCAGCTCCCGCAGAGGTCGGCTTTGGCCGCCTGCATCTCGGCGTATTTGACCATGGCGCGGCGCTCCCGGTGTTGCGAGACGAAATAATGGTTGTAGCGCATGATGGTGTTGACGGGAACGCCGCTCGGGCAGCGGGATTCGCACAGGCCGCAAGCATGGCGGCAGTAAAAACGTCCTTGGAGGTCCCTGTAGTCGGCCAGCATCCGCGCCTCGACGGGATTCAGATTGGTTCCGGAGAGGGCCAGGTAGGCTTCCAGGTCGGAGTAATTGGTGATGGATGGGCAGGACGAGTGGACATCGGGATGGCTGAGCCCGAAACGGATGGCGGCCGAACGTATTTCCTCGAAGCTCCCGAGGTTGTATTTTTTCTTGAAAGCCTCGGAAGCGTCGACCCTTGATTTATAGAGATCGAGCATCTTCGTAGCCTGGGGCGGAACGTCCCGGCCGGCTTTTTTGGCCTCGTCGATCATGGCCGTAAGATCCCGGTACTCGATGACCGGGTTGGCCTTCATCAGGGTCGTGCCGATCCCCTTGGCCTTGCAGGCCCTGAGGATCCGGTTCCCCTGCTCTTCCTGGAGAAAGTTGTAAACGAACAGGACGAGGTCGAACCGGCCGTCCTCGGCGGCCGCCAGCATGATGTCCTCCATGCTCACCGGCACCTCCCCGTATTGGGCGCCGTGGCAGGAAATCCCCAGAAAGCGGACCTTGCCCTCGGCTTTCAGCTCCTGGAAGGCGGCATGAAATCCTTCGTGCTTGAGTTGCTCGACGGCGGGCACCATGTGGATTTGGAGGCAGTCGATGTATTCCATCTGCAGGCGCTCCAGGCACTTGAGGGCGCGGCCCTTAATAGTGTCCTTGGTGTGCTCGCCGCGCGAGATGTTCAGCTTGGTCGTGATGAAGATCGACTTCCGGTCGATCGTTCCTTTTTTCAAGACTTCGCCAACGGTTTTCTCCGAGCCTCCCCGGTTGTAATGCTCGGCTGTGTCGACGTAGTTGATGCCGGCGGCGATCGCCGCCTCCAACAATCCGGGTTCCTGGAGGTCAGCGCCGCCGAATCCGATGTCCGAGACCTTGAAACCCGTTCGGCCCAGGACTCGGTAGTTTTTGATCTTGAGCGCTTCTTGGGCCGATGAGTACCTGGATAGCGGCCCCCGGGAGGGTCCCAGCAGACCGGCTCCGACGATCCCGGCCGCGCTTGTCTTCAGGAACTGTCTGCGATCGATACCCGCTCTCTTAGACATGGATTCTCCTTTCTTGGCTTGGTTGTGGGGAATTATAGTCTGCGCAGACAAAAACCGTCAAGGCTTACGGGGAGACCCTATTTACCATTCCTCGATCGTCGGCTATGATAATCAAGGAGGTCAGGCAATGAAAACTCGAAGAGTTATAGGACTGGCAATCGGATTATCGGCATCCCTGTTTCTGGCCGCGGATCTTCGCGCCCAATGGTCGTTGGACGCCGAGACGGGACGCGTCTGGAGCGGTTATAACGACATCCGCATCCCCGGAGACACCGGGACACTTTTTTCGCTTTCGAAAGACCTAAAGGCCGACGCCGGGGTTTTCCTCCGGGCCAGGCTCACCTGGCAGGTCAAGCCGCGTCATGCCCTTTCGGTTCTCTTCGCGCCCCTAAGGCTCAACGCCTCCGGCTCGGTCGATAAAATCCTCCTCTATAACGGGGAGACCTTCCCGGCGGCGACGCCCCTCAAGGCTCGCTATATATTCAATTCCTATCGGCTGACCTATCGCTACACGCTCGTTTCCGGCGATCGCCTCAAGTTCGGGATTGGGTTTACGGCTAAGATCCGGGATGCCGGAATCAAGGTCGAAGGCGGCGGCAAGACGACCGAGAAGACGAACGTCGGGTTCGTGCCCCTCATTAACTTCCGACTCGACTGGCAGCTGGCGGAGAAGCTGGGCTTGATCTTCGAGGGGGACGCGCTGGCCGCGCCCCAGGGACGGGCCGAGGATGTCTTCCTGGGCTTCGGCTGGGACGCCGCGAAAGCCGTAACCCTCAAGGCCGGCTACCGGATCGTCGAGGGCGGCGCCGACAACGACGAGGTCTACACCTTCGCTTTGGTCAATTATCTCTCGTTCGGCGCCCTCGTCCGCTTCTAGGCGCGGGGGACTCTCCTTCAGCCATGAAGGCGAACGCCGCGATCAAGGCCGTCGTCAAGGAGCTTCTCGAAACTCAGAAGTTCGGCGTGCTGGCCACCCGGACCGGGGAATCGCCCCATCTCAATCTGGTGGCTTTGGCCGCGGCCCCGGACATGAGCCGGATCTTCTTCGCCACGGCGCGCGCGACGTCCAAGTACGCCAACCTCAGAGCCGACGGCCGTGCGGCCGTCCTCGTCGACAACCGCTCCAACCGCGACGCCGACCTCGAGAAGGCGGCCGCCCTTAACGTCATCGGCGAGGCGCGCGAGGTCGGGGACGATGAGCGCGAGAGCCTGCTCGGGCTATTTCTGGGCAAGCACCCGTCCCTGACGGATTTCGCGAGATCGCCGGAGACGGCCTTCTTCGAGATCAAAGTGGGGAAATTCATCCTGGTCCGGGAATTCGGGCGGGTCGACGCTTTCGAGCCTTAGGGCGCCGCCGAGGGCCGTTCCAGGCTGGGCCGTGTTATAATCGGCCCGATCCATGCGCAACGTCCTTTTCGGCGTCGTCTATTTCTTCTTGTTGCTGATCGGCATTCCGCTCCTTCGTTCCGGCGGGGCGGCTCCTTCCTGGCCCTGGAATGCGGGACGCCCATCGTCCCCGTCTCGATCCAGGGGACCTATGCGCTCATGCCACGGGGGGCCAAGCGGATAGGGAAAGGTACCGTTCGTATTACGTTTCACGATCCCGTCCCCGTCACCGGCTTTACGCCGGAGACCATGGGCGGGCTCATGGACCGGGTCAGATCCGCCGTGGCTTCGGTCCTTTGATGCGGACCGGGATCGAATTTCCTCGACCGCGGCCGGCTATCCTTCCCATGCATAGCGGGGGTCGCAGCAATCGTCCCCGGCCATCAAGGTCTTGGTGCGGATCAATTTGAGTTTCGGGTTGTAGGCCCGGGCCGCGGGAAAATCATAGTAGCATGAATAGGCATAGCCGATGTCGGCCGCCCCCGCGTCGCGAAAAACCTTGGCGAACAGGCATTCGGTGATCTTCTCGGCGATGGACCGGTCCGTGTCCTCGGTGATGACCCTCGTCTGGACATGTTCCCAGAAACGATTGGGCTTTTCTTTATATTGGGACTTGAAGGTAGCGAAATCGTTTTTAGGCAACTTTTTCAGATATTCTTGGGCCTCTCTGACGGCATATTCATCCGAGTCTCTTCGAAGCATGTCCAGCAATTTCTCTTTTCCGAGTTGAACGGCGAAAAACCGCATCGTTCCGATAAATTCCTCGTAAGCGAATTCGAACACTTTCTGGAAGGACATCCCCGAATCCTCCAGGAACTTGTGCTTCTGCTCGGCGGGCCTTGGCTGTTCTTGGGCCTTCTCCCGAGCGAACAGACCTCCGCAGCCCAGGCAAAACAGCGTGCCCGCCGGCAGGGCGTTCGACAAGAATGCCCGCCGGCTCGGCATGAATAACAATTCATTTTTACGCATTTTCCCCTCCCCATGGAACCACTTTATGGCCGGCGGCCCGTATTGTCAATCAAATGAGCCAAGCTACAGTCAACCGGCGTGACGCCAGACCGAGAGAAGGGGAACGGCTGGGAAAAACCCTAAAAAATGCGGGGGCACAGACTCAGCGTGACCTGTCTCCCTCAAAGGGATCCAGCCCTTGTGTTAAGATTTTGCTGGTTGACCCGCACCCTCGGATCCAGGGTATTTACCTGATCATCTTGTCGAAGTTCTCGATAACCCAAACATCGGATTGGAATTTTCCAACCACGTGAATCTCAGGCTTGCGATTTATCACCTTATAATAAGTTCGTCCTTCGATTGCGAATGGAACGATGGGTGGAGGCTTTCTCTTTCCACTCCTGACTTCGACCATAAGAGATTCGCTTTTCCCCGGTTTCCTTTCGTAAACATAAACCCAATCTCCATCCGGCGACCAGTCAAAAGGATAAGCGTCTCCCTCCCCTTTAATAAACTTCTCAGAGCGATCCTCAAGAGAAATCACCCAAATCCCGGGACCGGGCGGCCGGTTCCACTGCACCGCGACGTTTTTTCCATCGGGAGAATAAACGGGAGAAAATATCCAACCGACGGACTCATCCTTGACCAGAGGAATCTCCTCTTCGGTTTCGGGGTTGAGGATCTGTAAATTGCGATTTCCTGCTTTGTGATACAGGATCTTCGAACCGGGAGACCAGATCACATAGAATGTATTGCTGCTCAGTTCGGTCTTCGCAAACTGATAAGGTCTTCCCCCTTGAGCACTGATTTTCCATACTTTGCATTTTCCGCCTTCGTTGGAACCGAAAGCAATCTCCGTGCCGTCAGGAGACCATGCGGGATTGGAATTTTGGGAGTTGAAGAAGGTCAATTGCGTCGGATTGCCCCCCTCAATCGGCATCACAAAAATGTTCATGATTTCCCCGCTTCCCCTGGAAAACGCAATACGTTTCCCATCGGGAGAAATGCTGGGGTTCGCATACATGGACGTTCCTGACGTTAGCTGTCGTGTCTTGACCGTCCGGCTTTTTTCCGAACCCTCGATCTCCGCGAGCCAGAGATTCGAGAATCGGGATTCTCGTGTATATAAGAAATATTTTCCATCGGCCGAAAGAGTGAAGACGCCCCCCATGGGAATCCCCGAGAGAACACGTGAAGCCGTTTTCGCCGATTTCCCGGTATCCCGGGAAATGGGAAGCTCCCATAGCTCTGTCAGTTGACCGACACTCTGCCCGCGAAGGTAGAAGATGGCATCTCCCTTTGAAGCCCATCTTGGTGAAGAGAGAGTGGCCTTCTCTTCGATAACCATATTCTGTTGGCTGCCGTCTGTCTTTACAGCCCATACGGAAAACGTATTTTCTTTACTCACCGTTTGAACCAGCAAACGGTCACCCGAAGGCGACCAATCACTATCTATCATAAAGAGAATTGGTCCGCTCAAAGAGATTGATATTCAATAAAATAAGAAATCTGCTATCCCTTTTTTGGCTCTTCAAGGACGGTCCGAGACCCAGGCCAGTCAACCCGGAAGCCGTCCGCGGTGCCCGATGAGCCGGGAATCGATCGGACTTCCCCCCTCTGTTCGGAACAATCACGGAAGATATTCGGCCGGGGGGTCGGCGGCCATCCAGAGCTCCTGAAAAGCGGGCCGAGGCGGCGGGGGCCTCTCGGCGACAAAGGTCAGCTTCGACTTGGCCCTTGTCGAGGATATGAGAGGTCGCCCGAGCGATGAACTCCAGATAATCCATCGCCTCCTGCTCGGCGCGGTCCTGGCCATAGCGGTAGCTGACTTTGCCCTAGGGCTCAAGAAACGTCAGCCGCTCCAGCGAGAGAATCGGCCTGATCATGTACTTTCCGACCCGCTCGGCCTCGGGCTTCGTCTTGGCCCGGACCAGGCTGTGGACGTTGAGCCCGGAGTGCCGCCAGGTGAGAAGCCTCTCGGTCCACTCCGGACTCAGCAACTCCTTGCGGACAAGGTCGGCCAGCACCTCCCGGGCGAAGATATCCGCCAGTCGCGAGTCGTCGATCCGTGGGATCTCGTGGAAGACGCCCGCCGCGTAGAAGCGGGCCAGGATCATAGACCCGAAAATAGGCAGAAAAAAGAGCAATATCGTCGTCGCCGCGGCGGCGCTCTAAAAAGAAACACCGCTACAATCCAAGCCAAAGATAAAAAAGACAATGAGTTAAGGAGGTTTTTAGCAGGTTTTCAGGGAACATACACACGGTAGAAGTCAGAGGTTCAAATCCTCTGTCGCCCAACATCTTTTTTATCAACGACTTGCGCAGTCCCGTGACCAGGCAAAATGATGGTTGTGCCCAAAGGGTGCCCAAAAATATCGAAAACTATCGAAGACTTCAGGGCCGGTCGAAGAAGGCCAGGACGGTCTGCTGGAAGCGGCGGTGGCCCTTCTCCAGGTGGATGGCGTGGCCGCCCTCCGGCAGGCAGACGTAGCTCTTGTCCGCAGTCTTGAGCTTCCCGAAGAACTCCAGCATCTCTTCCGGCCTGGAGACGGAGTCCTTCTCGGGACGGATGATGAGCGTGGGGACCGTGATCCGCTCGGGGTCGACCATAGGGAGCTTGGAGGAGCAGTCCACCAGGACCCCGTTCGGCGACTGCGGATCCGTCCTTAGGGCTTCCTGGGCGTAGGCATCCACCACGTCCCGCTCGAACTGGCCGGGGATAAAGTCGCTCCGGGCGCCTCCGTCCGTGTTGGTCTGGTATGGCTTCTTGGGTGCAGGAAAGGTCTTCCAGCCCGGCAGTCCCTTCCAGACGTTTCCGTACAGGATTAGCTTGGCGATGCGGTCCGGATGATCCGCGGCATAGACGCCCGCGATCAGAGTGCCCCAGGACCAGCCGAGCACGTCCACCTTGGCGACCTTGCGCAGCCCGCAGATATAGTCCAGGGCGGAGCCCAGGTCCAGGGCCGCCGAGGCGGTGTCAGACCAGTCCTTGTCGGTCTTGTCTGACTGGCCGTAGCCGTGGATGTCGATGGCCCACACGTCGTAGCCATTACGCGCGAGGAAGTCCATCAGCGAGTAGTCCCGGATCTGGAGATCAAAATCGGGGCGGCCCGACCAGGTGGATCCATGGATCAGGAGGGCCACCTTCCCGGCCTGGGCGGTCGCGGCCTCCTGGCCCGGGAGGCACTTCTGCCAGAGGTGGATCCGCAGCCCGTCCCGGAGGGCGAAGTGGCTCTTCCCGGGGATGGCCGGGGCAACCACCGCGGGCGATGCCCCAGCCTTTGCGGGGAGCGTCTGAGCGCAGCCTTCTGCCGTCGCCGCCAGGGCGATCAGTAGCAGGGACCAGGAAAGAATCAAGCGCTTCATTTCTAGCCTCCTTTCGGCTGCGGATGGTTTCGCGAGCCCTTGGCGAGAGGGGAGGGATAAGAATTTCCTTTTCCGCCCGGAGCCTAGGGCGAGTTCGTAATCGGCTTAAAACCCCATCCTGACCTCGTCGACGAGGATAGTCCGGTCCTCGGACGGTGTCAAGCG
>Ga0315295_10006202_pt1 | contig 10203 bp, 8 predicted proteins | sample YL17G14_0_MG_FD_204453 | JGI IMG/M metagenome (GOLD analysis project Ga0315295, IMG submission 204453) | Sediment microbial communities from Yellowstone Lake, YNP, Wyoming, USA - YL17G14_0 | ecosystem: Environmental > Aquatic > Freshwater > Lake > Sediment | place: USA: Wyoming | collected... | reverse complement strand
AGGTCCGCTGCCGTTCTGCATCCCCCTCCATATAAAACTGCTGTAAAAATCAGCCCCGGCTGCCCATGGCGAGACTTCCTCTGTCTGTGAGTACAAGGGTTTATTATAAATGAACCCTGTAATCAATACCAGGCAGGTGAATATTTTGAGATCTAATTTCATACTTACAAATAATTAATAAAAATATACTTTTGATGAATTTATAATCTCATCAGGTTATAATAAAACATTATTATAATGAAAAAAATATACATCCTTTGGTTTTTTTTGCAATTTGCTGCACTTAGCTGTTCTGATCAGAAAAAGATCACTGTCACTTCCCCTGATGGAAATCTTAAGTTTACCCTGATCTCAGAAATAGACAAAGGGAGTGACGGATGGCCGGCTTTTACACTTGAAGCTGGAAAAAAGAAAATACTACTTCCCTCTTTCATTCAGGTTAAAACAGAAATCAATTTCAAAGAAAATGATTTTGACGTTCTGAAAATTGAAAATGAGTCAGTTAACAATAAATGGCTGAACAATTTCGGGGAAAGGAAAGAGGTACCCGATAATTATAATCAGGTAAAAATATTTATGGCGAACAACGATCTGAAATTTAATATGATCTGTCGTGCATATAATGAAGGTGTTGCATTTGCCTATGAGTTTCCCGGGCAGAATGGAATGGATTCCTTGACTATTAAGGATGAAAAAATAACATTTAATTTCTTGTCAGATCATTTTGCATGGTCTGCTGCAAGAGCTCAGGCCCAATATTCAAGAGTCCCGCTCAGCAAGATTGAGAAAGGTTGTGAGAGACCTCTTGTGATCGAAATCGATACAAATCTTATCATTGCACTGGCTGAGGCAAAGCTTGTCGATTATGCCAGGATGAAGTTTAACCCCGATACAACACGTAATTACAATGTAATTACATACCTTGAAGGTGCTGTAAATAAGCCGCTCCCGTTCCAATCTCCTTGGAGAGTGATCATGATCGGAAAGAATCCCGGAGATCTTCTGGAAAAGAATTATCTCCTGCTTAACCTGAATGATCCCTGCGAAATTACAGACGTATCATGGATCAAACCAGGCAAGGTACTTCGTGAAGTTACTCTTACAACAGCCGGAGCCAAAGCTGCTATAGACTTCACATCATCCCATAATATGCAGTATGTTGAATTTGATGCCGGATGGTATGGACCTGAGAACAATAATCTTTCAGATGCCAGTGCTGTTAATCTCGATCCTGCAAGATCTAAAGGACCCCTTGATATGGAGGAAGTTATAAGCTATGCAAAATCAAAGAATATTAATATACTTCTTTATGTAAACAGGAGGGCCCTGGAAAAACAACTCGATGAACTGCTCCCCATCTACAAAAAATGGGGTCACATGCCTCCCAGCTTGCAAAGGCAGTATGTATTTTCAGCCCGCTGCAGTTTCTTTACTGGTATGATAAGGCTGCTCCGGCAATGGTAAAGAATGACGGTCTTTGGGGAGCAACAAACTATATTGGTGATGAACCGGAACTGGAATTTTTCGACAATGTGCCAACAGTCTGGGATAAAACAAAAGTCCTTTATGCAAAAATCGGGGAATATGGAGTTATAGCAAGGAAAAAGGGGGATGAATGGTTTATAGGCGGGATAAACGGAGAGCAGGCCAGAATAATTGATCTGAACTTCGCTTTCCTGGATCCGGATAAAGAATATTCAGCAAAAATCTATTCCGATGATCCGTCAGTCAATACCCGGACTCATGTAAGGATTGACAGTGCCATTATTAATTGCAAAACGGTATATCCTGCAAAGCTTGCATCAAATAACGGGATTGCAATGCATTTAAAACCAAAAATATAAGGGCTAAAGCCCGGCAGTAACTGTTGCTTTTATTATTTTCAAATTTGTTTCAAGACCATCAAGATAAATAAGCGTCCATGACAGGGTATTCGTTATATTATGCCATATCAATAACGGCTCATCTTTATTCTGCTTCCTGAGATCAAGAATTACCGGGACAGCTTTTGTCAGTTCTTCACATCCCGGGGTGTTTTCAATCTCCTTAACAAGAGCCTTCAGGCTGTTGTCAAGCTTTTCTCCAACCTTCGCATTACCGGTAGTTGATAATGCCTGTATGGCAGCTCCCCTCAAATCGGGTCTCAATAAATTTCCCGCGTCAGTATATTGTTCAGGGGAAGTACCTTCAAAGCTAAGAATCAAATCCTTATACTCATCCACAACCTTTAATGCTTCATCAATCTTCAGAGCAACCTGGGATTTTGAATCATTTGCAGGAAGCCGGTCCAGAACCTTTCCAACCTGATTGTATTGCCTTGAGAGGTTATAACTGTCCCTGATTCTTTCTGCGGAAACATTCAATGAGAGTAAGGCTGAAATAACAGAAGTGGCTGCAAGGAGCAAAAGAACGAAAACTGTATTATAAATATTAAAATTCTTGTTCTTCGAGGTGGTGACCAAAAAAGCCGGAAGAAAAACCACATAAGGAAAAATAAGTGCAATAGTAAGCATATTGGCTGCAAAAGGCCAGTGCAATATTTTGAACAGCATTCCGGTGAATACTATAAAACATGTTAGCCATGTTACTATATGAAGCAGTAAACTCTGCCTGGTTCCTTCTGCCTTGTAATGATCTCTCAGGGCTATTGGTAAAAATACAAGAACAAATATGGCAAAACCGGCAATCAATATGATCCCTGCTCCTGCAAAATGGTTTACTTTAAATACAAGACCTGTAAATACTACCAGGACAGTTAACAGACCGAGAATATATATCTTCTGTTTCATGATTTTAATTATTAAGTTGGTTATCTGTGCCTTACAATATCTGTTAATATTTTTGATTCAACAGTCAGGAGGCTGTTCTTGAGAAGTTCAAGTGAATGCATGCCGGACATTAAAGAAATACTAGTGCCATCAGTCATTGTTCCAGGGAAATATAAAGAAGGATCAAGAAGACTAGTATACTTTTGAAGATCTTCCTCCGGAATCATTCCTGATATAGACTTTCCATATTCTGTCAGTGCCGAATTAAGTTCCTCTCGTGTGTTGCAGCCCGGTGCAAGAAAATCCCTGACAGAAGCATTATGAAAAGCATTTGAAAGCTTATTGTACTGAATCTCAGTACCCGTTTCAGTCTGTCTGATCTGATCCTGGCTTAAAGCACTTTTCACAGGTTCACCTTCTGATTCCTGGACCATTTTTTTCTGAACATCTCCTATAAGAGTGAGCAGGCTGATTGTCTTCGCATGCAACTGTTCCATCTGAGAGTAGCTTAATGAATCATGGTACCGGGTCATCAGGGAATTGTTATTCCTGGACAAATAACCGGACAAAGCCTGCTGCTGTTCCTGGTGAGAATAAAAACCTTCTTCGTATGAATATTGAAGGTTAAGATTGATAAGGGCCACAGGAACAATAATTAGAAGCAGACCGATTACCATGTAAAGGAATCGCGGGCTGATATGACTTTCTTCCCTCCAGCTATTCCAGGTATACCAGGGGAAAACTATGACGCAAAGAATAATCATGCCAAGAACCATCAGCGTGGTTGCAAGAGGCCAGTGTTGGATCTTACAAAACATGCCTCCGACATAACAGATTAGTCCAATTGCTCCAAGGATATAGACAGGCTTTTTGAACTTGTTTTCCTGATCCTGCAGCTTGCTGACAAGAAGTGCCGGAATAAAGAAGAGTATTCCGAAAAGTGCTGCCAGAGTTATAATAATACCTGCACCGGACCAGTGCTGTATTTTGAATAATGTACCAAGTATAAAACACATCCCTGCCAGAAATGCTGAGATGAAAAGGAAGAGTTTCTTCCTGCTGTGAGTCTCTTTCCAGAGTACTCCGAGGGCCGAAGGTATGAATACTACAGCCAGGATTACAGCACCGATGGTCGCCATGGCACCAGCAAGAGCCCAATGCTGGATCTTGAATAATGCGCCAAAGCCAAGCAACACAGTGCCGGCAATGCCAGAAATTTTCATAGTGTTTTTCATATATCTGTATTTGGTGTCGACTGCATATAATGTTTCTTCCTGGATTTCCTTAAGTCGCCGGGGGCTAATTTTCTGCTTTACTTTATTGTATGCTTCTAAAAAGGTCAGGCCGTCCTGCATTTCATTTTCAACATCACAGCAGATATGGTCAATCAGCTCATCAACCAGATGAGAGAAGACTATCTCCTGTTTTTTTACATCACGGGTAACCCTTTCAATATTTTGGATCGAAAGCTCAGGCATAGTTCAGTCCGGCTTTGGGTTCAGCAATTTTCTGAAGCGATTCAATAAATTCCTGTAGTTCCCTTAATTTTTCAGCAGCAACCGAATGTCCCTTTGGTGTCAGGGAGTAATAGATCCTCATCCGGTTATTATATATTTCAGTTTCCGTCACAACAGCTTTTTCATTCTCAAGCTTGTGGAGGATTGGATAAAGAGCTCCATATGTAAGTTTTATTTTACCATTTGTCAGCTGTTCGACTTTTTGAGTCAATGCATAGCCATGCATAGGGCCCTCTTCTTTTAACAGTTTCAGGACTATCGTCTTAAGTGACCCGCTGTAAAGTTGGTTTGATATCATAATTTTGTAATATAAAATTTACTTATATATAACAAAGATATTATATATTTATTTTATAATATACTGAATTTGTTATTTTTTTTCTTATTCCATTTTCTAAGAATTACTTTAACTTGCTTCTGTAACCCATTTTTACTATGGAGACCGTGATTGTAACCGGCGGAACAGGACTAATCGGCAGACACCTTTGTAAAAAACTAAAGGAAGAAGGCTATAAGGTCGCTCACCTGAGCAGGAAAAGTAATACTGATGGGGACATTCCTGTTTACTCATGGGACCCTGATAAAAATCTGATCGACCAGGAAGCCATATCAAAAGCAGACTACATAATTCATCTTGCAGGCGCAGGTATCGCTGATAAAAAATGGACAAGAAAAAGAAGAGAGCTGATTTCCGACAGCCGTATCAAAACATGTGAACTACTATTCAATAAAGTACAGGAATCAGGAACAAAACTTAAAGCTTTCATCTCCGCCTCAGGGATTGGCTATTATGGTGCAGTAACATCTGAAAAAATTTTCAGTGAAACGGACCTCCCATCCGGTGACTTTATCGGAGAGATCTGCAGGCAATGGGAACGTTCAGCTGACAGATTTGAAGAATCCGGAATACGGACAGTAAAGATCAGGACAGGGATCGTTCTGACAGGAAAAGGAGGTGCCCTGGCCAGAATGACCCCTACTGTCAAAATGGGTATTGGGTCTGCATTGGGCAACGGCTTGCAATATATCCCGTGGATCCATATTGAGGATCTGTGCAATATTTACCTAAAGGCAATCGTGGATTCATCAATGACTGGTGCCTATAATGCTGTGGCACCTGAATATAAAACAAACATGGAATTTATGCAGACACTGGCCAGGGTCTTTGAAAAGCCGTTCTTTTTCCCCGCTGTTCCATCTTTTTTAATGAAAATATTATTTGGCAAAATGTCTGTGATCCTTTTAAACGGAAGCAGGATTTCGGCGAGTAAGATCATTTCTGCAGGTTATCGTTTTGAGTTTCCTGATCTTGAAAATGCCCTTAAGAACCTGTTTCCAAAAAGATGAATCTGTTCTTTTACTGAACAAATGGATTAACAGGTTGTTTTAAATACTAAGTTTGTAGCTTAATAAACCAGATAAATGAGTCTTGCAGGGCCAGGTCCCCTTGTTGAGTTGGACGGAAGAAATTTGTACTATGCTTTCATTGCAGGGGCAAGGAAAGTAATTGAAAATCAGGTTGAGCTCAACAGGATAAATGTTTTCCCTGTAAATGATGGTGATACCGGCACCAATCTTGCTGCAACCATAAGATCCGTTATAGATTCCCTTCATCCTCACAGGTCATACAAGATTACGGCCGACAGGATTGCTGAAGCCACGCTGATAAATGCAAGAGGAAACTCGGGAATTATCTTTGCCCAGTTTTTCTACGGGCTCAGTATTGAAACCGGTGAATTCCGTTCCATTACACTTAAGCAATTTGCAGAATCCCTCATAAAATCTGTAAGTTATGTTTATGCAGCAGTCGCAAAACCTGTCGAAGGTACCATGCTTACTGTCATCAAGGACTTTGCAGATTACATTTATGCAAGCCGGAATAAGTTTTCTGATTTCAACCATATGCTGACAAGCTCATATGAGATCCTGAAGAAATCCCTGCTTGAAACAAAATCAAAGCTTGCCATTCTTGGGAAAAACAATGTTGTGGATGCGGGTGCCAAAGGATTTGTCCTGTTTTTTGAAGGGATAATGGAATTTATTAATACCAGAAATATCAGGGATCTCATCTCAGCCAGGGCCGTAGCAACTCCTTTTCAAAAAAGCGAAGAGGCAGTCACCGAAAAGATGAATTTCAGATATTGTACCGAAGCTGTCATCAAAGATTGCAGGATTGACAGGGAAATGCTCATTAAAACACTCGAAGAATACGGAGATTCTGTTGTCGTGGCAGGTTCTGATAAATTGAGAAGGATCCATCTTCACACGAATGTTCCGTCAGAATTGTTTAACAACCTCAGGAAGGCATGTACAATAACCTTCCAGAAAGCCGATGACATGATCCGCCATTACCAGACGGCTAATGAAAGAAAATGGAAAATAGCACTCGTTACCGATTCAACATGTGATCTTTCGCAGGAGCTTATCGACAGTTACCAGATCAACGTACTGCCTGTAAATATCAATTTCGGTGAAAACCATTATCTCGATAAGGTAACTCTTCAGCCGGAGCAGTTTTACAGACTGCTGAGTGAAACTAATGATCATCCAAAGACCTCTCAGATAAATGAGAATACTTTTATCAATCTTTACTCGCATCTGGCATCGCATTATGATTCTGTAATTGCAATACATTTAAGCGACCAATTAAGCGGCACATTTTTCAGCAGTCAGAAAGCCGCACGGAAGATCTCCGGCGAATTCGGCAAACCGATTACAGTATTAAACTCTAGGAATCTTTCAGGTTCTCTCGGTTTGATAATGCTCCGTACTGCTCAGGCTATTGAAAGCGGATTTTCGCATGATGAGGTCGTTTCAATGGCAGAGAAATGGATACAAAACACCCGTATCTTTGTCAGCGTCAAAACATTGAAATACATGGTACGCGGAGGTAGGGTATCTGCTGCAAAAGGACTGATTGCCAGGATACTTAACATCAATCCCATTGTTTCACTTGATGATACGGGGAAAGCCGTTCTTTTCGACAAAACATTCAGCCAGAAAGCAAATATGGAAAAGGTGATGAGCCATGTCAGAAAAATTAACAACAATAAAAGGATCTGGAACTATATAGTTCTCCATGCAAACAATTCAAAATCAGCCGACTGGTTTTCAGAAAAAATGGAAAAACTTACAGGCAGGAAGCCAGTTTCAGTTGTCAATATATCTCCCGTCATTGGCGCAAATGCAGGTGCGGGAGCTGCCTCAGTTGCCCTTCTTTATGATTAATTAGAATTCTGATGACATTTCTTCAAATATACTTTCAGGCATTACTGGTGATAATTTGCCTGATGTCTCTTCTCTGGATAATCAGCATAATTATCAAAAATGTCAGCATTGTTGACCTCTTCTGGGGTTTCGGATTTGTTTTGACAAATATTTTTTATTTCATCAGCACTGAAGGTTTATGGACGAGGAAAATAATCCTATTAATCCTTGTTTCTGTCTGGGGACTTCGTCTTTCAGGATATCTCGCATGGCGTAACCTTGGTAAAGGAGAAGACTTTCGTTACAAACAGTTTCGCAGCAACTACGGAGAGAAGAGGTATTGGTGGATCAGCTTTTTTCAAACTTTTCTGTTGCAGGGAATACTGATGTGGCTTATTACAGCGCCTCTTCTCGGAGCTCAGTACTTTGGACCTGATAAAGACACCGGTATTCTTGATTATGCTGGATTAGCCCTCTGGATCACAGGCTTTATTTTCGAAGCAGGAGGAGATTTCCAGCTGGCCCGGTTCAAAGCCGATCCAGCAAATAAAGGTAAAGTACTTACTTCGGGTTTATGGCATTATACAAGACATCCGAATTATTTTGGCGATTCTGCCGTATGGTGGGGCTATGGTCTATTCTGCCTGTCGGCCGGAAGTCAGTTGCCCGTTCTTGGTTCACTACTTATGACAGCATTAATAATCAAAGTATCAGGAGTCGTCCTTCTCGAAAAAAATCTTGTTGATAAAAAGCCGGAATACAGGCAATATATTGAAAAGACAAGTGCCTTCTTCCCCTGGTTCCCGAAGAAATGATCATTTGAATATTTAGAATTGTGTCTGGATCTGTTCGAAAACCTTTGAACAATTTGGATATTTTTGCTGTTTCTTGTGCAAATTATGCTTTATATGAAAAGATATATTTATATTATTTTATTGTTAATCATTGTTGTATATGATTCAGCCGGACAGGCGAATTCCGGCGTAATAAAAGGGAGAGTTTTCAATTCAAAAACAAATGAAGGGGTACCATTTGCCACAGTTCAGATATGGGGTACCACCATCGGAGCCATAACAGATTATGATGGTAATTTTTCCTTCACAGGCATTAAACCGGGGTATATTGAACTTAGGGCATCGTCTGTCGGCTTCAAGCCATTTATCTCTTCAGCAATTATGGTAACAAACAGCAACCAGGTCAATATCGAGGTCCCCCTCGAAGAGAACATAGTCGGGATAGGTGAGGTCGTCATTAAAGCTTCGCCATTTATTAAAAGAATTGAAACTCCCGTTTCTGCAAGAATAATAGGTATTGATGAAATTGATAAGAATCCCGGTGGAAACAGGGATATATCAAAGGTCATCCAGTCATTTCCCGGTGTGGCTTCCACTCCTGCCTTCAGAAACGATGTAATAGTAAGAGGTGGAGGACCAAATGAAAACAGGTTCTATATAGATAATGTCGAGATCCCATATCTTAACCACTTCTCAACCCAGGGGGCTTCGGGAGGACCTGTTGGTATCATAAATGTTGATTTTGTCCAGTCGGTAGATTTCCTGTCGGGAGCCTTCCCTGCATCAAAAGGAAACGCCCTCAGTTCAATTCTTAACTTTACCTTTATTGACGGGAACAAGGAAAAATTGAAATACCGTGCAACCCTGGGAGCTTCCGACCTCGGACTTACAATTGACGGTCCGGCTGGAAAAAACAGTACACTTCTGCTTTCAGCCAGGAGGTCATATTTACAATTTCTTTTTAATGCCCTTGGTCTTCCATTTTTTCCGAATTATACCGATTTCCAGTTCAAATACAGGGTCAGGCTTGATGAAAAGAATGAGCTGACTGTCATCGGCCTTGGGGCAAAGGATGATTTCAAACTGAATCTTAAAGCCAACGAGACAGAATATCAGAGATTTATCCTCGACTACATCCCTGTTCAGGAACAATATAGCTATACTACAGGTATTGTTTATAAGCATTTCAGAAAAAAAGGCTTTGATACATGGGTTCTGAGCCGCAATTACCTGAACAACTCGCAGTATAAATATACCGGCAACATTGAAGCCGATACAAATAAGGTGCTAGATTATTTATCAGGGGAGGGTGAGATCAAAGCACGGTTTGAAAGGACGATCATAGGAGACAAGGGGCTGAAAATAAGCTTTGGAACAGGTTATGAATATGCTCATTACAGAAACTCAACTTACAGGCTTATTTATACCGGACTGGTAGAAAATGAAATCAACTACGACACGAACCTTAAGCTTGGCAAGTTTAATGCATTCGGCCAGGTTAGCAAATCATACCTCGAAGAAAAGCTGAAGTTATCATTTGGTGTCCGCACTGACTTTAATACCTGGTCAAAATCGATGTCAAATCCTTTGACCCAGCTTTCTCCCAGGTTTTCTGCCTCATACTCCCTGACTGATAAACTGAATGTTAACTTTAACATTGGCCGCTATTTTCAGCTTCCTCCCTACACTGCCCTTGGATATTCAAGCAATACAGGAGTTTTTCTGAACAAGAATAACAACCTGAAATACATCCAGTCCGACCATCTGGTTGCAGGACTCGAACTGATTCCTACAGAAAATATTCAGGTTACATTGGAAGGATTTTATAAGAATTATTCCAAATATCCATTTTCGGTAAGGGACCAGGTGCCGCTCTCAAGCAAAAGTGCCGGTTATGGGATCTTCGGTGATGAAGAA
>Ga0315295_10006201_pt1 | contig 10203 bp, 4 predicted proteins | sample YL17G14_0_MG_FD_204453 | JGI IMG/M metagenome (GOLD analysis project Ga0315295, IMG submission 204453) | Sediment microbial communities from Yellowstone Lake, YNP, Wyoming, USA - YL17G14_0 | ecosystem: Environmental > Aquatic > Freshwater > Lake > Sediment | place: USA: Wyoming | collected... | reverse complement strand
GACCGCCAGGCGGTCTTTGCGGAGCCGCTCGCCGCGGCGATCCAGATTGGCCGGCAGGTAAACCTGAGGCCGGGGCAGAAGATCGTCGTCCTGGGCGACGGCCGGCTCGGCCAGTTGGCGGCCCAGGTCCTGGCGGCGTGGGGTCTGCGCCCGACCGTTGTTGGCCGCGCGCCGGCCAAACTCGCCATCCTGCGATCGCTGGGCATCGGGACCCTCGCGGCCGACCAGGCGCGGCCCGCCAAGGATGCCGACGTGGTCGTCGAGTGCACGGGCGCCGCCGAGGGCCTGGCGATGGCCTTGGCTTTCGCACGGCCGCGCGGCACGATCATCCTCAAGAGCACTGTGGCCGATACGGCGGGCCTGAACCTGGCGCCGCTGGTCGTCGACGAGATCACGGTCGTAGGTTCCCGCTGCGGCCCGATGGCCGACGCCGTGGCGATGCTGGCGCGCGGCGAGGTGACCGTCGAGCCGCTGATTACGGGCCAGTACGCCCTCGACGACGCGCCCGAGGCCCTCGCCGCGGCGGCGCAACCGGATGCGATCAAGGTGGTCATGCGGCCGTAGCACTGCCCATTGAAATACCGCAGCGTTCGTGGCACAATGCTGCGCGGCATGGGGAGGCGAGTGCCATGAGCGAGCATTTCAAGACCAACCTGCTGTGCTACGGAGACAATCTGACCTTTCTGACGGACACTGACATTTTTCCGGACCAGTGCGTGGACCTGATCTATCTGGATCCCCCCTTCAATAGCCAGCAGAGTTACAACGTTCTCTTCAAGGAAACCACCGGCGCGCCGGAGGCCGCCCAGATCAGGGCCTTCGAGGACACCTGGACCTGGACCCAGGAGTCCAACAGGGCCCTCACGCAGATCGTTACCGGCCGGGGCATGCCGGCGCCACTGGTTGAACTGGTTAAGGCCTTCGTTCAGTTCCTCAAGACGTCGCCCATGATGGCGTATCTTGTGCAGATGGCAGTGCGTCTGGTGCATATGAATAGGGTGCTTAGGACATCAGGATCTCTGTACCTGCATTGTGATCCGACGGCGAGCCATTACCTCAAACTGATGCTTGACGCAGTTTTCGGTCCCAAGAACTTCCTGAACGAGGTGGCATGGCAACGCTTCAATTTCCATTCGGATGCCAAGAGATGGGGAAGGTTGCATGATTACTTGCTCGTATATGCGAAGGAAAGGGCGCGGCACGCCTTCCATACGCAGCGAAGGCCGTATGACCAGTCCTACCTCGACTCACACTTCAAGAAGGATGCCCAGGGTCGTTATTTTCGGCTTGACAATGCGTTGGCGGCTGGCCAGGGTCCTCCACGGAGTTTCTTCGGTAAGGTGCTATCTCCCAAGGTTGGCACCCACTGGCGCTGGTCTCAGCAGAATATCGACAGACTCGTCGCAAGGGGCAGGATTGTGCTGACGAAGGGCGGGCAGCCGACCATCGTCCGCTACCTCGACGAGATGCCGGGTCATCCCATAGGAGATGTCTGGACCGACATCCCCGAAATCAACTCACAGGCAGCCGAGAGGCTGGGCTACCAGACACAGAAGCCCTTGGACCTTCTGAAGCGGATTGTCCGGGCCTCGAGTTGCCCCGGTGATGTCATTCTCGACCCATTCTGCGGCTGCGGCACGACGATCGACGCCGTCGAGAGTTTGAATCGGGAGCACGACAGGGAACCGCCCCGGCGATGGATCGGCATCGACATCACCCACATCGCCATCAACCTGATCAAGCATCGCCTGACGCGTTTCACCCCGCCCCCGCCGTACGAAGTCCTTGGGGAACCTGCGAGTCGGGCCGCCGCCGCCATGCTCGCGCGCCAGGACCCGTTCCAGTTCCAATATTGGGCGCTGGGCCTCGTAGGCGCCCGGCCGGTTGGGCCGCAAAAGAAGCGGGGAGCGGACCTGGGCATCGATGGCGTACGCTTTTTCATTGACGAGACCCGCAACAACCAACCGCTCGCTAAGAAGATGCTCGTCCAGGTCAAGAGCGGTCACGTCAAGGCGGGCGACGTCCGCGACTTCGTCGGCACGCTGACGCGCGAGGCCGCCGAGATGGGCGTCTTCATCACGTTGGAGCCTCCTTCAGCGCCGATGCGTAAAGAGGCGGCCGCCGCAGGACTCTACCGGTCCCCGTGGGACGGTCATGATTACCCGCGAGTCCAGATCCTGACCGTGGAGGAACTCCTCAACGACCCGCAGCGACCCAATCCGCGCTGTCTCCAGATTCCCGGCGGGGCTGGGGGGATGAACGTAACATTGCCCCAGGCCCCGAAGCACAAGCGCAAGACGGTGGTTGAGAATGATCTCGACCTAAGCGGTCGGCACGACCAGTGAAGAGGACCGCGGCGGCGGGAGAGTCGGCGATGCCCAAGGTCCTGGCAGTTGTGCTGGCCTCCGGCGGCATGGACTCGTGCGTGGCGACGGCCTGGGCGGCCGCCCGCTACCGCGTCGCCATGCTTCACGTCAACTACGGCCAGCGGACCGAGGCGAAGGAACTGGAGTGTTTCAGGCGGCTCATCGCCCATTTTCGCGCAGAAAAGTCGCTCGTGGTCGATGCGCCGCACCTGGCGCGTATCGGCGGGAGCAGCCTCACGGACCCGTCGATGCCGGTGCCGCCGGACGACCGGCCCGGCGAGATCCCGAGCACGTACGTCCCGTTCCGCAACGCCAGCCTCCTTGCGATCGCAACCTCGTGGGCCGAGACAATCGGCGCTTCGCGGATTGTCATCGGCGCCGTCGAGCAGGACGCGCCCGGCTACCCGGACTGCCGGCCGGCCTTCTACGAGGCCGCGAACCGGCTGATTGAACTGGGAACACGCCCCGAAACGCACATCGTCGTCGAAACGCCGCTGATTGCCCTGAAGAAGGTCGACGTGATTCGCCTTGGCCGCGAACTTGGCGCGCCGCTGGAACTCACCTGGTCGTGCTACCAGAGCGAGACGGCCCCATGCCGGAACTGCGCCAGTTGCCGCCGCCGCGAGGAAGCCTTCAAGGAGGCGGGCGTGCCCGACCCGCTGCTTCAGCAGGAACGGCAACGGCGGCCCGCGCAAAGACGCAAAGACGCAAGACGAGAGAAGAAGCCAGAAGGGAAGTAGTGGAGAACCAGCATCCTGTTGCTCTTTCTATCAGTGCAGCGCCACATAGCGCGGCGGGTCTCCTGACCTGCCGCGCGCATGCGTTTTCCGGCCGCCGCAGGGCACCTTCTGCGCGGTGGGTCGGGAGACCCACCGCGCACGGCGTCAAGTGTCGTCGTGGGATGAAAAGTGGGCGCAAAAAGAGAGAAGGCCCGCGCCCCGCTCGCGTTAGTTAGCGGTCCGGAACGGCTCCGCGGCCGGTACTTGTCGCGGTGAACATTCACCGCATTCATCAACGGCTGCGAGCCACGCCGGCCGCCAGAGATTCGCATGTATTCGCGAGGGCTCTGGTTCGGCCTTCTCTAGTCATAGTATACCAATTTCGCCCGCAAAGTCAAACGGGCGAGAAAAAAGTCCTGCGGCCGCCGGGGGGGCCGCGGCGGAATCCACTTATTTCAATTCCTTCTTGAGCATATCGCCGATCCCCCGGAGGATCGCGCGCTTCGCGGCCTCCGCCACCAGTTGCCCGATCCGCTTGGCGGCCAACTTGTCGTCAAGGTGCGGCTTGTCCGTAGTCCCTGTCAGCGGCAGAGACATGCGCTGGTTCACGAGGTAGGGGGCCGCCGAATCCGCGACGCCGAAACGCTTGAGCATCGCGGCCGTCAACGGCATGCTGATCTCGATGTTCAACTGCTTCTCCACGCTGATGTCGCCCTTGAAGAGCACACTGGTGTCCGGCCCGAAGACCACGGCGTGTTCCTTGATCCGAAAAGTCCCGCCCGCCAGTTGCACGTCGATCGGCCCGAGGGTCTGGACGGGCGTCTTCGTGGGCTGCCCGTACCAGCCGATGAGGATCGCCAGCCCGCCCTGAAGTTCCGTCTGGAACTCGTAGATGGTGAACCGCATGTTCGCGGTCGCCTTCTTCACGCCGTCGGCGTCGAGCGGAAAGTCGAGGGCGGCGACCTCGCCCGAGACGCGGCCGTTCTCGTTGACGCTTCCCGCCAGGATCGGCGTGGTGAATCTCAGGTACTGGCTGACGCCGGGGTCCGACAGACGCACGTTCTCGAAAACCAGGCGCGACGTCGGCGCCATGTACAGGCGGGCCACGGGGCCGCGCAGGTCGATCCAGCCGCCGAGGGCGGCTGTCCCGCCGGCGACGGTCAACCGGCTCGGCTGCGCGGGATCGTTGGCCAGGAGCATCTGGCCCTGGTTGATTCCCCAGCGGATGACGCCGCTGCCGCATGTGAGTTTCTCGTACCGGACCTGGGCGATTTCGAGGTTGCCGCTGCCCACCAGGCCCGCGATCCGCTGGTTCCACGGTCCTTCGGACGCCAGCGTTCCGGCCACGCGGCCGCCGGCCTTAAGGGCGCCCGACATCGCGAGTTCCGTGGGCACATGCTTGCCGAGAAGACTGCGGAGACGCTGGGCATCGCACGCCAGGTCCCACTGCGCCTCGAGGCGCGAGGGCGGCCGGGGCGCCGCGGCCGCCGTCGCGTCAGGTTCGTCGGCAGCCGGCCGCTTGGTCTCGGGCGCCAGAACGACGGCGCCTCTGGCGGACCCGCGGACCAGGGCGCTTTCGATCTCCTCGGCCGCAAACTCCCAGCGGCGCTCCTTCGGCTCGTGCGCGAAGGCGGCTTTCAGATGGACCGAGGACTCGGCCACTCGGATCTGCTCTTCGCCCAGGTCCAGGTTAAGACCCGTCACGTCGAGCGTGCCGGAGGCCGCGACTTTGCCCGCGTCGGTGGTGACGGTGCCGGCGAGTTTCGCCTTGCCGCCAAGACTCCAGGCCGCCGGTATGATGCCGAAAGGCTTGAGCGTCTTTTCGAGGGTGGCCAAGTCGGCCTCGTCGATGCGTAGGGTCCCGTCGGCCGCAAAGGCAGTCCCCTCCGCGGCAGGGAGCCGGACGGCGCCCTTCGCGCTGGCCCTGACGCCGCCGCCCGCCAGGTCCGCCCGGCGGATCTCGATGCGGTCGCCCGAGACGAGCGCCGCCAGGACGACCGATACGTCGCCGAGCGGAATGTTGGCCTCCGCGGCGCCTGTGGCGCCGGCCTTGCTGGTCGGCGGAACCGTGAGGCCCGCCACGCTGGCGGCGAGATCGATGTCGTTTGCGGCGTCGGCGGAGCGCTTATACGAGGCCTGGACCTGCCACTTGCCCTCGACCGGGCCGGCCTCGCGATTGAGGATTCGGGCGACCGTCTGGGCCAGTTGCTTGGCATCGCCCTGGCCGCCGGCCTTGGCGGTCCAGGTCCATCCCTTTGGCGACGCCTGGCCGGCGACTGTTCCGCTCACGGTTCCCGCAGGCAACCTGGCGCTTGCGCGGCTGACGGTGATTTGTGTGAAGTGCCAGTCGGCATCGTGGGTGAGGTTGGCCTCGGCGCTTGCCGCGAGCGCAGGTTCGCTGATGCGGCGGCCGTCGGCCCAGCGAATGTCGACGTTCTCGCCCCGTCCGTCAAACGCGACGCTGGTGATGCCGCCCGGTTGGGCCGAGGCGCTCAGTTTCTCCAGTGCGAAGACGCCCGCCAGCGTCGGCTCAGCGGGCAGCAGGCCGAAGGGTGCAAGGACCGCGCTCAACTGCCCAAGGTCCACCGAGACGCGCGCCAGGTCGGCCGTGGCCTGGAACTGGTCAGTGCCCAGTTTCCCGAGGTCCGCCGCGGCCGTCACGGTTCCCGAGAATCCGGGAACCGCGATGGCGAGGTTCTGTGCCGTCAGTTGTCCGCCCCCCGCGAAATCGTACCGGAGGTCGCCCGCGACCTTCACCTCGTCGGCCTTCAGCGGCTTGGTTGTGATGTCGGCCAGCGCGGGCGCCGAGATGGACCGCAGGTTCACCTCCAGGCCTTTGACGCCGATGAACTTGTCGGATGTGCCGCTGACGTTGCCACGAAGATGGACCTGCCCGTCGGCCGCCGCCAGTTGGGCGGCGATCTGTATGGCCCGATCGCGCGGGTCCTTGGCCATGGCCGCGCCCGGCTTGGGCGGCTCGGCGGCCTGGGCCAGGTTCAGGGCGAGATTCGCCAGGCCCGCCAGGCCGGCCACGGAGCCGTCGAGGCTGGCGCCTCCGCCGAAGGTCCAGGCCTTGGCGGCCTGCTCGGCGGAGCCCTTGGCGGCCAGCGCCAACGTGGAGGTCTTGACAGTGGCGCTGTCGACGGAGGCCGCCGCAAACTCCTGTTCCTGGCTGAACCTGAGCGCGCCCCGCGCGTCGATCGCCGCCGACGGCTCTTGCCACGAGCGCTCGGGGCCGCAAGGAACCACGAGGTCCTTGAACTCGGCCCGCAGCGCGAACTTGAGGTCGCCCGCGAGACTCCCCTTGGCCTTGCCCACGAGGCCCCAGTCTCCGGCCACGTTGCGGTGGGCGAGGTCCGAGACGGCGCGGCGCCAGTCGGCGGCGTCTGCCTGTGCGCTCGAGCCGCTGACCGCCAGGGCCAGGCTGGCGAGCGCGAGGAGCCGCGCGCCCTGGCCGTTGGCCTCGATGTCGGCCGCCACCTCCCACGGGCCGCTCTCGCGCGACAGGCTGCCCTTGGTGTCGAGGTACGCGGTGTGGCCGTCGAAGAGGACCCGCTCGACCGAGGCCGCCATGAGTTCGCGCTTGTCGTTGAAAGTGAGGGCGGCCTTGGCGGTGAGCGTTGCCTGGGGTTCCTGCCAGCGGCGCCCGCCGCCGAAGTCCACCTGGACCTTCTCGAGCGAGGCGTCGGCCGCCAGGGCGATCTTCCCGGCCGGGTTGCCGCGGCTCACAACGTGAAGGGTGAGGTTGCCGGCCCCGCCGTAACCTTTGAGGTCCACAAACTGGACGGCCTCGGCGGTGGCCCGCGCGAGGTCGAGTTGGGCGTCGAGCGTAAAGTCCTCCAGCCGGCCTTTCGCCTTGACGCTGCCGAACCCGCCGGTGAGAACGAGCGACTTGACTTCCAGTGCAGAGAACAGTGAAGGCTCTTGCTTGGCCGCGGCCGGCTCCGTGGCCGCGGGGCGATCCTGGAGAACGTCGAAGGCCACGTGGAAAGGCTGGAGGGCGATGAGTTTGCCTTCGCGGCGGCCGCGAAGGTCCTTGACGTCGGCCGCAACGCGCAGTTCCGGCTGCCCCCCCTGGGCCGACTGCATGTCGACCGTCGCAAGGAGCGAGCCGGATTCCATCGTAAGGCCCTTCTGCACCTGGAGCGTCTTGGGGAGCGCCTCGGCCAGCCACTTGAGGTTTACGTTGATGGTGGCGGCGCCCGCCCCCGTCGGAATGCCGCCGGGCGAAAGCGTGAAGGTGGCGCTGGCCTTGGCGTCAACCGGCGAGTCGGCCAACTGGAGGTCGGTGATCTCGTACTTGCTACCGGTCCGCGAGAAGTTGCCGCTCAGGCGGAACTTATCGATCGCGGGCCGGTCGCCGTTCAAGAAGCTGCCCGTGATGGATACCCCGGTGCCGCTTAGGTCGCCCCGGACCGTCACGTCGCCCGTTCGCGTGCGCGAGAAATCGGCGTAGCCCGAGAGCGTGCCCCCGCCATCGACAGACACACCCAGGTCCTTCGCGATGCCCAGCAGGCCACGCAGGGCGAGTTCGGTCATCGTCATGCGGCCGGTGACTTCGACGGCTTCGTAGCCGCGCCAGTCGGTCCTAAGGCCGTGAATCGACGCCGTCACGGCGGCTTTGCCGCGCCCGTCGCTGTACGTGGCGTCAAAGCGCTGCACGCCTTCCTTGTCGGGTACGTCGGCCAGGGCGATCTGGCCGAACTGAAGGGCCCCGGCACTCGTGTGCACGGCCAGGCTGTCGATGCGGACGGCTTGGGGCAGTGGCGGCGGCTCTTCAGCAGGGGGCGTAGGCGGCGGCGCCTCCTTGGCGGCTTGGCGGGCGAGGGCCTCTTTCCACGCCGCGATGCCCTCGGTCCAGACGGCCGCCTGCTCGATCTGGACGGGGCCCAAACGCTTCGGCGCACGCCAGAGGCCGATCAGGCCCTGGTCCAGTTTAACCCGCGCGGCCCCGATGACTTTCTGGCCGTCGGCCAGTTGAACCGAGAGGCCGCTAACCTCCTGTGGCCCGAACCACGCGAGGTGCCAGGACTGGGCCGACATCGTGGCCGCAAGGCGCTCGCCGGCCATGGTCATGGCGTATCGGCAGAAGACGTCGAGCGACATGATGGTGGGCGCCAGCGCCACAACTAGCACGAGCGCCGCCACGACCGCGAGGGCGATGCGCAGGACCCAGCGTTTGCGTTTCGGCGGCGCGCTAGGGGCATGGGTCTCGACGTGCGAACTATCGGTCTTCATCGCACAGATACCCTTCGTGCATCTGCGGCTTCGAGATGTATGGGGCCAGTGCGCGGCGGGCAAGACTGCCCACCGCGCTACACTTCCTGATATCACTCTTCCGGCGGCGCGGCGTTGCTATCCCCTGGCGCCTTCTCCAAGACCTCTATCTTACCGTCTCGGCTCAGCGGGTGGTTCCGAATTCGGGCCTGGGGCCGATCTTGGCCCATGATGGCCTGCTCGATCTCGCGCCAATCGCTCACCACCTGCACGCCTGGCGGGAGCCGCCGGCGAAGGCTTGCCAGGTCTCGCCGGCGCTGCGAGTCGGTGCCTTCGTGCGGCCGGACGAGCAGAAAGGCGTCGATGCCGTTCGCGCAGTACGCGCGGGCATCTGAAACCTTGTCGCCCACGCCGATGATGCGGCCCTTGAACCGCCGGCGCAGCCGCTCCAGCGTCTCGGTCTTGAATTCGCGGCTGCCCTTGAGGAACTCGCGGGCTTCGGCCAGCAGGACCGGCCCTCGCGGGTAGCCGTGCTCGCGCAGCCAGGCCTTGCTTTTCGGGCCGAAGTAGTCGACTCGGTGCGTCAGGTAGACCGGCGTAAAGCATGCGGCCAGGCGGTTCATCACCTCCACCGAGTGCGGCATCGGGGCGGGATTGCCCACGAGGACTTCCCTGGTGCCCGACGCCACGAGCGTCTTGTCGAGGTCGACGATGATGAGCGGCGCGTTGGGCTCGCGGCACGCGACCAGCACCTGGGCAGGCCCCGGCGGCTGGGGCCGGCCCGCCTGGGGCAGCGCTTCGGCCGTCATGACGTAGTCGCCGGGGGCGGGCGGCCGGAACCGGAACGCTGCGCACCCCTCGTCGTCGGTGAGCATTTCGCCCAGCAGGCGTTGGCCCAGGTGAAATCGCACCGGCACGTCCGGCCGGTCCTTCAGCAGGCCGCCCGACTGGAGGCGGACCTTGACATCCACTTCCTCGCCGGCAACTGCCACGGCATCATAGCCGGCGAAGAGATACCCGTTCTCCTCGCCGAAGACCGTCCGCATCAGGCTGCACCCCGCGGCAAAGGGCAGGGCGAGGGCCACCAAGATAGCCTTCATACTACAACTCCACTTAAGGCTGTGCGCGGTGGGTCTCCTGACCCACCGCGCAAGAAGCAGCGTCCACGGGGCAGACAACGCGGGCGCGTGGCGGGCTCGACGCGTCTCGTGCCTATCTCGCGCACTCTTTCATCGAGACGTTGTCAAAGTAGAACGTGCCGGGGGGCCAGTAGGCGAGAATCTTCAGCACCACGTACTCGATCTTCGATTGCGTGTCGGTCGGTATCTCGACGATCCGCACGTTCGATTCCCACTCTTTGTCGGCGGTCTTACAGCGAAGGGCCAGGTACGCGTCGTAGAGGACCCGCTTCTCGCCCTTCACGTCGCCCCAGCCGCGGATGAACAGTTTCGGGAAGAAGAAGTCGTCGCTCACCCCCCTGTAACTGATGCTGACCTTGTACGCCTTGCCGGGCTGGACGGGGATGGGGGCGGAATCGTAGGCCACGCCGTAGATGCCCGCGACCGTGTCGTACTTGGGGCCCGATGTCGGGTCGGCCTGCGGCGCCTCGGCGGCCGCGGCGCCCGCCTTGTACTTCTTCTGCCACTCGACCCACTGGTTGTGGTACACGTCGGTGTTGACCTTGAGGCACTTGCCGCTCGTGCCGCCGCCGACCCAGAAGGTGGTGAGTCCGTCGATCCGCTGCCAGCCCTCGGGGCTCTTGTCGCCTGTCTCGAAGCCGCCGTTCTTGACGAGTTCCGGCCCGACGGTCGGGCGCCTGGCGTCGGCCTCGGGCGTGGCCTCCGGGACGGGCTTCTTGCGGCGGCCGGTAAGTTCCTGGAGCACCTGGTCCTGCGTCGGGT
>Ga0315295_10006200_pt1 | contig 10204 bp, 8 predicted proteins | sample YL17G14_0_MG_FD_204453 | JGI IMG/M metagenome (GOLD analysis project Ga0315295, IMG submission 204453) | Sediment microbial communities from Yellowstone Lake, YNP, Wyoming, USA - YL17G14_0 | ecosystem: Environmental > Aquatic > Freshwater > Lake > Sediment | place: USA: Wyoming | collected... | reverse complement strand
AGCTGCCCCTCGCCCTGGGCAAGGACGTTGCCGGAAGCCTCGTCATCGGAGACCTCGGGGACATGCCGCACCTCCTCATCGCGGGGTCCACCGGCTCGGGAAAGTCGGTCTGCATCAATTCCATCATCCTGAACCTGCTCCTCACCCGTACCCCCGATGAGGTCAAGCTGATCCTCGTCGACCCGAAGATGGTCGAGCTGAACCAGTTCGAGAACATCCCCCACCTCCTGGCGCCGGTAGTCACCGACATGAAGAAGGCGCCCGCCATCCTGGGATGGACGGTGGACAAGATGGAGGAACGCTACGAGCTCTTCGCCATGACCGGCGTGCGCCACATCACGAGCTACAACGCGCTGGGGGCCGAGAAGCTCAGGGAGCGCCTCAAGGACAAGGTGGACGAAGCCGACATGGACGACGTCCCGGACAAGCTCCCGTGGATCGTGGTCATCATCGACGAGCTGGCCGACCTCATGATGTCGGCATCGAAGGAAGTGGAAACGTCCATCACGCGTCTCTCCCAGAAGTCGCGCGCCGTGGGGATCCACGTCATCCTGGCCACCCAGAGGCCGTCGGTGGACGTGATCACCGGACTCATCAAGGCCAACATGCCATCCCGCATATCCTTCCACGTGGCGTCGAAGGTCGACAGCCGGACCATCCTCGACCGGAACGGGGCCGAGAAGCTCCTCGGCAAGGGCGACATGCTCTATCTCCCCCCGGGCACCTCGGCGCTCCTCAGAGTCCAGGGGACTTACATATCCGACAGGGAGATACGCGACATCGTCGACTACGCCGTGCGCCAGGCCGAGCCCGAGTTCAGCCCCGAGCTCACCCGCTTCGGGGTCGACGGCGCTTCGGACGGGAACGAGGAGGACGAGCTCTACGACGAGGCCGTCCGCGTGGTTCTCGGATCCCGCCGCGGTTCCGTCACGCTCCTCCAGCGCCAGCTCCAGATCGGCTACACCAGGGCATCCCGACTCATGGAGCTCATGCACGAACAGGGCCTCGTCGGGCCGTTCAAGGGCAGCAAGGCACGCGAAGTGTACTACACCATCGAGGAGTGGGAGGAGGCCCAGCAGAAGCGGAAGGGGTCAGTTGACGGCCCCGAGGATCCATCCTCCGCCGAGGCGGAAGGAAAGGACCTCGAAAAAAATGAGGCCGAGACGTAGTAGCGGTTTGCCTCCCCGGTCGCAATACTTCCTACTGGTAAACAACACGGATATTGCGTACGAGGTGTGGGAACCGCATGAAGCGAGACGTCAGGCGGCTTGACAGGCCGCACGCGAAGCTCCGAGAAGTCAAGGTCTGCATGATCAGCCTTGGGTGTCCCAAGAATCTGGTCGACTCGGAGATCATCCTTGGCCGCGTCGGCGACGAGGGCCTGGCGATAACCGCCCGGCCGGAGGATGCGGACGTGATCGTGGTGAACACCTGCGGTTTCATCAATCGCGCCAAGGAGGAGTCGATCCAGACCATCCTGGAGATGTGCGACCTCAAGGGCAGATCCGAGAGGCCGAAGAAGGTCGTCGTCACGGGCTGTCTGGGGCAACGCTACGGCATGGATCTCCGTGCCGAGGTACCCGAGGTGGATGCCATCATCGGCCTCGGGGAATACAACGACATCGGCGCTACGATCCGGGAGCTGGCCGACGGGGTAAAGCCTGTGAAGATACTGCGGGTCAGTGACCCGAACAAGGCCTGCAGCGCCGAGGTGGGCCGATTCCGCCTGACACCTCCGCACTACGCCTATGTCAAGATCTCCGATGGCTGCGACAATCCCTGCACTTTCTGCGCAATCCCGGCCATCCGGGGGTCCTTCCGATCAAAGCCGATCCCCACGATCCTGGAGGAGGTGGAGGAACTGGTCGCGTGCGGCGCGAAGGAGATCCTCCTCATATCGCAGGACACTACGTCGTACGGCGTGGACCTGACCGGCGAGTTCCAGCTCCCGGATCTCCTTGAGCGGCTGAACGCCGTCCAGGGGATCGAGTGGATACGCGTTCTGTACACGTATCCCTCGTTCCTCACCGATGCGATGATCGATGCCGTCGCCTCGCTGGAGAAGGTCGTCAAGTACATAGACCTTCCCCTTCAGCACATCGCCGACAGGGTGCTCCGGCGCATGGGAAGGCGGATGAACGAGGCGAAAACCCGGAGACTCCTCGAGAAGTTACGGGGACGCATCCCAGGGCTTTACTTGCGAACAACGTTCATAGTAGGCTTCCCTGGTGAAGACGAGAAGGAGTTCAAGATCCTCCGAAACTTCGTCCATGAGTTCGGATTCGAGCGCCTTGGCGTGTTTTCCTACTCCGCCGAGGAAGGAACACCCGCGGCCTCGTTTCCCGACCAGGTCCCCCCGCAAGTGAGGGCCCGGCGCGTCGAGGAGATCATGCTTACCCAGCAGGAGAATGCTTTCCGCCAGAACCAGGCGCGGAGGGGCGAGATCGTCCGCGTCCTCGTCGACGGCGAGCTGACATCGGGGAAGGTCCTCCGGACACGAAGCCACGGGGAGGCTCCGGAGATCGATCCGTACATCTTCCTGGAGCCTGAATCATGGGACGGTCGGCAACCTCCCAGGGGAAGCGACCAGAGTCCCGGACAGCACGCCGCCCCGGAACCGGGAGACTTTGTCGTCGTGAGGATCACCGGAAGCAGGGGATACGACCTCCTCGCCATTCCCGTAGAGCCAGCCACGAGCAAGTCACCGAGCTGCAATGCATCGAACCTCTGACTCACCGACAACTCCTGCAGAAGCGAGCAGAAGCAAGCAGAGCATCCTGAACCTCCCGAACCAGCTGACCATCGCGAGGCTGGTGCTTTCGGTGGTCTTCTTCGTCCTCCTGGCTCTCGAGAACCACCTGGCTCTCGAGAACCGCGGGAAGCTCTTCAACACCTTCGGCCAGGTCAAGATGAACCTCATGCTCAACGTGTCGATGGTGGTGTTCATCCTGGCGGTGATCACTGACTTCCTTGACGGTTATCTCGCAAGGAAGTGGAAGCTCACGTCCACGTTCGGCCGGATCGCCGATCCCTTCGCGGACAAGGTCGTGATATGCGGCGCATTCATCATGCTCACGGGCGTCACGCCGCGGCTGGTGGAGCCGTGGTTCGCGGTCGTCATAGTGTGCCGCGAGTTCCTGGTCTCCGGCCTCAGGAGCTTCCTCGAATCGCGCGGGGTCGCTTTCGGAGCAGCCTTCAGCGGCAAGCTGAAGATGCTCGTCCAGAGCATCACCATCCCGCTCGTGATCTTCTATCAGGCCAATCTCGAGCCGGCCGCCGGGCAGGCGCGGAGTGGCATCTCGGCCGCATTCTACTGGTTGACCATCGCGTTTCTCGGCTTGACCCTGCTCCTGACCGTGACGTCGTCGTTCGACTACGTGCGCAGGGCGATTCAGCTCATCCGCACGAACGACAAAGAAGACTGAGTATGGGTCCCAGGGCGGGCAGGCCGGGAACCGAATCAGGGAGGATTCCTTGGTCCAGCCGGGCCCACGAAAACCACAGAAGACGATCGCCGCTGCCGACAGGACGCCAGTGAGCGCAGGGACGCGGGGTGAGAAGGTCCAGCAAAAACATCCGGGCCGCGCACGCGACCAGACAGTGCTGACCGTGCCCATCGCGCTGAAGTTCACGGTCTTCATCGCGGTCCTCGTCGTTGCCTTCATGACCTGGCAGACCTACATTGCCATCGATGTCGCCACAAGCGGCGTGGAGCGGGAGATCAACAAGGGAGGGGTCATCGCCGTCACGGCGCTGTCGACGATCCTGGATCCGAACTGGATCCAGGATCCCGACAACAGGCAGAAGCTCGTGCAGACCCTGGGCGACTTCAGTCGCAGCCCGGGAGCGACCCAGGTGCTCAACATCGTCGTTGCGGACGCGAGTGGACCGATCGCCACCGCCCGCGGCGAGTCGATGTTCCGCCGGACAATGGGAGAACTCATTCAGGATCTCGACGCGACGGACGCAGGCGTCGAGATCCGTGAGTTCATCTATGAGGGCATGCCCGTCAGGAGCTTTGCAAGATCCATCATTGTCTCGTCCGCCACCGCTCCGCCCGAGTCTGCGCGGGCAGCGGAGCCTTCTGCCGGCGCGGTACTGCCAGTGCCTCCCGGCGGCGTGGTGGGGCGCATCGAAATTTACGTCTCGGCCCGGGAAATCGCCCAGTCGCGCCGTATGCTCTCCATCGCCATGACGAAAGCTGCCATCACGGCCTGCATCGTGGCGGCCATCGGCGCCTTCCTTCTCGCCCGGTACCTCACGGCGCCGATACGCACCCTCGTGAAGGACATGAAGCAGGTGAGCCTTGGTAATCTGGGGCACAAGTCCGAGGTGGCATCCAAAGACGAGCTCGGTGATCTTGCCAGGGCCTTCAACTCCATGACCGCCGGGCTCCAGGCGGCCCAGGAGGTCAAGCTCGCCCAGCGTGCCATGGAGCACGAGCTCTCCCTCGCTTCGCGCATCCAGTCCCGCCTCCTCCCCTCGACGCTGCCGCAGGTGGAATGCTTCGAGATCGCGGTTCACTATGTGCCGGCGAAGGAGGTCGGCGGCGACTACTACGATTTCGTGCGGATCGATGATGCCCGGCTGGGGGTGGTCGTCGCCGACGTCTCGGGCAAGGGGGTCCCCGCATCCCTTGTCATGACGATGACCCGAAGCCTCCTTCGCCTGGCGGCCCGGGGAGAGAGTTCCCCCGCCCGCACGGTCGAGCTCGTCAACCGATTCCTCACGCCCGACATGAATCCCGGCATGTTCGTCACTCTTGTCTACTTCGTGCTCCACCCCGCGAAGCGCGAGATACATCTCGTGAGGGCGGGGCACAACGCGCCCCTCTTCTTCAGCGCGAAGGAGAAGAAGCTGTTCCCGGTACAACCCCGGGGAATCGCACTCGGGCTCGATCGGCTGGGAACGGTCTTCCCTGCGGAGCTGAAGATCCAAGCCCTCCACCTTGAGCCCGGGGATCTCCTAGTCACCTACACGGACGGTGTGGTCGAAGCGAAGGATCCTGATGGAAAGGACTATTCCGGCGAGCGCCTCGAGGCAACAATATCGGCCAATGCACAGTCGAGCGCCAAGGCCATTGTCGACGCCATCGTGAAGGATGTTGAGCTGCACCGCCGGGGTTGCGAGGCATCCGACGATATTGCCCTCGTCGTCCTGAAGGCCCTGGGTGCTTGACTGCCAGGCCGATGTGCCGGGAATGTCGGGCCGCGGCTTCGTCGGGGCGCTAGGTTCGACCCACAGAATGTCGTGTGATATTCTTCGCACGGAATATGAACACGGAGACCGTTCGTCACAAGATTCTGGTTCCGGCGGATGCGTCAAAGCTCTGCGAGCTGAGGGAATCCCTTTCGCAGCTCTGCGACCAGTACGAGGTCTCGCCCAAGGTGACCCGCCGCATGGTCCTCGCCATCGACGAGGCCCTCGCGAACATCATCGAGCATGCTCAACTCAAGGAAGGGGCAGAGGAAATCGAGCTCTGTCTCGAGGTGATGGAGGACCGGATCGTTGCCGAGATCGCCGACAGAGGCATACCCTTCGATCCGAGTCCACGGTTCACTGAACCGAACCCGCGGCTCTATCCGCGTCGAGGCTTCGGTCTGTACCTCATCCACATGATCGCGGACTCTATCACGTACGAACGAACCCCTGAAGGCAGGAATATCCTGACGTTGACAATGATGCTCACGTGAGACGTGGGCCCTGAACAGCGCCAGAGGAGTTTTATGGGTAACCTGAAAGTCCACAACGAGGAATGCGAGAACGGAGTGGTCTACTTCGAGCTCGAAGGCCTGCTCGACGCGCACAACTTCGAGACTCTGGAGGCCCTCTTCGAGAAACACTTCGAAGGCGGTGTCTACCACTTCGTGGTCGACATCAGTCGCCTGACTTACGTATCCAGCGCCGGCGCTGGCGTCTTCATCGGAGCCGTCGGTACCTGTCAGGACAACGAAGGGAACATCGTCCTCGTGCAGCCTTCCCAGGAGGTCAAGGAGATCCTGGAGCTACTGGGGGTCTACCAGATATTCCCCGTGGTCAATGACCGCGCCGAGGCCATGGAGGCCATTTCTCGCGAGGTGATATGATCGGCGCAGGCGAGGCGGGAGGGTAGGGTAGGTGGTCGGGTAGTAGGGCAGGTAAGAGCGCGTGGCTTCCGGAAAGGCGGTCACGCGCTCGATCTGTTTTTGGGGTCGTTCGGGTTTCAGGGTCTCCCGTTTGACGCGAAACGGTCCTGCGGTATGCTGGTGGCTCACGATCCCTACCGCGAGACCCATGACCAGCTCCCCTGACAAGCCCCATGAGATCACCCGAGTGGAGGGCGGATTCGTCCTCGTGACGGTCATCATGAAGCCCTTCCGTCTCGACGCGGCGCTCACTGCCCTGAGGCCCTTCCACCTCCTGTCCGTATCGGCCTCAGAGGTTCGCGGCTACGGCCGCCAGAAAGGGCATCTCGAGCTGTATCGTGGGTCCGAGTACGAGATTTCCTTCATACCCAAGGTCAAGCTCGAATTCACCGTCTCCAGCTCCGAGATCGAGGAGGTCATCAAGGCGGTGCAGATCTCGGCCCGTACCGGCCGGATCGGCGACGGCAAGATCTTCATCCAGCGAATGGCCAGTCTGCACACCGAGGAACCCATTCCGATAGAGTAGCCATCACCTCCTGCCGCCGGGCTACCCTCATGGATCCGGAGGTCTTTCCCGGCACCCGATCCCCTGCAACTTCCAGCCCTCCTCGGCTTTGCGCAAGGGTCTCGCCGCCCCCGTTTGACGCTTTTTGGGGCACATCTTAGATTTAAGTGCGAGCCAACCAGCGGCTCGGGGGGGGAACTGAGATACGCTCGGGAAAGGTCGATCTGAGCCTCGGGCGGATTCCGGGTAACGTCTCAGGAACGTGGGCTTCATGTGGACCTTCACTTCGAGGGAAAATGAAGCTCGAACTTACCCAGAGGCTGCAGCAGCAGCAGATCCTGGCCCCGCAGATGATCCTCTCCATGGACATCCTGCTCCTGACGGCCCAGGAACTGGAGAACAGGATAGAGAAGGAGCTTGCCGAGAATCCGGCTCTCGAGATCGACGAGACGACACAGGCCGAGAGTCCCCCAAATGCCGACGAGGCGGTCCAGTCCCAGGAGGCAGAGGCGCTCTTCGAGAAGATCGAGACCTTCGAGGCGCAAAGTTCCTACCGCCCGTACGAGGGCGTGTCGCGCCGCTCCCGTCCGGACTCGAGTGGCGACAAACAGGAGATGCTCCAGAACACCGAGGGGAGACCCCCGGGGCTCAAGGAGTATCTCACCCAGCAGGTCCATCTTCTGGAGCTCCACAAGGGCATCCGGGAAATCGCCGAGGAGATCATCCAGAACCTGGATCACCGCGGCTACCTGACATGCTCCGAGCATGAGATCTTCGACAGCATGCGCGATCATTGCTCATCCGCCGACTTCGAGCTCGCGCTGAAGACCGTCAGGAGCCTCGACCCCGCGGGCGTGGCAGCCGAGGACCTCAAGCAGTGCCTCCTCCTCCAGCTCGAGCGGGATGGGCAGCAGCACTACCCCCTGGAAGCGCGGATCATACTGAGTCACCTGGAGGATCTGGGCCAGAACAAGCTCCCGAAGATAGCAAAGGAGCTCGGAGCTACCGTGGACGAGATCAAGGAGGCCGTGGAGATCATCACGGCCCTGGATCCCCTTCCGGGCACGCGCTACGAGTCCGAGCCCACGATCTACGTGCGCCCCGAGGTATTCGTCGAGAACAACGAGGAACGCCTCGATGTGCGTATAGACAATGACTCGTTGCCGCAGCTCAACATCAGCGAGTCGTGCCGGAGGCTCCTGAAGGAGTCCCGGGGGAACCCCCAAGTCACTACCTTCCTGCGGAAGAAGATCGAGTCCGCCCAGTGGCTCCTCCATGCCATACGGCAGCGGCAGAGGACACTTTACGATATTTCCGTCGCCATCGTGGAGTACCAGCGGGACTTCATGGAGAAGGGGCCGGAGCATCTCCGCGCCATGCGGATGCAGACCATCGCGGACTCGGTCAGCGTCCACATCTCCACCATCAGCCGCGCCATCAAGGGTAAGTACATACAGACGCCTTGGGGTGTTTACGAGATGCGTTACTTCTTCACCGGTGGGGTCAGCAAGGCCGACGGCGAGCTGGAATCCCGCCGCAACGTGTACCGGCTGATCGGCGAGATCATAGAGAAGGAAGACAAGCGGCGTCCCCTCTCCGACTCCGAGATCGCCAGGATCCTTGCGGATCGGGGGCTCGCCATTGCGCGGCGCACGGTGACCAAGTACCGGGAGCAGGAGAAGATCCCTTCTTCCCGCGTGCGGCGGTCCTACTGATGGAATCGGGCCCCTGCAGGAATGAAAGGCCTGCAGGGGTCTTGCGAGATAGCAGGCCACCCGCGCTCCAAGAATCTTCCCGGGAAGCCGTGGTGCAGGAAGATTGGGGATGTTCGGGTGGGAGGCAGAGGGGGTTGGAGAGTGGAGCGTTCGTGGCTGACGAAGTAGCGAGAGTCGGAACGAAAAGGTACGGCTTCCCGGGAATTCAGGCATCTAATGAGACAGCGTTTCAAGACCCATCCCGCAGCCCGAAGGAGCGTTCTGAGACTACCCCTCAGCACTGCAAGGAATCCGCCGTCGGATCCTTACCCGGATTCGGGTAGGGTGGTGGCGGGGCTGGCCCGCCGAGGAACAGGTAGTTCAAGCACCGGATGGGATCCGAGATGTTGACCTGGCCATCGTCGTCAGCATCCAGTGCGTCCTGACAGCTGGAGGTGATCCCGCCGAGGAACAGGAAATTCAGGGTGAAGATGGAGTCGGAGATATCGACCTTGCCGTCCGCGGTTGAATCGCCCCGGACGAAGGTCTTGCCCACCGGGGGAGGCTCGATCTCCCCCGCCAGGCGGATGATCCCGCTCGGGAGCGAGAGGCTCGCGCCCCCATCGATGAGCCAAGGTGAAACCTCACCCTCGTCCAGGGCACTGCCGTCGCCATCGAGGTCCCGGGCGAAGAGCACCGTGTCCGTCCCGTTCTCCAGCAGCAGGAGGCCCCCCTCTGGAAGGGGAGCGAGATCCGTGACGTCCTGGATGCGGAGAATGGCACTCGCATCGATGAACGCGGAGGCTTCGCCCTCATCCATGGCGTCTCCATCCCCGTCAAGATCAGCGATCCGGAGCAGCACCGACGACTTCCGGCCGCAGGCGAAGATGGTCCCGTCGACAGCGAGGAGCGCCTCGATGTCGCCGACGGGAAGGGCCTGGGTCCCCTGGAAGAACGTCGTCGCTTCCCCTTCGCCCAGGAACGTCCCGTCTCCATCGATATCCCGGAGCGCGTAGATCGCCTGGAGCGTCGCGTCACCGGCGTACAGGACACCGTCCGGGCCCGCGGCAAGGGACTCCACGTCCATGAGCACCGGTGTCGAGGCTGCACTTGAATCGTAGACTATCTTGGCCTCGCCGGCGCCCAAGGCCGTTCCGTCGCCGTCGAGGTCCGAGAGCCGCAGGATGTGGTGGGTTCTGGTCCCATCGTCGCTCACGTAGTAGGCACCGTCTTGCGTGGCAACCAGCGAGTTCGGTGTTGAGAGAGGGGGCCCACCGGTCGAGTCATCGTAGAAGACGCAGACTTCGCCCGCACCGTTCGTCTCCCCGTCCGCGTCCCTGTCCGAGAGGGCGAGCACCGAGTCCAGCGTGCCTCCGTCGAGAAGATACACGGTCCCTTGGGGTCCCGGTGCCATGTGGCACGGGGTGGAGAGGTCCGGGCCTGGGCTTGAGTCATCGTAGAAGACCGCGATCTCGCCGAGCACTCCGACCTCGACGGCGCCGGATGTGTCGATGTCGCCTAGCCGCATCACGCGGTCCGCGCTGGAATCGCAAACGAGCACGATCCCAGACGGGTCGGCCGAGTCGACGCCCGGTCCCGCCGGCAGTCGTCCCGTAGGCTGTAGAAGAAGGAGAACCAAACCGACCCAAGACACCCTCCGGAGCAGAGCCGGCGAAGTGCGTCGCATTGTGCAGAACATCTCTTGAACCTCCAGGTAGTTCCTTGGTCTCAGCCGTACGCCCCGCCCTGCCACCCCGCCAGGCCATCCATCCAGCCAGCCAGTCCATCCAGCCAGCCAGTCCATCCAGCCAGCCAGTCCATCCAGCCAGCCAGCCAGTCCTTCTGTCGGCCCCTGCTGTCGGCATCCTTGCCATCTCCGG
>Ga0315295_10006199_pt1 | contig 10205 bp, 10 predicted proteins | sample YL17G14_0_MG_FD_204453 | JGI IMG/M metagenome (GOLD analysis project Ga0315295, IMG submission 204453) | Sediment microbial communities from Yellowstone Lake, YNP, Wyoming, USA - YL17G14_0 | ecosystem: Environmental > Aquatic > Freshwater > Lake > Sediment | place: USA: Wyoming | collected... | reverse complement strand
CTTCAGGTCGTCGGAGATCAGGCCGGCCCCGCTGACCACCAGGATCATCACCATCATAAAAAGAAGGAAATCGCCGCTTAAATAGGCTTTGAAATAGGCCGGATTGACCTCAAGGATCTGCTTGTTGCCCCGGAACATGTATTGGAAATCCTCGATCCTCTCCGAGATATAGATGCCGGCCAGGAAGACCACCGCCGGAACAAGAGAGCTGAAAAGAATGAACTTAAAGTATTTCTTTCGAAAGGCGAGGCGGATACCCAACCACGTGATCGGGGTCCAGGAGAAACGGCGTTCCTTCAGCTGGCCGTCCCAGTGAGCATACCCTTTCTCCCGGATCGTCATCAATCGACTCCCACCGACTGGGCGAAGAGGTCTTCAAGGGAAGTCCGGCTGCGGACAAAATGACGCACCTGCAGGTTTTCTTCCAGGGCCGCCCGGAAGATCTCGCGGATGTCCATTTCCGCGGGCACGCGCGCTTTTATGAGTTTGTCTTCGGTCTCCTCAACCCGGCAGCCCAGGGCCTTGAGTTTGGCCCCGAACCCCTCCCCGTCTCCCTTGATCCTGATCTCATAAAGGCGGCAGTTTAGCTCCCTGAGTTCACTGAGCCTCCCCTGCGCCGCCAACCGGCCCTTGTTCAGGATGATCACTTCCGAACAGACCGACTCGATGTCCGGGAGGATGTGGGAAGAGATTAAAACGTGGATATCTTTCTTGGAGGATATGTCCTGAATGAGCTCGAGGACTTCTTTGCGGCCTTGCGGGTCCAGGTTGCTCGTCGGCTCGTCCAGGAAGAGAAGCCGGGGATCATGGACGATCGCCTGGGCCAGCTTCAAACGCTGCTTCATCCCGGCCGAATATTCCTGGAGTGCCCGATAGCGGGATTCTCCCAGCCCGACATAATAAAGGACATCATGGGCCCTCTTCATCGCTTCCTGCCGGGGCATACCCGAGAGCTCTCCGAAATGGGCCGTGAAGGTCACTGCGTCCATTCCCGGGATCAGGCAATCGTCTTCGGGCATATAGCCGACGTGGCGGCGAATGCGGGCCTGCTCCAGCCGGATATCAAAACCAAGAACCCGTCCCGAACCGCGCTGCGGAGCTAAAAATCCGAGGAGGATGCGGAGCAGAGTGCTTTTCCCGGCACCGTTCGGTCCCAACAGCCCCACGGCTCCTTCTCCCAGATTCAGGCTGATGCCGTCCAGGGCCTTGATGGAGCCATAGGAGAAATGAAGTTCAGAGATTTCCGCGATCATGTCTCTTCAGTCGGCGTCCGCTCTTATAACCTCTCTCTATCATACGGTGTTCCACCCGGGGAAGTTCAGGCCGAAGGTGCCGGTTCAGCCGAGAACTCGGGTGCCCACACCCTGGACCAGGGCCCGATAGGCCTTCTCTATGCGGTCCCAATTGTGCTCGCGGTCAAGGGACCAGTGGCGGCCCATTACGGTAACGACCTCGCCAAGGCCGATCGCCCGGCCGGTTTCCTCGACTTTCTTGACGTACAAGGCCCCGCTCTCAGGTTTCTCCCCGCGGCGCCCGATAAACCCGTGGATGTAGACATCAGACAAGCCCTGCTCTTTGGCCAGGCGCATCAGGGCGAACAAATGATCGAGCATGCCATGGGAGCTGTAATGGGAGATGATACCCATGAGGTGAAGAGGCTTCTTTTTTTGCTTGGCCTTCGCCATCGCGCCCAGAAATTCTGAGTTTTTAAAAAAGCTCCCATCCGCGATCGCCCGGTCTATCCTGATCCGGTCAGAGTAAACCCTCCGTCCGGCCCCGAGATGAAGGTGTCCCGCTTCGCTATTCCCGACGGTTCTGTCGGGCATACCGACCGCGGCTCCGGCCGCCTGGAGAACGCTATGGGGAAACTCCGACCAGAGGGCGTCAAAATGGGGTGTATCGGCCTCGCGGATGACATTGCCGTAGGCATCCTCCCTAAGACCCCATCCATCCAGGATGAGGAGGACGAGCTTGGGCCGGCGGCTCACGCCGGCAGGGGCGACGATCAAGGTTTCCCCCGTCATTTCGGGCGCCTTGGCAAGAGCAAGCAGCCCGAGCACGGTTGGTGCCACATCGGCCAGCTCTCCCAGGGTGCGCAAGAGCGCTATCTTCTCCCGGCCGCAAAAATCCGCGATGATAAACGGCACGGGGTTCTTGGTGTGGCCGGTGTTGATCGACCCGTCCGGATAGAGCCACTCTTCGACGGTCCCATGGTCGGAGGTGACGATCAGTGTGGCCTCCCGGCGCCGGCATTCGTCGGCGATCCTTCCCAAGGCCTCGTCTGCAGCTCCGACGGCTTTGAGGACGGCTGTCCGGTCCTCGATATGTCCCACGACATCCACGTTGGCCAGGTTGGCGATGATCACGGGATAGGCAGGATCATTAATCCTCGAAACAACCTCCCGCGAGATGGCGGCGGCGCTCATTTCCGGCGTCTGAGCGTAGGACCGGACTCCCTGAGGCGAGGGGATGATAAACCTTTCCTCACCGGGAAAGAGGGCGCTGTTCTTCCCGTTCAGAAAGAACCCGATGTGGACGGCCTTCTCGGATTCAGCCACCTTGGCCACCCCGAGCCCTGCCCTGGTCATGATTTCGACCAGGGTGTTCCGGATTTTTTCTTCAGCCGGGAAGGCCACGCCTACATTAAGAGAAGGATCATAGGAGATCATGGAGACAAAGTGGAGCCGGAAAGCTTGCCCGCGGTCAAAATGGCCGAAATCCCGGTCGATGAGGCTTTGCGTGATCTCGACTTCACGCTCACCCCGGATATCGTAGAAGATGACGGAGTCGCCGTCTCCGATCCTCCCCTTGGGCCGGCCGGTTCGGTCTACCTTGATGATCGGTTCGAGGGCCTCGTCTTCCTGGCCGAGTTTGTAGGCTTCCCGGATGGCTGCGGGCAGAGAGAGGTCCAGGAACCCGGGCTTTGTCGGCTTCATCGGCGTAGTCAAAAGAACTAATAATATAGGGATGGCGGCCGCCGATGTCAACTCGACCGCGCCGGTTCGGCATTGCGCCGGTTGAGGGTCCGAGGCCGAGGGACTACTCCGGAGGTCTCAGATCCAGCAGTGCCGCCGGATCGACCCGGCTGCCCCGGAGCCGGACACCCCAATGGAGGTGCGGGCCCGTCGACCGTCCTGTACTGCCGGCCAGGGCGATGACAGCCCCTTTCCTGACCGCGTCCCCTCGGCTTACCTTGAGGCTCGAAAAATGACAATAAAAAGTGAAGAGCCCAAGCCCGTGGTCGATGATGACCGTTTTGCCCGAGAAGTAGAGGTCCCGGGCAAGGACCACCCGTCCCGAGTTTGAGGCCCGGACCGGCGCGCCATAGGGGGCCGCGACATCAACGCCGGAATGGGTCGAGCGCGGCACATTGTTGTAAATCCTTCTTTCTCCAAAGTTGGGAGCCATTTCTCCGGGATGCGGAAGCTCGAAAACGCCCTCCCCCAGCCACTGGCTTGAGCTCACGCTGTAAGCCAACTCTAAGATCTCCGCTTCCCTTTGGATACGATCCTGGACTTCCGGAGGGGGGCGAACATACTGTTCTTTAACCCAGAGCTTCTTGACAGGGAAACTTCTCTCCCCGATCTGCAAGCGGTGCTTTAGTTCACTGCTCCGGCCATCTTGCAGGAAAACCGTCAGCTCGAGGTCATAGGGCCCCGGCTCGAGTCCCAGGTCAAGGCCGATCAAGGCAAATTTTTCAATGGCCTGGACTCCTGACCCCAGTTCATATGAGGCATCACCAAATCGGATCGTGACCTTCTTCACATCCGGCTGCGGAACCAACCTTATTAGGATGATCCGGCCAGGCTCAAGCACCGGGGCGATAATCTCGACCTCGGCCCCGCCCGGAAACCGGAGGGACTGCGACTCACCGCTCAGAGCCGCCGGAACGAAAAATACCAGGCCCAAAATGCATTCGCTCAGCCGCCTGGCTGCTCGCGGTTTCTTCACTTTTTTCCTTTCGGGAGACCAGCCTAAAAGGCAATGTTCAGAGTGACAGCCTGCCGGCCTCTGGAGCTTTGGAACCCCCAGCTCACCGACGGTTTTTCTCCGGGCCGGTTGAGGCGGGCGATCTTCTTGGCCACGAAATATCCGAGAGCCGAACCGATGAATACATCGGAGGCCCAGTGCTTGTCGTCGTGAATGCGGGCAAAACCCACCATTGTGGCCAGGCCGTACGCGGCGAGATCGACAAAAGCGCTCTTCGACTGCAGCGCGATCGCTGTGGCCACCGAAAAGGCGGCCGCGGCATGCCCCGACGGAAGCGACCAAAAACTGTTTTCCAAGGAGAAGGGATGAAAACTGCCGCTCGATTCCCCGGTGTAGGGCCGGGCCCGGCCCGCTATGACCTTTGTCGTCCAGACAATAAAGCTGGCCGTGGCCAGGCTCTCCAGGCTCAGGAGGGCCGTCTTTCTCCAGCCGTCGTTATGACCTACCGCTCCGGCAGCATAAACGGCGGCGGAAAGTCCGACGAGCACCGCACCGTTTCCGAATTGAGTGAAAAACGAAGAGGCCTGATCGGACGATTCGCTGCGCCGGGCTTGAGCCCAATCCTGGATGTCGTGGTCGAAGGCCATGATGAGCAGGCCGGTTCCAGAAACTGCGGCCAGGGTCAGCAGGTCGCGACGCGTCCATCGCGCCGGGGAGGTGATTACGGCGGCAAAATCGCGCTTGAACCGGCCCAGGAAAGCCCGGTCCAGCTTGTTCTCTCCGTCTGCTTCCCGGGCCGCAAGCCCCGGCGCTCCTCCGGCTATTATTCCTAAGAACAACACCCCGATCATCAGGAGGCCGCGTGAGCGGCGGCGCTTCTCCGGAAAAAACGGCCGGTCCATGCTCAGCTCCTTCCCTGGGCGATGCGCGATTCGATAACCTGAAGAGTCCTTGCTGTGGCTCCTTGAAGAGAACGGAGAAGCTCTTGAGCCCTTCGCCCCATTTCATCCAGCCCGCTTTTATCCTGCATTGAGAACAGCTCCTCCATATCCTCCGGGCCGTGGATGATCCGGGCTGCCCCTGAACTGATGAACCGGTCGGCCAGCTCGGCAAAATTCTCCATATGCCTGCCGAAGCAGAGGGGTGTTCCATAATAGGCCGGCTCCAACAAGTTCTGCCCTCCGTGAGGGATGAGACTTCCCCCCACAAAGGCCAAGTCGGCCAACGCATAGAACTTGACCAGCTCGCCGATCGTATCGAGTATAAGGATTTCCCAAGGTCTTTTTGGATCGGCTGCGGTCCTCTTCATCGTTCGCAAGCCGATTGCGGCGGCGAACTTCTCCACCTCGGAGGACCTCTCCGGGTGGCGAGGCGCGATGACCAGCGCGAGGTCCGGCCGGATCTTTTTGGCGGCGGCGAAAGCGTTCAGAATCATCTCTTCCTCGCCGCGGTGGGTGCTTCCCGCAACGATGACCTTCTTCCCCGGAGAAAGCCCGAAATCCTCCTTCAGACGCGTCTTCTCTTCAGTGCTCACCGGGGGGAGGCGGAGGTCGACCTTCAGGTTCCCGGCGACTTCCAATCTCTGCCTGGGTATCCCGATTCCTTCCAGGCGCTCCAAGTCCTTATCGGTCTGGAGAAGGAAGTAGTCGATATTGCCCAACAGCGGGCGGATGAGCCTTCGCCAGCGGTGGTATCTTGCGTAGGAACGTTGGGAAATCCGGCCGTTGATCAGAATCACCGACCGGCAGTTCCTCCGGGCCTGGCGGAGGAGCTGCGGCCAGAACTCCGATTCAGCGAGGACGAACATTTCGGGCTTAAGGGCAGCGAAGAACCGGCGCACGACCCAGCCGAAATCCAGAGGGACGAAGAAAATCTCTTCCACTCCTGAGAGGCCTTGCCTGGCAATCCTGTATCCGGAGCTGGTCAGGGTGGAAAAATAGATCGGCCAGGCTGGGTGTCTGGCCCGGAGTTCAGAAACAAGGCCTCGAAGGCTGAGGACTTCCCCGACTGAGACGGCATGGATCCAGAGAGATGGGATTCGGGCCCGGGCCGCCGGGAGCTTCAACCCGAGGCGGTTCCGGAGAAAAAGGCTCTGCTTTTTCAGAAGCCGCATCCGGATGAAGTACCCGGGGGCATAAAGAAGGAGGGCGAGGAATAGAAATGCTGAATACAGCCAATACACGCCTGATGACTATACTAGAATCGTCCGGAGCGCGCAAGGGGACTTGCCGGCGGAAATGAATTCTGCTATCCTTATGGACTTCACCGGTCACGAAAACCCTGATGGAGAAAGAGAAAGGATAAAAGCATGGCCGAAGAAAAACAGGAGCAGGCCCAGGAAAAGCCTAAGAGGGGCAAGAAAATCAACAAGATGTCTGTCGCTGAGATCGAAAAAGCCTTGGAAGGGATAAAAAGTTCCCAGGGCGGCCAGGCTTCTCGGTATGCCCGCGAGCTCGCCCGACGAAGGGATACGCTCCGCTCCGGCAAGAAGTAGGGGCCGGGAGGCCCCGTCCCTCGGCGTTTACCTGCTGAAAATACGCGATTTACATTGAGGTACTATTCTGATAATATGTGACCGAATAGAGGAGTATAGAGAGTGCTAAGTAAAGAATTGAAGAGCAAGATTATGGGAGAAAACCGGCTTCAAGCCAATGATACCGGGTCTCCCGAAGTCCAGACCGCCCTGCTGAGTGAGCGGATTAACTTCCTTTCCGGGCACCTGGCCACCCATAAGAAGGATTTCACTTCCCGGGTCGGCCTGATGCGGCTCGTCGGAAAAAGGAAGAGACTTTTGTCCTACCTGAAGCGTGAAGATACCGCCCGCTATGAACAGCTGATTAAGAAGCTGAGCCTGCGCAAGTAGGCTCCAGCCTGGATAACACCAATGTCTGAAAAAATCATCCTGGATATCGGAAACCGTCCCCTCTCGATCGAAATCGGCAAGATCGGCCGTCAGGCCGATGGCTCCGCTCTGGTCCGCCTGGGCGAGACGATCATGTTCTGCACCGCAACCTCGAAGAAAGAGGTCAAGGAGCCGAAGCCTTTTCTGCCCTTAATCGTCGATTACCGAGAAAACACCTATGCCGCCGGGAAAATTCCCGGAGGATTTTTCAAACGGGAAGGCCGCCCGTCCGAGCGGGAGATCCTGGTCAGCCGTCTGATCGATCGGCCGATCCGTCCCCTCTTCCCTAATGGGTACTTCTTCGACACCCAGATCGTCGCCCTCCTTCTTTCGGCAGATCTGGAAAACGAACCCGATACCCTGGGGATCATCGGGGCCTCCGCCGCCCTCTATTTTTCCGACATTCCGTTTTCTACTCCCCTCGGGGCGGTGAAGGTCGGACTTGTCGATGGCCGCTTGGTGATCAACCCGACGGCCGCCCAGCTTGAAAAGAGCCCATTGAACATGGCTGTCGTCGGAACCGACCAAGGCATCATCGTGATCGAGGCGGGGGCCACCGAGATAGAGGAAGAGAAGATGGTCGAAGCGGTCACGCTGGCTCAAGAGCCGATCCGCCGGATCATCGAGGCGCAGAAAGACCTCTACCGGAAGCTCGACATCAAGAAAAGGGAGTTTATCGTCAAGACGGTGGACCCGGCTAAAGCCGGCGAGATCGAGCAGCGGATTTCCGCCGACCTTCTCCGCGCGATCCAGGTCTCCATAAAGAAAGACAGCGAGGCCGAATCCGGGCGCCTCCTCAAGTCGCTCCTCGAGGAAATCCCGCCTGAAAACGAAGAAGAGATCCGCTCAACCAAACAGATATTCTACGAGCTGGAAAAAAAGCTGGTCCGCGACCTCGTCCTGAATCAGGGCCGGAGATCCGATGGCCGCAGCTTCGATGAAATAAGACCCATCTCCATCGAAGTGGGACTCCTCCCCCGCACCCACGGATCTGCCCTTTTCACTCGAGGCGAAACGCAGTGTCTCGCCACCGTCACGCTGGGCACCTTCGAGGACGTCCAGAGGCTCGACGGCCTGGGCGAAGAGGCAGAAAAACGCTTCATGCTCCATTACAATTTCCCGCCGTTTTCAGTAGGAGAGGTCTCGTTCCTGCGCGGGCCGGGGAGACGGGAGATCGGGCACGGCGCCCTCGCCGAGAAATCCATCCTTCCCTCAATCCCCGGAGCCGAGGTCTTTCCCTACACGATCCGTATCGTCTCCGATATCCTGGAATCGAACGGCTCTTCTTCGATGGCTACGGTGTGCGGCGGTGTCCTGGCCCTCATGGACGCCGGAGTGCCGCTCTCGATGACGGTCGCGGGGATCGCCATGGGCCTCGTCACGGACGGCTCCCGGCACAAGCTGTTGACGGATATCGCCGGCCTGGAGGATCACCTGGGGGATATGGACCTGAAAGTGAGCGGGACGGAAAAGGGGATCACGGCGATCCAGATGGACCTCAAGATCCCGTCCATCGGCCTTGAAGTCTTCCAAGAGGGCTTGGCGAAGGCCCGAGTTGCCCGGCTCCAGGTGCTGGCCAGGATGAAGGAAGCCCTGGCCGCGCCCCGGGCGGAGATTTCCCCCTACGCGCCCCGGATCATCACGCTTTTCATCAACCCGGAAAAGGTGGCGGATGTCATCGGCCCGGCCGGGAAAATCATCAAAAAGATCATCTCCACGACTAAAGCCAAGATCGACATCGAGGAAGGCGGCAAGATCACGATCGCTTCTACGGATATGCAGGCCGCGGAAAGAGCGAAGGAGATGATCCGCGAGATCACTCTGGAGGCCGAAATAGGCAAAGTCTATAACGGGAAAGTCGTGCGCATCGAGGAATACGGGGCCTTTCTCGAGATCCTGCCGAATATCATCGGTCTCCTGCATGTCTCTGAGATCGCCCACTACCGTGTGAAAAGCGTCCGGGATGTACTCAAGATGGGGCAGATGCTCGAGGTCAAAGTCATCACCATCGATGAAGACAACAAAGTCCGGGTCAGCCGGAAAGCGCTCGAGGCCGCTCCTGGACCGTCAGCGGAGCCGGGCGGGGAAAAGGAAGCTTATCCGCGACAGAAACCGCATCCCCGCGACGACCGCCGACCCGGTGACAAACGCCGATACTGAAGATTTAATACGAGGGAGCGATGGCCAGCTTCCGCCTTAAAAAAAAGGGTTTCACTTTTGTCGAGTTGTTGGTGACCCTGACCATCCTGGCTATCCTGGCCACGGCGATCATGCCGTTGGCTAAGACGGCCGTCAAGCGGGAACGGGAAATCGAACTGAGACGAAACCTGAGGCTTCTCCGTGAGGCCATCGATGCCTACAAGAAGCTGGCGGACGAAAAAAAGACCGAAGTGGAAGAGGATCAGGAAGGCTATCCGCCGGACCTGGAGACGCTGGTCAAGGGCGTTGAGGTCAAAGCCGAGCAATCCGAACCCCAGGGCCGCCTGGACCGGCGGCCGGCCGAAACCAAATCCGAACAAAAGGTGGTCAAATTCCTCCGGCGGATTCCCCTTGACCCGATGACAGGCTCTACCGATTGGGGGTTGCGGTCTTACCAGGACGAACCGGATTCGGATGATTGGGGAGGCGAAAATGTCTATGACGTCTATAGCAAGAGCCTGGGGACGGCCCTGGACGGGACCAAGTATAAAGACTGGTGAGATGAGGATCAGACAAACTGGCCGGCAGCGCCCGGGTTTCACCCTGATTGAGATCATCATCGTCTTCGCTCTGATCGGGATTCTCGTGGGCCTGGCCCTTCCCCGTTACCAGCATGCCCGGCGGAAGGCCCAGGAAGCCGTGCTGAAGGAAGACCTATTCCAGTTTAGAAAGCTGATCGACCAGTATTACAGCGACAAGGGGAAGTACCCAGCCACCCTCCGGACTTTGGTTGAGGAGAACTATCTCCGCACGCTCCCCCTCGATCCGATGACGGGATCGGCCGATACCTGGCAGGAAATCAAAGACCAACCCTCTTTTGAAGAGCTGGTTCCCGGAGTGGAATACGGTATCGTGGATGTCCGTTCCGGATCTCAAGCGAAGGCCCTGGACGGCACGACCTATGATACCTGGTAGCCAACAATGGACGATAGAGCCGGCTATGTTCTGATCATGCTTCTTTTCGTCGTGACCGCGATGGGCATCGGTCTGCTGGTTGCCGTCCCGGTCTGGCAGACCCAGATGCAGCGGGAGAGAGAAGAAGAGCTGATCTTCAGGGGGAAGCAGTACGTCGAGGCGGTGCGGCTCTTCCAGATCAAAAAGCCCGGCACCTTTCCAAAAGATATGGAGGAACTGGTCGAAGAAAAGTGCCTTCGGCGACCCTTTAAGGATCCGA
>Ga0315295_10006198_pt1 | contig 10206 bp, 8 predicted proteins | sample YL17G14_0_MG_FD_204453 | JGI IMG/M metagenome (GOLD analysis project Ga0315295, IMG submission 204453) | Sediment microbial communities from Yellowstone Lake, YNP, Wyoming, USA - YL17G14_0 | ecosystem: Environmental > Aquatic > Freshwater > Lake > Sediment | place: USA: Wyoming | collected... | reverse complement strand
ACCTGCTTGTTGGTAACGTCCGGCACCGCGTCGATCGGCAGCCGGGTGAAGTTCCAGGCGCCGAGGGCGGCCATGCCGACGGTGAGCAGGACGATCAGGAACCGCTGCTGGACAGCGAACTGAAGGATACGAGCAATCATGCTTTCTCCATCTGGCCAGGTGCCCTCAGACGGCTTCGTCCTGCTCCTGGCCGGTGCGGACACGGATCACGCGCGCCAAGTCGGCCACCATGATCACACCGTCGCCGGGGTTGCCGGTGTGCGCCGTTTGTTGAACAAGCCGCGCGATCTCGTCGGCGCTCGCGTCCGAGCAGAACAGCTCCAGCTTGGTCATCTTGTGGAACCCGATCGTCTGTTCGGTGGCCACGAACTGGCCGCCTGGACCCCGCCCGCGGCTAGCGCCGAGACAGTCGCTCACGGTCAAGCCGGGGAAATGCGGCAGCGCACGAAGCGCGTCCATGACTTTGGTGAGCATGTGCGGCTGGATGATCGCCTTGATTTCCTTCATGCTGACTCCTCGGTGTCCGGCCCGCTCAATGTTCATGCACGGCTTCGCGCTTGCCGAGTTCGGCCTTCAGCACAACCGCGCCCTTGATGACGTACCGCTCGCCGGGCTTGAGCCCGTCCGTGACCTCTGCCTGCACGTGGTTCATGCGGCCGACGGTGACAGTGCGCGGCTCGAAGCCCTCACCCTCGGCCACGAACACGACGCTGTCGCTCTTGACCCGCTGCAGGGCGTCGGTAGGTACGACCACCGGCACCGCCTGGCGATCGAACACGACGGAAGCCGTCACAAACGTGCCCGGCCGCCACTGGCGCTCGGGGTTCGACAAATCCACGCGGGCGTACAGGGTACGCGTGGCCTCGTTGGCGACGGGGGCCATGTAGCAGACGGTGCCGCGCGCCGTCGTTCCCACACCGTCGGCGCGGATTTGAACGGCCTGTCCAATGCGCACCCGGCCCATGTCCTGCGTGTAGACGGTGATCTTGACCCAGACGGTGGACAGATCGGCGAGTACAAAGGCATCCATCTCGCCGCTGAGCACCTCGCCGAGGGAGCAGTGCTTCTCGACGACCGTGCCCGCGAAGGGTGCCCGCAGCTCGTACATCGCCAGGCTGGCGGCGTGGTTGGGCATTTCCTGGAGTTGCGCCTCGGATATACCGAGCGCGTGCAGTTTGTTGTCGGTCATCTTGAACTCGATCTCTGCCTCGGCCTTGGCCTTCTGGATGGCCAGGAACTCCAGGTCAGGCATGATCTTCTTGGTGTGCAGCTCTTCGGCGCTCTTGAGGTTGGCCTCGGCGAGCGCCAATCTCTGCTGCGCTGCCAAGTACGCCGCCTTCGCCTCGGCGAGTTCACGGCTCTCCAGGATCGCCATGACCTCACCCGCCTGCACGTCATCACCGAGGTTCTTGTCTACCCGTCGGACAATGCCCGCCACGCGCGGCACGATGTGGGCAACCTTGTCGGCGTTCAGGACAATCTCGCCGGGCAGCGTGAGGGCCTGTTCCAGTTCGCCGCCGCTGGCCTCGGCGACTTCGATCCCACTTTCCCGAATGGCCTTCTCGGATAGGACTAAGGGACCTTCTTTGTGCCCGTGTTCGTCTTCGGCCGCGCCGCTGGCGTGGCCGCGCTCGTCCTCGCCGCCCTCGTGTGCGGGGTTATCGCCCGCCGTGGCCCACGGCGCATGCCGATGTTCCAACCACCACATGCCGCCGCCCAGCACGAAGCCGAGCACGACGCCGATGATGATCTGACCGATGCGTACGTTCTTCATCGCGAATTGTCCTTGCTTTCGTTCTTTGCTTCGTTCTGATCCGTCCCCGGGGCGGCCTCAAGAATGCGCGGCAGTGGTTGCCCGGTCGCCTTCTCCAACTCGACGAGCGCGGCAGCCGACGCCTGAAGCGAATCCGCGTACCCGGCGCGGGCCGTTAGCAGTGCCCGCTGGGCCTCCAGCACGTTGAGCAGCGGCGTCCGTCCAGCCTGGTACGCCGTGCGGGCCAACTCCAAGCTGGTTCCCCGCAGCGGCAATACCTGGGCGCGGTAATAACCGGCGTTGCTCCAGGCCGTCCGCGCACGGGCCGTGGCCAGGCGAACTTCCTGGCTTACCTGCACCACGAGGTTCTCAAGCAGCTTGCGGCTCTGCTCGTGCTCGAACTGCGCCCGGGCGATTCCGCCCTGGTTCTGGTTGAAGATCGGCAGTTCCATGCCGATCGTCGGCCCGAGGATCGTGTCTTGTCCGCCGGACTTCTCTTGGGGCGCGATATCCACCTTGGGTTCGCCTGCGTCCAGCGAGGCGCGGAGGCTGTCCGCGAGGATGTTCCGCCCCTCCGGCGCCCGGCGCTCGTCACGTTGAAAAGAGACGCCCAATTCGAGCGTCGGGAAAAGCTTGAGCTTCTCCAGACGTATCTGCACCCAGGCGGCATCCGCGGCCCGCACGGCGGCCTGAATATCAAGCCGGTGATCGGCCGCCAGGACCAGGAGAGTCTCATCCGGAACGGTCCAAGCCGGTGGTTCCGGCAACGCGTCCGTCAGTTCCAGTGAATCCGGCGCGATCTTCAGCGACAGCAGTGTGCAGAGCGTGGACCGAGCCTCAAAGGCTTCCAGCGCCGTGCTTCGCAGCGCCAGCTCGGCGTCCTGCACCTCGGAACGAGCGAGGTTTACATCGACTTCGCCGCCCGCACCGGCCTGTTGCCGGGCCAGCGCCAGATCAAGCACCTGCTGCGCAATCTGCACGCTTTCGGCGGCAATCTCGCGTTTCCGGTCGGCCTGCTTCGCGCGATAGTAGGCCGTCTTCGTGTCAAACATCGCGATGCTGACCTCGCGCGCGACCTGGAGGATCGTGCGGTCCAGCACGCGTTCCGCGGCCCGTTTGCGAACGGGGATCTGCCACAGGTCCGCGAGATTCTGTACGAGCGCCGCCTCGAAGTTCGCGAGCCCGCCGGCGTCCGGAAAGCGCAGGCCGAACGACAGCGTCGGGTTCGACAGTAGCCCGGCCTGTACGACGTCGGCTCGCGCCGCACCCACGTCGTACAACGCGGCCTGGAGCCTGCGGTTATTCAGCAGGCAGACCTCGGCGGCCTCGTCCACTGTGAGCCCGCCTCGGAACAACTCCTGCACACGCTCCTGGGCGGCCCGCTCGTCGTCCGGCCGATAACCGAAGGACCGCCCAGTCGCCGCCGCAACTTCCGCGGCCATCCGGTCGTAGTCTGGGCGGGGGTTCACGGTCGCGCAACCACCGACCGCCACGGCCGCCGTGAGGAGTACGCAAATACCCCTGCGTTCTAATTGCTGCATCATCATCAACCTGATCCCAGGCCTGATTGGCTGCGACAGCCCAAGGCCATCGCGCAATGGTCTACTGAGAGGGCACGCCGCCCTCACGCAGGTAGTTCATTGGGCCAGGGGGATCAGATCAGAAGCGGGAGAACCCCGCGCGAGACAGGTGACTGTGCGATCGGGACGGAGCGTTCCAGAAAAGCAAGTGCGTCGAGCGACCACCGGTCCGCCGACTCGGCGACCGGCGACATGGCAATCGGCCGGTCAACGGCGACGGAGGCGTTTTCGCCGACGGAGGGACGGGTGGCCCCGGCACAGAAGCAAGAGTGCATTGAGCACGGCTGATGTCCCGCGTCCTGGCACGGCGTGGCCGCGTCGCCATCTGAACAGGCGCAATCACCAAAGCACGCGACGGGGCACACCGCCAAGGCGATAAAGGCGAACCAGGTTGCCGGGGTCGCAAACGCCATCTCACATATGATAGCGACCATCTCGCGCCGTTTCCAGCGCATTTCCGTTGGGCCACACGGTCACATGCAGATTATGGGTCCGGTCGCGTAAGGAATCTCAGGTCTCAGTTCGCGAGTTCCCGCGTCCCCCACGACCGGACGGCTACCGAGGGGCTGACGGATTGGGTCATATCTGTTCCGGGGCGGGAACGGGACGGGCTTGCGCAATCGGCGAGGTTTCTGCCCCGCCGGCTTGTCTTGGAGGCGGTTGCTGCAGCCGGGAAATGCCAGCTTTTGGAGCTGTTTTCTTGCCGTCAGTGATGCGCAGAGAAAAAAATGACCCTCGCGGCAAAAGGGCGTAAGTGGTGGCTGGGGCATGGGTTAGGAGTCGGAAGGGGTGAGCGACAGGGTGCGCGTTGCGCAGGAATAGATGACCAAGGAAACGGCCGTGGCGCTAGCGCCAAGGGGGTCGGCGCAGGAGCGCGGGGCGCCCCGCGGAGAAATAGATGACCATAAGGGCCGCGCCGTTATCGGACGGTGCTTCGGTCAGCTCGGCGATGCGTTCATGGCGGGATAGCGGATTGCGTAAGCGCGCACGGATACTCGGGACTACGGCGGCCCTGGGGTATCAGGCGGGCGCCTTGCCAAGCTGTCCGCAAGGGCGATCACCTGCCAGTCCATTTGAAGTGTCTGCCCGGCGCTGGCGATTTCTGCCCATTGTTGCCCCTTAATCCTGCGCTCCGCGGCGACCCGGAACTGCTCGGCGATCAGGCGGGCGATGAATGAATCGGGGCCGGGCAAGCGGGCCAATTCGAGCGGCTCGCCTTCAAAGGCTTCGGACAGGATGAGGTCGCGGGGAACGCCCCTCCGTTCAAGCTGCACGCGATACGCTTCCAGCGACGGCAGATCAACCGAGTGGGCCAGACGCGTCGAGCCTTCATGGTCAAGCCTCAGCAGCGGAAACTGGTCCAGGAACTCGCAACGGTCCCAGTGGTCGAAGATGAAGTCGGGACTGCCAGGCGGCTCGGGACGCTCGTCGCGATCGGGAGGTTCCGGAAGACCCCCGCCTGGGCGGCGCCAGCGCGACAGGCGGCCGCGGGCGATCTCCGCACCGCACCCGACGAGGGCCTGATCGAAGTCCAAGACAGACCCGGCGCTATGGGCCAAGTCGTACACCGCGCGCTGGACGGACTGACCGTGCAAGCCATAGGGCATGTAGACTTTCTCGAAGGGCCAGCAGCGGCAGGCTTCGCGGTAGATCAGGGGAAAGAGCCGTAGGGCGAAAAACGGGCCAAATTCAGCGTTGCACGCGACGTCGAACGCTTCGGCTTCAGTCCAGCCACGCGGCAGTGGGACCATGCCCAGCAGGACGGAGACTGCGGTGACACGGCCCGGGGATGCGAGGCCGCGGGGCTGGGTGGACTGAATATCATCGGCCGTCAGGTGGGCAAAGGTCTTTTCAATGAGGGCGCGCAGAGCGCGCGGCGCGGCCGGCGTCTCTGGGCGGACCCGACAGTAATCGCGCCCCACGGCGGCGGCCGCGGCGGCACGCAGGTGCTCGGTAGCGGCCGGCGACTTGTGTGCGAGCCGGGTAATCGTGTCCGCCAGGCTCAGGCGCGGCAGAAGCACGTGGTTAGCCAGCATATAGGTCAAGAATCGCCAGGCGGCGGCGCGCGCGCGCTTGGCCTCGGGTGTGGCGGCCGGGTCCGGGTCGATGCCCGCAAGCCGCCGGAGTTTAGCGGTCGTGGCCCGGTCGAGAGCAAGCGATTCGGTAATGGCCGCAATGACGCGGGGACCGGGGCGGTGAAAGCCACGTTGGATGTTGCGAACCTCGTTGACGGACACGCCGGCTCTGCGTGAGGCGGCGGCGGCCGTAAGGCCCCGCTCCTGGCAGAGGCGCTTGAGAAGCGAGCCCAATTCAGCGGGTCGGTACACTGCCCCATTTTCTCACAAAATTTTGTGACGACAAGGGCCTTGCCCCACTTGACGGGCTGCCGATGAGGTGTATAGGATATGGCCGGTCTCACAAAGCGTTGTGAATTGTGAGACAGGAAACAGAGCAAAGAGCGATGCCTCGAATCAACGTGGAGCTAGCGGACCGGGAGCGAGTGGGCCGCGGGATGCGGAAAGGTGACCTGGCGCGCCGGGCCGGTCTACATCCCAACACGATCTCCAACGCTCTCGGTGGACGGAACGTGAGCATCCTCGCGGTTCGCAAGTTAGGCCGCGCGCTGGGTATTGGTGTTCGCCGGCTGCTGGCCGAGCCGGTGGAGGCGGACAAACCAAGGTTGCTCGGACAGGCGTTCGATGATGGAGAGGTCGGTACATGACAACGTTGCTGGAGCTTAGCAGGGTCTGCGGGAAGGCACCGACGCTGGACGTGCGCCCAATCGCGCATGGGCTCGGGCGGGCAGTGAAGGCTGGCGGGGCGCCGGCCGCGCAGGCGTTTGTGCGGGTCGCACAGGCAGTCGGCGAGAGGTGGATGGCCGGCTGGGGCTTGGAGACGTGGGCAGAGCTTTCCACAGCCGTGGGCGCGTGGGACGACGCTGACGCGCTCCGGCGGGCCGTGGCGATAGTCGAGCAGGTGCGCGATGCCCTTGCCGCGTTTGTGAGCGCTGGCGGCCTGCACGGGCACGGGGTGGAGGGGCTGGTGGACAGCTACGCGAACTACAGCGTGTTCACGGTTGTGTTCGCCGCCTTGTACCACGGGCTGCGGTCCCGGCTCGCCGAACTGAGCCAGGGCGCGGCGGCAGTACCCGGCAGCGTGAACCATGCCGAGGCGGGCGCGACATGAACGAGGAGTACTTCAACTCGGTCGGTGGCGGCAGCAGCCCAGCCTTTGACGACTGGGCAACCCGGCTGGCCGCGCTTCGCGCCCGGCGCCGGGCGGCGCCCAGGGCCTTGGCCGTCCTGTTAGATGCTGCCGTCGCGGTGGCGGTCGTGACGGGGCGTGAGGTGGGCGTGGAACTCCATTTGCTAAATTGCCGCGGCCTCGGGGCGCGGCGCAGGCGGGACATCCGGCAAAAAGTCGGCGCGGTTCGGAGCGCGGAAATGCTGCTCGCCCACGTCCCGCGCGGCCGCCGTGACAAGATACTGTCCATGCTGGCCGGGAGACTGAGCAGCGCATTCGGCCGTCGCATGGGAATCGCGACTCTACGCCGCTGGAGGCGCGCGGCGCGCCGCCACGAATGGGCTCTGCTGGTCGATCATCGGGGCCGCCCGCGCGGGCAGCGAGCAATCGACGGAGACCTGCTTACCGAATTCTGCGGGCTGCTGGGCGGCGGCCGGACCTTGAAAAACGCCCATCGAATAGTGCTTGAACGGGGCTTGCGTGAGGCGCGGGCCTGGCCGCGCAGCATCGCGACTGTGCGGAGGGCACTGCGGCGCGGGACCGCGGTAGTCGAGTCCCCGCGAGCGCCGCAGACCGAAAACTACCTACTCAAGAGCGTCGAGGACAATTAGACCACGATGCCAGATACAGGCGTCAACCCGCTACCTCCCCCACACGACGACCCGCCGGTCCATCTGGCCGACGCCGCGCGCGGCGCTGGCCAGGTCGCGGCGGGGCCGGTGGGCAACAGCGGTGGGCCGTGGGGTTGGTACGGTCCGGCGAACTATGGTGCCCAGTTCGGGCGGGGAAAGCTGGCGCACAAACGACGGCTGCGGTGGCTGGGGACGGTCCGTGACGAACAGAAACGGCTGGACGGCGGACTGTGGCTGGTGCGTGGGGACGCGCTAGTGCCGGACGGGCGGACCGTCGCCGAGGCGGCGCAGAGCCGGGCATTCCAGCACGTACCGGCCGAAACCAAACGGGCGGGACGGACCACGCGAGAGCGGGATCTGTGGCTGCGTGAGGCGGTCCAGTGGGACGCCGATTTGGAGGCCGCACGGCCGGACCTGCCCCCGACCACGGAGCGCTACTTCGCCGAGCTGGAGCGCTTGCACGGCGACGTGGGCCGCGAGCGGGGCGTATCCCTGAAGTCGAAGGCCGTCATCCGACGGCGCCAGCGCATCGCGAAGAAACTGCCACTGGACGGACGATTCAATTCGGGGCGGCGACCGACACAACCCGATCAACGTCTGCTGGACAAAGTGCGCGCGGTCGCGACGCACGCGCACCGGTTCACAAACGGCGACGCCTATGACGAACAACTGCGCCTGGCCGCGGAGCTGAAGATCGCGCCGCTGACCAAGTCGCAAGTGGATGCGTACATCGGCAAGCTCTCCAAGCTGGCCAGGGCCGCGGGGCGTATGAAGCCGCACGAATTCGAGGCCCGGTGCGTGCCCAAGATGCGTGTCGATTACACCGACGTACCCGCCGGCGACTGGTTGTGTATGGACGGACGCGTCGCGGACGTGCAGGTGCGCGTACCCGATGCCAGTGGGGGCTGGCGAGCGGCGCGACTGACGGTCACGGGCGTCATGGACATGCGCTCGACAAAGCTGGTGGTCGACGTCCGTCCGACCGAGACGTGGGTCGGCTACCTGGCAGCACTTCGCACCTGGATCGACCCCAACGGAATGCCGCGGCGGATCACGATGGACCGGGGCGAAGCCGGCAAGAAAACCGCCCGGACCCACAGGCGGCGGGGAGCACGAAAACCGGGCGCCGACGAGCCGGCGGTGGCCAGTGTGTTTGAGCGTTTTGGTATCGAGGTTTCGCAGGCGCTACCCTACCACCCGTGGGCCAAGAAGATCGAGTCGATCTGGCGAATGCTCAAGCGGCACTGCGACCGCTGGCTGACGTCCTACTGGGGCGGGAACCCGAGCGAACGGCCGGACGGAAGCGAAAAGCTGGTCAAACACCACGTCGAGGAATTGCCGCCCGGTGAGGGATTCCGGGAGCTCGTGCTCACGGCCGTCGAGACCTACAACGCTACGCGGCGGCGCGCGCTGGGGGGGTCGCCAAACGGGAACTTCGACCGCTTCCGGGGCACCGTGCGGCGCGTCGATCCGGATGTGCTTGATACGTACTGGACCGTCGCCGATGGCCCGCAGAAGGTGGGGCGCGATGGGGTGCGTTTCGGCAAGCCGTCGATCCTCTATACCCTGGGAGACGAGGACCTCGTCAAGCTCTTTGACCGCTACGTTTGGGGGCTACCGCGCCTGGACAATCCCGGCGTCATAGCGCTGTGCGACCAGCAAGAGCGGCTGTTGTGCTACGGGATGCAGCAGCAGCTCGTCAAGGCGGGGGTGAAAGACGAGCACGCCCGCGCCGCGTTCGCCAAGGCCGCCCGCGTGCGGCGGCTGGCGCGCGAATACCTGCCGGTCCGGGACTTTCTGCTCGAAACGCCGACCGGGCAGATCCTCCGTCAGAAGCGGGACTTCGCGAAGTCGCAGGAAAACGAGCTGCGGAAGCAACTGCCCGCGCCCCAGGCGCCCGACGTGCAGATCGTCCGGCCGGACCTGGTCGCGGAGGTACGGCGGCGAAGCAAGAAGAGCCCTTTCCGGCGGCTGGCAGAAAACGCGGAAGCGCTCGCCAGCGGCGCCCCGGCAGCGCCGCGGGCGGCGCGGCGGGCGGCGTTTGCCAAGCTGGCAGAGGACAGCATCGAAATACCCCTTGAACAGCGGGAGCGGATCGACTGGAGCAGGTACGCAGGCGACAGCGGCATGGAAGCCGCGGAACCGCAGCGGCCCAAGCGGCGACGGATCGCCGACGCGGGCTGAATACGGAGTCGTCGCCATGAACGCGGACGAGAAACCCAAGGGCTTTGAGCGACTGGCCGCACAGTCGAGATCGGACGCACGGATGCGCAGGGACGACGAAGCCTATACCTCCGAGCAGCAGCAGGCGCTGCTCTCGGAATTGCGGGACCACCGGATCACCTATCGCGTGGCCGGGAGACCGCTGTCATGGAAAAAGGTCGCCGAGCTGATCGGCCTGCCCGAGAGCACGCTCAGCGAGGTCGCCAAGGGCACCTACAAAGGCGATGTCCAGAAGTGTTTCCGGCTGATCGACCAGTTCCTGGCCGACGAGCGCTTGCGGCGGGGGCGCTTCGATGACCGCAGTTTCGCGACGACCTCGCTGACGCGGCAGATTTGGGGCGTGATTCGCAACGGGGTCAAGAACAATTCCATGCCCGTCGTCATCGGCGCGCCGGGCAGCGGCAAGAGCATTCACGCGCGGGCCTACGCCGCCGATCGGGATGGCGTGATCCTCGTGCGGGTCGATCAGGCCCACGGCGACGCGCGCGGCGTCACGCTGCTGCTGTGCCAGGCGATCAGCGGGCTGCGGAACATGCTCGACAAGCCTTTCCGCAAGCGCGTGGCGAGCGTCAAGGGCTACCTCGCGAAGCATCGGAACACGGTCATCGTTGTGGACGAAGCCCAGAAGCTGGACCGCGACGGGCTGGAGATGTTGCGTGATTTGCACGACAGCAGCGACCCCGACGGGCGCCGCAACGTCCCGATCGTGTTCTTCGCGGACCGGGACTTCTACAAGCTGATTCTCAAGAGCCGGGCCGGGCAGCGCAGCCCGATC
>Ga0315295_10006197_pt1 | contig 10206 bp, 5 predicted proteins | sample YL17G14_0_MG_FD_204453 | JGI IMG/M metagenome (GOLD analysis project Ga0315295, IMG submission 204453) | Sediment microbial communities from Yellowstone Lake, YNP, Wyoming, USA - YL17G14_0 | ecosystem: Environmental > Aquatic > Freshwater > Lake > Sediment | place: USA: Wyoming | collected... | reverse complement strand
CGGAATGTTGCTTGCCAACAGCATTATCTCGAAAGACAAGTCTTTTGATGGGCAGCAGCATTTAGAGCTGCACGACTCCTTCTATGTCGGTTCAGATGTATTTTATACCTACATTGTGGAGAACAACTGGTGGAAATTGCGAATGGAGCAAAAGACAAAAGAAGGATATTTCAAAGTGGCATCCGAGATGAAGGAAAAGATGCTCACCGGAAAGTTCCCTGACCAGGTCCGCGAACAATTCCAGGAAATGATAGAGTATTTTGGCCAGTCCCCGATTATCGTTCGCTCCAGTAGTTTGCTGGAAGATGCCTTTGGAAACGCCTTCGCCGGCAAATATCAAAGTTTCTTTTGCGTAAACCAGGGAAGCCCTGACGAGCGCTATTCGCAATTTGAGCATACTGTCCGAAAAGTATATGCCAGCACAATGAATGAGGATGCCTTGACCTATCGGTTACAGAGAGGTCTTGACCAGCAGGATGAGCAAATGGCGCTGCTTGTCCAGCGCGTTTCGGGTTCATATCGTAAAAACTATTTTTTCCCAGACCTTGCCGGCGTTGGAGTTTCTCATAACACTTTTGTCTGGAATCCGCAGCTCGACCCGAAAGCGGGAATGCTCAGATTAGTGTTTGGTCTGGGCACCCGGGCCGTGAACCGTGTGGAGGACGACTACCCCCGCATAATCGCGCTTGATGCTCCTCTCTTGAGACCTCTTGCCGGTATGGATGATATCAGGCAGTTCTCGCAGCATCAGGTTGACCTGCTTGACATCAAAGAAAACATGTTGATGACGGTTCCGCTTCAAAAATTGCTTGGCGAAAAGCTCGACCTTAAACTCGACCTCATTGCTGTCCTCGATTCTCAAATTACTGAAAGGGCCAGAGAGCTTGGTAATACCCAGCAATACTGGCTTCTTACCTTTGAGAAGCTGCTGACGGATACCTCTTTTACACAGGATATGCAGAGAATGCTCAAAACCCTGGAAGAAAATTATCGGTATCCTGTGGATATCGAATTCACGGTCAATTTCACAAAGGATGGAAAACCTATAATTAACCTGCTCCAGTGCAGGCCCCTCCAGACCAAAGGCCCGCAGCCGAAAGTCCAGATTCCCTCCCATATCGAGCAGGACAAAATACTGTTTCAATGTCATGGATATTTTATGGGCGGTAGCATCTTCCAGGACATCAAGAGAGTTATATACGTCCGGCCCGAGGGCTATGAGTCTTTGCCATTAACTCAAAAATATGACATTGCCCGCATTGTAGGTTACTTGAATAAGCAGATTGTAAATAAAGAGCAGCTTCCTACCCTCTTGTTGGGACCAGGCCGATGGGGGACAACCACCCCCTCACTCGGTGTTCCCGTAAGTTTTTCTGAAATCAATAATATCGCCGTCCTGAGCGAAGTCGCCTATGAAGGCGGCAACCTGATGCCTGAGTTGTCTTTCGGTACCCATTTCTTTCAGGATTTGGTTGAGAGTGACATTTTTTACGTAGCTATTTTCCCCCGGCATAGCAACTTTATCTTCAATGACAGGCATTTTGAGCAGATGCCGAACCTGCTTGAGGAAATCTTACCCGAAAGGGCCAGGTATAAAGACGTCGTCAAAGTTTGCGACATCCACGATGGCCGGCTCCGGATAATGGCCGACATAGTCTCTCAAAAGGCCGTTTGTTTTTTCATGTAGCTGATGAAAAAACAACCTTAAAAGATTTTTTGAGATGTTTTTAGCAGGCTAACAAATCTTCTGCCGGGGCACATCGTGCAATTGAGGTTTCTACTATATATATTATAAGCTATCCTGATAGACCATATTAATTTTCGGCGCTTGTGCTATGCTGTCACACGAGGTTATCTTACAAGTTTATCGTTCCCAGTATAAAAATGTGTTGTTATATTGTTTAGCTCAATAAATCGTAGAAAATAGATATACTAACTTTAATGGAGGTTAATCAAAGTGGCAGCAAATACTGTTACCCAGGCCGTTTATGACCAGGTCCTCAGACGCAATCCCGGCGAGCCCGAATTTCATCAGGCAGTAAAAGAAGTGCTGGATTCTTTGGAGCCGGTCATCGACAGACACCCCGAATACGTCCGGGCGAAAATCCTTGACCGCTTGATAGAACCGGAAAGACAGATAATCTTCCGTGTTCCCTGGCAGGATGACAAAGGCAACTTCTGTGTGAACCGCGGCTTTCGCATCCAGTTCAACAGCGCCCTCGGTCCTTATAAGGGCGGCATCCGCTTCCACCCGACCGTATATGTTGGTATCATCAAATTCCTCGGCTTTGAGCAGATTCTAAAGAATTCTCTGACAGGACTGATGATGGGCGGCGGCAAGGGCGGCTCCGATTTCGACCCCAAAGGTAAAAGCGATGGCGAAGTAATGCGATTCTGCCAGAGCTTTATGACCGAGCTTTTCCGCCACATCGGCCCTGATACTGATGTTCCCGCAGGTGACATCGGAGTCGGCGGACGCGAGATTGGCTTTATGTTCGGCCAATATAAAAGAATCAAAAATGAATTTACCGGCGTCCTCACCGGCAAGGGTCTCGAATGGGGCGGCTCGCTGGTGCGAAATGAAGCCACCGGCTACGGCCTTACATACATAATGCAGGAGGCGTTGAAAGCAAAGGGTAAGGGCCTTGACGGTATGACCGTTGCCATATCAGGTGCCGGTAATGTCGCCATTTATGCCGCCGAAAAAGTCCAGCAGCTTGGCGGTAAGGTCGTTACAATGAGCGACTCCAACGGTTTCATTTACGACCCCGATGGCATAAAGCTCAACACCGTCAAGCAAATCAAGGAAGTGGAGCGAAAACGCATAAAAGAGTATGTCGCAATCCATAAAAAGGCAAGATACACCGATGGTTGCAACGGCGTCTGGAACGTCAAATGTGACATTGCCCTGCCCTGCGCGACACAGAATGAGCTTGATGAAGCTGCCGCAAAAGCCCTCGTTAAAAACGGCTGTATCGCTGTCGCTGAGGGTGCCAATATGCCCTGCACTCCGGAGGCTGTCGATGTGTTCCACGCTGGCAAGGTTTTGTTTCTGCCCGGCAAGGCTTCAAACGCCGGTGGCGTTGCTGTCTCGGGTCTCGAAATGGCGCAAAATAGTCAGCGCATTCCCTGGACATTCGAAAAGGCAGATGCCGAACTGAAAATCATTATGGTAACAATCTACAAAAATGCCAGCCAGGCGGCCGAAGAATATGGCTGCCTTGGCAACTTCGTCACAGGAGCAAACATCGCCGGGTTTATAAAAGTAGCCAACGCAATGCTCGCACAAGGGCTTGTCTAAAAGCAACTATCCTCAGACCCAAAAGGGCGCTTTTTGCAAAGCGCCCTTTTTATTGCCTTACCTGACAAATAGAATTACAATTTACGCCGATGGAAAAGGATGTGGACATAAATAAAGTTGTTCGCCAGCACCTCGAAATGGAGCAGTCCTTCGCCGGCTTCGCTGTTAAGGGTAAGGATAGGGTCCCCAAACCAAAGCAGCAGGTGGATGCCGCCGATGTCACCAGGTCGGCAGAGGAGCTTGAAAAAATAGCCGACGAAGTCCGCCAGTGTCGCAAATGCGACCTTGGCTCAACTCGAACAAACGCCGTCCCCGGCGAAGGCAGTCCAAAAGCCCGAATAATGTTCGTCGGCGAAGCGCCCGGAGCCGATGAAGATGCCCAGGGCCGTCCCTTTGTCGGAAGGGCCGGCCAACTGCTCGATAAGATAATCACTGCCTGCGGCCTGAAACGCACCGATGTCTTTATAGGTAATATTCTCAAATGCCGCCCGCCCGAAAATCGCGACCCTCGCCCGGATGAAATGATAAGCTGTCTGCCGTATCTTCAAAGGCAAATCGAGGCAATCAATCCTGATATTATTGTGGCTCTCGGTGCTCACGCAGCCAGAATGTTGTTAAACACCACCAGATCCATCGGCCAACTGCGTGGCCAGTTCCACGAGTACTATTCTGGCATTGGCCGACCGCCTACGAAGCTTATGGCAACCTTCCACCCGGCTTATTTATTGCGAAACTACTCGGATGAAAACCGCCGTTATGTCTGGGAGGATATGAAGAAGGTCCTCGCCGAGCTAAACCTCCCCCTCCCTCACCACGACAAAACCTGAAAAAGTGGCATTGCCAGTCCCGACCTGTCGGGACGAAACAATCTCATATTTAGCCCCCGAATTTATTCGGGGGTTCACCACTAAAAACTAACGACAAACGACTATTTTAGCCGATTTACATTGTATGCCGGTAGAAGTAAAGACAACTCAATCGCCTGTGGCCCTGACCCGCCAGGCCCTTCGCATAGCAAAGGAATCCATCCCGCTGTATCCTCATCCTTTTGCCAGCAGGGATTTTACGCAGCATCAGTTGTTTGCGATTCTGACCTTATGCCGGTCTCTTAAGACTGATTTCCACGGCATTATCGGCCTTCTCGAAGATACTCCTGAGTTGCGTGAGGTCCTGGGCTTAAATAAAATTCCCGATGAATCAGCTCTCTTTTTTGCTGAGCATCGCCTTACCCGAAAGGGCTTCCTAAAAACCCGCTAACAACCCCAATTTTAAATTCTCTCCTTCCACAAATAATCAGTAATCAATTAAAGGTCACCGCCACGTCAATCTCCACTCCTGCAATCCGCAATCTGAAATCCCAAATCCACAATTGACGCGCAGCGTCATCCTGAGCGAGCCGTAGGCGAGTCGAAGGACCTAATCGTAATTCCCTACTTCCCGCGTAATCTCATCTGAATAATCAATAGTAAATAATCGATTTAATGGTTTAGCCCTTGTCCGTCGCTTGCCTGCCATCCGTGTGGCGGGTTTATCAGAGCCCCAAGCGTCAGCGCAGGGCTGTGGTTGTTTAGCTGTCGCCGGCACGGCGACGCAACACTGTTTAGCCCCCGGACCCGTGCCAGGGGTTCTCTTTCGAAAATGTTTAGCCCCGAAGCCTGTCTTCGGGGTTCTTATTGCAATCGTAAACTTGTCCTGAGCATAGCCGAAGGATCAAATAATTCTTGCCCCCGCCCTCGGATTTTTCATTTTTCGTTGCCTAATGACCGTTCCGCAATATAATACATTTTTTCCGACGGCTAAAATTACGGCTCTGGTTGCAGAAAGCTAAAATGACACCAAAAGGCGAACATCTTTTCCCGGAATTAAACAAAGCCCGCTACGGCGAAGCCCGCTGTCTGCATCCATTGTTCCTGCCTGCCTTATTGGAAAGAGAATCACACGACCAACGCCTCAAAGGCCCCGACCAGGATCTCGCCTACAAAATAATCTGCAAGTGGGCCGATATTGAATCCAAAGGCAAACTCGACCCCATGAAGGAAACTAACCTCGAAGGCGAATTCTGCAAGGATATCTTCGGCGATGCCCTCGGTTACACTCTCTTCTCCGAGGGTAAAGAGCAGTGGAACTTCCAGCAAAAATACTTTGTCAATGGGGGTCATGCAGACGCCGCAATCGGCGTCTTTGGCTCCGACAGAAAACCGCAGGTCCGCGCCGTAATAGAGCTTAAAGGCCCCAAAGTAAACGTCGATAAAGACCGCTTCAACGGCCGCACTCCTGTCCAGCAGTGCTGGGATTACCTCTATGCACTCCCAGATTGTCCTTGGGGTATCGTCTGCAATTACGTCAGTTTCCGCCTCTACCACCGCAACCAAACACCACGCGCCTATGAACTATTTGTCCTCCAGGAATTAAAAAAAAGAGAAGTTTTTGACCGGTTCTTTTATCTCTTTCACCGAGATGGATTTCTCCCCCATCCGCCATTTCAACCTCCACACGCTGACTTCCTCCTCGAAAAATGCACCACACGTCAGCGTCAGGTCGGTGACGAGTTATACGACTATTATCAAGATAATCGCCTTGCGCTTATTCAGCACCTTCTCGGCCAGCCACATAACAAATCTCTCGATACCGCAATCAGCACCGCACAAAAACTAATCGACCGCATAATATTCGTCGCATTCTGTCAGGACCGCGACCTTCTCCCCGGAAAGTCGCTTAAACGGGCTTGGGAGCAAGTCGCTCCCTTTGCCAGAGTCACCAACCCTAAATGGCAAAACTTCCTCGAGCTGTTCAGAAGTATCGACAAGGGTAATCTCGACCGCAACATCCCGCCATATAACGGCGGTCTCTTCCGTGAAGACCCTGACGTTGATAATCTCTCGCTCGACGACGACTGGACCGATTTCTTCAAGGCCGTCGGCGACTACGACTTCGCCCACGAAATTAATGTCGATGTCCTCGGCCACATCTTTGAAAAATCCATAAATGATATCGAACGCATCCGGCAGACTGGCCTTGCTGGGATAGAGGTCGCCGAAGAAGAAAAACCCAAAATGCTCAAATCCGCCGAACGAAAAAAAGGCGGAATATACTACACGCCTCCCGAATTCACCGGCTTCATCACAAACCACGCTGTCGCAAAAGTCGCCGACGAAAGAATAAAACTGCTTGAAAGAAACTTCGGCATACGCCTTGACCAGGTCGATGCAAAAACCGAGAAAAACAGGGTAACCGCTTTTGCTGAAAGTGCCATTGAAGAACTACGCGACATAAAAGTCGTTGACCCTGCTTGCGGCTCGGGCGCCTTCCTTATCCGTGCATACCAAATCCTCGAAGATAAGTATGTCGAGGTCATCGATACCCTTTCCATTCACGACCAAAAACTCTCCGACGACCTCCGTAGCAAGGTCTCTGACATAATTCTCCACGACAATCTTTTCGGCGTTGACCTCTCACCCGAAGCAGTCGAAATAACCCAACTGTCCCTTTGGCTCTACACCGCGCACAAAGGCAAATCGCTCGCCGACCTCTCTAAAAATATCGTCTGTGGCAATTCCCTAATCTCTGACCCGCAAATCGACCCACTTGCCCTCGACTGGCACAAAGCATTCCCTGACGTCTTCGCCCGCCCAAACCCCGGCTTTGATTGTGTCATCGGCAACCCGCCTTGGGAGCGTTTTACTCTTAAGAACCGTGAATTTTTCGATACCTCTGCTCCTCATGTCCTCGAAGCCCCAACCGCCGCCGAAAGCCGACGGCTTATCGAAAAACTTAAAGTCCAAAACCCACCTCTTTATGACCGCTATATCCAGACGAAAGAGTCCACCGAGAAAACAATGACCTATATCCGTCAGTGCGGCTGCTTCCCGCTTGCCGGCAAAGGCGACATAAATACCTACGCCATCTTTGCTGAACTTGCCCACTCCATCGTTTCACCCACTGGCCGCGTCGGCCTCCTTGTCCCCACCGGAATCGCCACCGATAAAACCAACGAGGACTTCTTTGCTAAACTCGTCAATTCGCAAACAATCTCCGGCCTCTACGACTTCGAAAACCGAAAGAAGATTTTCCCTGACGTGGATGGTCGATATAAATTCTCCGTCCTTCTCTTCGGTGGTTCAAAAAATAAATCCAAATCTGCTGACTTCGTATTCTTCGCCCACACAATGGACGACCTCAAAGACGATAAGCGTCATATCGCTCTATCCGCCAATGATTTCAAACTCCTCAACCCAAACACCCGGACCAGCCCTGTTTTCCGTTCCAAACGAGATGCAAACCTCACCAAATATATCTACAAGCGAGTTCCCGTCCTTATAAATAAAACCCGAAAAGAAGGCGGTAATCCCTGGGGCATTGATTTTCTGCGCATGTTTGACCAAAGCAGTGATGCCGAATTATTCCACACCGCAGAACAACTAAAAGCCGATGGCTTCAAACGCGATGGCTCCATCTGGAAAAAACGAAAACAAACCTTCCTTCCTCTCTATGAAGCAAAAATACTCCAGATATTCGACCATAGAGCCGCAAGCGTCATTGTTGACGAATCAAAGTGGATGCGACAGGGACAAACAGACCAAACCTCTCTCGTCCAGCACCAAAACCCCGAATTCACCATCGAACCAAGATGGTGGGTTAATGAGGATGAAGTTCATCGTGTCCTTAGCGACCGCGATACCACGAGGATTATCGCTTTTAAAAATGTCACCAGTCCCACAAATGAGCGCACGATGATTTCCACATTTATCCCATGCTCTGGCGTAGTTCACTCAGCGCCTCTTATCTTTACCGGCTCTGATATTAACGCCCGACTTACCGCTTGCTTACTCGGCAATCTCAATGCTTTCGCCTATGACTATATCTGCCGACAAAAGATTGGTGGTGTAAACCTAAGCTATTTTATTATTAACCAAATCCCGACTTTCCATCCCGACTTCTACAAGCAGAGATGTCCCTGGGACAAAAAACAGACGCTTGAAAAATGGATTTCTGACCGCGTCCTAAAACTTACCTGCACAAGCAACGATATAATTCCGCTGGCTGATGCCGCCGGCTTCAAACCAGCCGTTCACAAATGGGACCCCGCAGAACGCCTCGACCTTATGGCCGAACTCGACGCCGCTTTCTTTTTGCTTTACGGAGTCGAACGTAACGATGTCGAATATATCCTCTCCACCTTCGCCGGCGTCCGCAAAGAACAGCAGGATTTACTCGGCGGCTCCACTAACTTTGACAGAATTCTAAGTCACTATGACGCGCTGCGAGAAAAGTCTCACTAATCCCCCAATCTTCAAAGCAAACTCTTCGTCTAATCCAATCCCCCACAAATCACGAGCCACGAACAATGAACTGTAAACAACGAACTAATCCGAAAAATTTTTCAGAATTTTTTCGGATTCTCTCTTGACTTTTCGACCCTCATTTTTGCTCTGATTTTGAGGGTGGCTAATTTTCTGTGTAAATCCGTGAAATCTGTGGTTAATTTATGTAAAGAAGTGTCAAAAACCGCTCAAAAAACACAAAAAAGTGCTAATTTTTGCAATTTCGTCTTTTTGCGCCTAATCTCTTATCTCTAATTCACTTATGTAACTTTTTTGTGATTTTCCCGCCTCACCAGGTGTCCGATTTTCTTGGGTATAGCGCGTCCATCTTACAACTGTCAGATTCTTGAAAATATCTGGTTGCCGTTTTTCTGAAATCCTGTTAAGACATACACTTATGCCGGACAGAACCAGAATATACCGCGTTTTCATTAGTGCCGCTGAGCCGAGTGCCGATGCCCACTGTGCCGGCTTGATAACTGCTTTGCGCAAAAAAGGTTACGATAATATCGAATTTGTCGGTGTAGGCGGCCCAAAAATGGCCCAGGCCGGCTGCAAATTGCTGCAAACCACCATCGGCAAAGCGGTTATGATTTACAAGGCATTCAGCCACATCGGCCATTATTACAAGCTAATAAAGAGCGTAACTCGTTACCTGAAGGCGAGTAATGTTGATTTGGTTATTGTCTGCGATTCGCCCAGCTATAACTTCCACATCGCAAAAGCCGCTAAAAAAATAGGTATCAAAACCCTTTTTTATGTCGCCCCCCAACTCTGGGCGTGGGGCGGCTGGCGAATCCGAAAACTGCGAAAATACTGCGACAAACTCTGCTGCATCCTGCCTTTCGAGCAGGATTGGTTTGCCCAGAAAGGTTTGGATGCGGTTTTTGTGGGCAATCCGCTTTTCGATGAAGTGGAAATCAGTTTGAGTCGCAGAAAAACTTACGCGGATTTTGAGCCCCAAAAATTGCGGCTGGCTATTCTGCCTGGCTCGCGTGCCGATGAGATTGAGTCGCTGTGGCATCCAATGCAGGAGATTGCACTTTGCCTGAAAGAAAAATATGCCGCAGCAACATTTGTCACCGTGGCTGTGGATGCTGAACGTCAGCAGGTTCTAAAGACAGCACAAATCCCCGGTTTCGAGTGCCAATATATTGTCGGCGCAGTTAGTGACACTGTTCGCACTTGCGATTTTGCCCTTGCGGCAAGCGGCAGTGTTACCCTGCAGGTGGCGGCGGCGGGATGTCCAATGGTGATAATGTATCAATCCAGCAGGATTCTGTGGCGCTTAGCAGGGAGATTTTTGGTGAAGACAAAATACCTATCGCTGGTGAATATTTTAGCTGGTCGAGAATTGGTGCCGGAATTTATGCCGTTTTTTACCTCGATTGAGCCGATTGTGAATACTATTGAGCGGCTTTTGGAAGATGAAAATAAGTTATCCCAAATCAGCGGGGAGCTGATTAACTTAGTTAAGCCGTTGGCTGAGAAAAAGGCCGGCGAAGAAACCGCAAAAATAGTTATTGAAATGCTGCATTAAATCGAAATCCGAAGTTCGAAAATAACCAAAAATTTCACAGATTA
>Ga0315295_10006196_pt1 | contig 10206 bp, 10 predicted proteins | sample YL17G14_0_MG_FD_204453 | JGI IMG/M metagenome (GOLD analysis project Ga0315295, IMG submission 204453) | Sediment microbial communities from Yellowstone Lake, YNP, Wyoming, USA - YL17G14_0 | ecosystem: Environmental > Aquatic > Freshwater > Lake > Sediment | place: USA: Wyoming | collected... | reverse complement strand
GGCCTGCGGGCCGAAATGGCATGTTCGGGTTGGTGGATAGACAAAAGGAGATGTCCCAATGCGGAAGCAAGCGCTCCTGGTTGCAGTGACGCTAATGACCGTCTTGATCGCCGGCTTATTGGCACGGGGGCAGAAGCAGGCGCCCGCTCCCCCAGCCCAGTCCAGGCCCGGCCCCGCCTGGCAACGGGTACGCGCCGAAATTGAGAAAAGCTGGGCCAGGAGTTATCCCAGGGAGAAGGTGCTGAACATCGAGAAGAAGGGGGAGCCCGATTTCAAGCATGAGTACGGCGGCAGTGAGACCACCACGTTCGGCACCGCCTCCTTTTCCTGGTATGACTGGAGCACCTCGTGGTCCGAGACCAAGGTGACCCGGGAGAAACCGAAGGGCTTCTTCTTCCGGCAGGTGGCGCTGGTAACCGCCGAGCGTCCCAACGGCTCACGCGCCCGCTTTACCGTGGCCGCCCTGTTCAAGCAACGCGAAAGCGCCTGGGATTTCGCCGAGCTTGCCCTCAACGCCGAGGTCGAGGAACTGGGAGGCGGAGGAGATATGCCCGTCCCCCTCCCGGCCGAAGACGCTCGCAAGTTGTTCCTGGAGGCTGCGCAGAAGCAGTGCCTGCCCGAATACAAAATCACGTCCGCCCGCCTGGAGGGAGAGCCGAAGCTCGGGCGCAGCGGGAAGCGTGTCTGGTATGCCTATAAGGTGGTGCTGGAGGGGAGCACGCCGCAGGGCAAGAAAGTGCGCTGCCAGGTGACGGACCTGGCCTGGCTGCATTGGGAGACCGACAAGAAGGCGTACACGGTGAATTCTTCGTTTGGCTGCTCGACGCGCGTCTGCGATGTTGAGTGACCCGTCACGGCGCGAATTGCACCGCGAGGCTGGCCCCCTTTCTGCCGGGTGTCATCGGGGGGCGGGGCAGCGGATTTTCCAGCGCCTTCCCTGCAGGTATTCGTCGAACTCCTTCGCGGTGTCGAACTTCACGCCGTAGTCGATCTCGTAATAGCGACGGTGCCGGCGGTACATCTCTTCGGTGACAAAGCCCTTGATGGGGGTGTTGCCGTGCAACTGCTGGCATTTGCCGAAGTAGATGTAGCCGCGCGCGAGGTTGGCCAGCGGCCTTTCGACGCTGCCCATCTCTGAGTTGAGGATGGTGGCAAAGGGAGAGCGGAATAGGTCGAAGCCGACGGGCTTGTGGTTGTGCGCTTCCATGGCCCTTTGGAGAACGGTGAACTCGCCCGCGTCGGGGGCGACCTGAAAGACGCGCTCGCCGTACTTGTTGTGCAGGAGCCCGCCCATAATGGGGCGGTTGTAGGGAGGGTCGGGCGGCACGCCGACGTGCGTTTCGTCGTGACCGCGACCGACGAACAGCAGCGCCTTGACGCCCTTCTCCAGGGTTTCGCGGGCGGCGTTTTCAGCCATGATCACATCGCGAGCGAGGTAGGTCTTCTGGAGTTCCGCGCCCTCCGGCGTGTCTCTTTTCACCGTCTTGATCTTGGTGTAGAGATCGGTCCAGTCGACCGTAATGTCGATGCCGACCATGCGCATTTTGGGCTTGCCCACGGGGAGACTGGCATTGAGCTTTCGCACGGCCTCGATGAGATCCCAATGCTCCTTCGAGTTCCAACTGGCGGCAGCCTGCGTCCGGGCGAAGTCCAGCAGTGCCTGGGGGTCGGACTGCGGCGCTGTCACCAGGCGCTCGAGTTGCGCATCCGTGCTGGGGTTGGTGAACTCCCACCCGATGCAGCGCACACCGGCTTGGTGATACAGCCGGGGGAGCAGGTTAATGATGAACTCCTTGTGCTCCCTGACGTTGTGGCCTTCGCCGAAGATGATCACGTCGTGGCGCTTGTAGAGACCCAGGAAGTACTCCTCGGGAGGCTTAGCGTTGTTCGCAATCCACTGCGTCAGGTAGGGGTAATCGCCGGCGGGGACATTCTCGGGCTTCATCCGTTGCGCGTCTCTTACCCAAGCGGGCGCTGCCAGACCCGGTTGGGCCGGCAGCGATGGCGCGGCAATCAGCGACATGGCCAGCAAGATCATCTGCCGTTTCATTGCGGACCTCCTGCTGCGACGGCGCATTGTAGCACGCGCGCCTGCCGGGTCGCCGCCGCGGCGGCCGCGTTCCACACCGCGCAGACCTTGTTCATGCCACCGTCAATTGCGCCCTGCGGACTTCTCAAGCGCCTGCCTGAGCCTCAGTCTCACCATCTCGTCTTTCTCCGTGCGCAGCCTGGACTCCACCTCGGCTCGCGCCTCTTCCCCCAGCGTCCCAATGCGGACGAGGGCCTCGGCGGCGCTGTACCGGGTGTGCCTGTCCCGGTCGTCAAGAAAAGGCAGTAGGGAGAGCACGGCAGACGAAGCGGCAGGCCCGATTTTCCCCAGGGCCCCGACGGCAAAGAAACGGACACGCCCGCTGGGATCCGCGAGCGCCGCCACGAGGGAGGGCACCGCGGCGCCGGCCTTGCCACCCAACTCGCCCAGGCCCACAGCCGCGCTCTCGCGTACAAAGGCATCCGGATCATCCAGAGCGCCCTGGATCGCCTCAATTACCTCCGGATCGGCGTCCAGCTTGGCCAGCGCCCTGACCGCGCTGGCCCGGACCTCCCGGTGTCGGCTGCCGAAGAGCTGGCGGAGTTCCGCGGCTCCAATTTCGGTACAGAACGGAACTGTCTGCAAAGTGAAGCCGGCAATTCTGCGGACCTCCTCCTGCTCATCGTCCAGCAGAGGGAGGATGGCCGGGCCCAGCCCCTCGGCTGCGGGACCGAACTTCCGGATGGCGTCCACTGCCCCGGCACGCGTGCGCGCGTCGGGGTCGGTCAGAGCCTCCCGGAGCACTGGAATCACCTCGGTCGGCTGCGCGCTGATGCGTCCGAGGGTGACGATGGCGAAATAGCGAACGTGCTTCTGCCGGTTCCGTGCAGAGCGGAGCAAGTCGGGAACCATCGATTCCATCGCCGGCGGCGGGGAATCGCCCCAGGTGTTGAAGATGGGCCACAGGACGTTCAGTGCCGCGTCGGAGACCTGGGGCGCCGGGTCGTCGAGGCAGGCCAGGACTGCACTGATAAGGGGAATGGCCGGCCCCTCCCCCTTCAAGATGTTCTCCACGGCCACGCGGCGCTCCCTGGGGCTCGGGCCGTGCAGGCGCGCCAACAGCTCCCTGGCCTTCTCCTGGGGCGGAGCATACATGGCGATCTCGCGGGCGCTCCACCGCGAGTGGCCGGCGCCGGCCCGAGGCTGCTCCACCCGGATCATCCACAGCGAGGCGGCAACCCATACCAGCGACCATGCCCAGGTGAGCCAGAAGCCGCGCAGGAACAGGGAGCGCGTCTTACGTTCGGAGGTGTCGGAGAGGAAGAAGACGTTGTGAATGTCCCGTTTCTGGCCCGCGTTTTCGTGCAGGAAGAGAAGCTGCAAGGTGGGGGTCAGGTGGCTCTGCTCGGTCCGGGCGCGCACCACCAGGGCATCCGGTCCGATGGCCGCGGCGGGCGCATCCTCGCGGAGCTCCACCGAGCCGATGAGGTAGACTGGATCGCCGGAGCGCAGCGTCAAGTCCTGCGCGTGGCCCGCGCCGGAAGCGCCGGCTCCCTGAGTCAGCACGATTTCTGAAAGCCGCGGTCCGAGCTGGGCGTGAGACATGGCGGCGGCGGAACGGAACTCGGCGCCGCCCGGATCCACCAGCATGCGGCCCGTGGGGTCCTCCAGGTAGAACGGAGCGATGTGGGAATCCACGCGAATGTTCCCGTCGCCCTCCTGGAGCACGCGATGCCAGAGAATGCCATCGCCGGCATCGCCGGAGGCCGGCCGGGCGACACCCTTGAATTCAGCGAGCCCCAGTGCCGCGCCGCGTACCGTCGAGGTGGGCAGGTTGTCCACCTGCCGCGCCAGCCTCAGCCGCCAGAAGCCGCCCACAGCCAGGCCCACCAGCCCCACCACGATCCCCGAGTAGCCGGCGATCACATCCAGCCACGCCACCACGCTGGGGCCAAGATGGCTGAGCGGCCAGGCGTGGGGGAAGGTGTCGACCAGCCGAGCCAGCAGCAGCGTCGCTGCCAGGGAAGGCGCGACAAAGCCGCACAGATAGAGCGGCAGCCAAGGGAGCAGAATGCCGTATCGCCAACCGCGATCGGCGTGGAACCGCTCCCAGCCCAGCGTGGCCCCGAGAACCAGCAGCAGTGCCACCGCTCCGATCACCGCTCCGCCGACTGGGACGGCAAGCACGCCGACGATCACGAAGCTGCCCAGGCCGAAGACGACCTTGCCGGCAAGCCCGATGGCGTGTGCCGCCAGCCGGAGAACGAACGGCCTCTCCGGGGCCGGGGGCCGCCCGGCCAGGTATTGTTTGACGGCGGCCGGGAGCAGCCAGGCCGATACGGTCCCCAGCACGATGGCAAGAAGCAGCAGGTGTCCGGGCAGGGCCTCGCGCGGGCTGGCCATCTCTTCGGCGCCCTCGTGGATAGTCACCACGCCCGCCGCGCCCAGACCAAGGTATACGGCGAGAGCCAGGGCCAGTAGCGCGCCGGCCAGCAAGCCGGCGGCAACCTTGGCAGTTCCAGTGGTGGGAGAGGGAGGTCGTTCCATCGGCGGCTGTCCCTCGGCAATGTCCTCAGGCCAACTGGACCTTCACGTCCTTCTTGGCTTCTTCCGGCACTTCCAGGAACTGCTGGCGGCCGTAGCCCAGCCTTCTGGCCATCAGCAACGCGGGAAAGCGCTCGATCTGGATGTTGAAGATGTTGACGCTGTCGTTGAACAGCTCGCGGCGGTCGGCGATGGCCGACTCCAGCGCCGAGATCCGTTGCTGCAGGCCCAGGAAGTTCTGGCTGGCCTTTAGATCCGGGTACGCTTCCCAGGCCAGGCGGAGACGCCCCAGGCCCTGGTTGATCTGGTTCTCGATGCCCACCTTGTCGTCAATCGACTTCGCCTCCTGGTATCCGGTGCGCAGCCTGGTCAGCGATTCCAGGACCTCGCGCTCGTGCTTGGCGTACCCCCGTACAGCTTCGACCAGCTTGGAGATCTCGTCGTGCCGCTGCTGCAGCAGCACGTCGATGTTCTTCCAGGCCTTGCCGACGTTGTTGCGCACCTGGACGAGGCTGTTGTACAAGGCGACCACGTAACCGATCACGATAATGCCGGCTACTGCGACGATGACAGCAACTGTCAGAATGGTGGAATCCAAATCTCACCTCCGCCTCTTGCAGATAGACGTGTCAGGCTGGCGCGCCTGCGCATGTTCCGTTCAACCCTGCCGCCTCGGGGACACTGGATGCGGACGTATTTCACCACGGAATGAACATGGTTGGCAATGGCATCGGAGAGGCGGTAGTGGGTCACTTTGGCAGCTCACTCTCGCCGCTGAGCCTGCGTGCCCCGCGAGGCGCTGCGGCGTATTCATTCCTGCGAGATACCAGGCAAGCTCCAGGGTGCCAGTCCTGAATCCGCTGTCAAGCATGCGACAGCTTGTGAAAAGAGGATTTCGCAGCAGCAATCCGATCACCGTGAGGGTTCCGCCCGACATGGCGGTCCTTCCATGTCAAAGTCTAACGGCCAGCGTCAGCCGCTTTGCGAGGCAAAGCCGGCTGCACGCGGTTGTTGGGCCGCCCGCTTCTTGGACTCACTGCGTGTTGCCAAAAACGCAAGTAGGAACAAGATCGCAAAGACGCCATCTACGGCACCTATTGCGATCCATTGATTGGAAACTCGTCCTACCAGATACAACCACGTCAGAGCGACCGTCCCGCTGCCTTTTGCCAAAAACGCTGGAATCATCATCGGGCGATATCGAACCGGATCTGAGGATAGGAACAGATACAAAATCTGCCAACAGATATCCAGAAAAACGAACCCGTAGTAAAACTCTGGCTGTTTAACCCCCATCACCTTCTCAGCAAAAGCGAGAGGAATCGTGGACAGCAAGCCAAGAATGCCTGCGATGAGAAAGATCCATTTTGCAAGTTTCATATGTCTCCTCTTTCGGTGGTGGGTCAGCTTGGCGACCCACTCTCGCCGCTGAGCCTGCGTGCCCTGCCAGCCGCTGCGGCGTATTCATTCCTGCGAGATACCGGGCAAGCTCCAAGGAGCTAGTGCTGAATCTCCTGTCGAGCATGCGACAGCTTACGAGAAGGGGATTTCGCAACAGCAATCCGATCACTGCGAGGGTTCCGCCCGACATGGCGGTCTTTCGATGTCAAAGTCCAACGCTCGGCATCAGCTGCGGCGCCAACCGCCGTCAGCTGCATGCCTTTGTTAGGCCGCCCGCTACCGAGGTCCCGGCAGCGAGTCGACAAGAAGCCATGTGGCATATAGAACCCCTAGCGCGAACAGGGCGAAAGCGACCGTCGCAAAGCGTTGACGACGGAGAATCACCGTGCTCCGCTCCCGCTCGATTTCGGATGGAAGGTCCAGGGAGAGCTTACCCTTTTGAGGGAAGTAGCCGAGGACGAAGAGGATTGATGAGACCAAAAAAGCGACGGCGGGTACAAGCAGCGAAATCTCGTCACGCGATTGAAGAACGTAGTCCTTCGGGAGCACGAGCTTGAGGAGTCCGAGATAGATCGGAATGGCGCTCAATGTGGTCGTCGTCATGAACTTGCAGAACTCACGTCCCACGCCGACGGACTCGATCAACAGACCCTTCCCCGCCTCGTAGAGGGCTTTATTGTGAGGACTCAACTCCTCTGCCACGTCAGCCTGTACGACTTCTTGATCATTCTTGTTCATCATCAGCTGCCAATGCGACGACAGAAACGTCTTTAATGCGATTGTCGGATGTGTCGGTGAGTGTGAAGGTTGCTTGGTAGTCCTGATTGGTCGCCGGGCACGTGAAGAGACGAGTTACCCGCACCGCCCGTGCTCGTTCGTTCATGTCAGACATCGTGAACATCTTGAGGATGAGCGCTCGCTTCACCTCAAGCCGGTATCGGTGCTCCGCCTTGCACTTCGGGCAGTTCCTGATGTTGACATGCTCAACACTCACAACTCACCTCCAGCGGCCTAACGCGCAGATAAGCTGCGAGCGGGCGATGGCCGGTCCGGCGCCCGCTCGTCAGCTTCATCTGGTTGTTATGCGTGACCGGCCTCAGAGCGCGGTTAGCATCCTCTTCAACTCCTCGAGGAGCCGTAGCTGAGCGGCCATGAAGTCCTCTGGGCCACACTCGCCGAGAGAGCCCTTGCCCGCATACTTGTCCAGGATTTGGGCGCCTCGGCGCCTCTTCCTTGCCGCATCTTTGGCATCCCCGTGATCGAGGTCATGTCGCAGGTGGTTGCGCAGGAACTTCACGTCCATCGCATATTCTGGGAATGGCGACGGCAGGCGCTTACAGTCGCCGCTGCCTTCATAGACGAGAAAGTACAGTCGGTCCACCAGATCCGCAAACTCCTTCTCGGTGCTACAAGAGGACCCAAGTGCTTTCATGGCGCGGGAGGATCGGTTGGTCATCTTGAACACGTCCTCGCCAGTCGATGGCGACGCCTTCTCGTTTGCCGAGTAGATCAGCGTGCTTACCTCCTCAGCCAGCGTCGCCAGCTTACTCTCCACACTCCGGACTCCTTCTCCAGCGCGTAACAGCGGAGTGAAATCACCACTAAACGTGGCGAGGCGACGAGCCAAGATCGTCAGACGCTGACGGAGTGACTGTCCCCCAGTGGAGCCGTAACTGATCGCTTTCTGGTAGTCCAGCAGTTCGGACTCCGTGCTGCGCGAGCCCTTCTCGACTTCGGCGGTGAGGGCGGTAAAGAACTTCTCAAGAAACGCCCCGAACTGCTCGGCTGTCTCGCGCGGGATCTTGGCCTCGACGACCTTGCTGGCGAGCATGCAGACGGACAGCAGGCTCGCACGGTTTCGGAGCAGATCGGACCGAACGGGGAAGGCCCGTTCGAGGTACTTGAGCGCCGACTTGATCTGCTTTGCCGTGTTGCTGCCCTGATCAAAGGACCGGTTGAACTTGAGGAATTCCTCCAACTGCGAGAACCGCATCTGCGGCTGAACGCCTCGAGCTTGCACGAAGAGCCACTTGACCGAGATGTCGAAGTGGGCATAGCGGGTGTCGCGCACAGCGATGCGCTCCCGAAAGAATAGCTGGTCGGACATCCAACGCGCGAAGTCGCGAGCCCCGCCGCCAAGCGCATTGAGTTTCTCGGCCGTGGTGAGTGGAGTTCCGAGCTGGAGTCGTACGAAGAGTTCCTTCAACTCATCGTCGTCTGCGTCTTCGATTTCCTCGATGTCGATCTCGAAGTCGTCGAACGCATCGGAATACTTCTCCCGCAACTTGGCATAGGTGCCGCCGCCATACTTGCGAGCGGCAGCGGCCTCGAGACGGAGGTTATTGTCGAAGAACTCCCAGACGGCGACGAGGCGCTGTTGTCCATCGACGCATTCGAACGAGGACTCGTCGACCTTTCGGAAGTAGAACTTGGGAAGATGCCAGCCTCTGAGGATGGTATCGATCAGCCGCCGCTTCTGCTCGTCGCTCCAGACTTCCTCGCGCTGGAAGTCCGGCATGTCTATCCGGTCGCGTCTCTTGTAGATCTTGTCGAGTGCCCGCCGGCGGAGTTCCATGTTCATTGTAGCTGCCTATTTCGCATCACATTCGCCAATCGCGGCGCCTCCTGGATTCACGCCTAACTCCTGTTTATGCTGACCCGCATAAAACCCGTCCCGGTCGGGCTAAGGCGCAACCGCCATCGGCGGACCTCGCTGGCAACTGCTTGCGGTATAAGGGCTTCAGTTCCATTCGACAACTTGCCTCGGAGGTTTTATGCCGACCGGCCGGTCCGCATAAGGCTGGCGAGGAACAAGCCCCAGCGGTGAGCGGTTATCCCCAATGGAGTTGTTCATAAGGGCCGGCCTTACGCAAGTATTAGCACCGCCAAAGCTGCGAGTCAAGCACAAGCACGTGGGCCGCCTTGACGCATTGTCCTCAGCAATGTCCGGCAGATCTCCCCTGACGCTGCCGTCTCCGCGCGCACTGAGCGACGTGGGCGGTCTCTTGCGTACGGGGTGCGGGTTTCTCCGGGCAGCGACCTGCTCGCACCGACGAACATCCCCGGATGCTCGCGAACGGCTACACCACCGCCGGTGTCGCCCATCGCGTGTCGCAGCAACCACTGATGGGCGGCGTATCCGCTGCCGCCGGGCCACAGCGATGGGGCAGCACCGACCAAGCCCGTTTACGCCAAGAGGCGGGGACTAAAAAGGGGGACTCGATTCCCAAAGGTGCCTGTAACTCCTAGAATCCATTGGGGCGCACAGGCGCTTGACATCGGGGGTACAATAATGAGCCGACCACGCATATACTGAGGTTGAGGTGCCCCATGCCGTTGGAGCAAGAACTGGCCCTGTTTGAGCAAATGAAGGAGGAACTGCTCAAGAATCACGACGAAAAGTTTGCGCTCATTCACGGCAACGAGTTCGTGGGCGCGTTCGACAGCGCGGCCAACGCTTACGAGGAAGGTGTTAAGCGTTTCGAGCGTGCCCCGTTTTTGGTGAAAAGGATCACGAGAACCGAGGAAATCTACCGGAACCAAGCGCAATTTCTGGGCTTGATGAATGCCCATATTTAGCTTCTTCCACTGGAACCGGCAGCGGGGATCCACGCTCGAAGAGACAGGACCGATCGTTTCGGTTCAAGTCGGCATTCCCACCGCTCTTGAGGAGTTGCTTTCCAGGCAAGGAAGTCCTATTCCCGCGCCAGTTTCCGGGTTCGCCCTGATCGACACGGGTGCTTCGGCGAGCGCCGTGCACGAGGAGATATTCGGCAACCTGGGCGTGGCGCCGATCGACGTCATGCCCACCCATACCCCGCGTGGTCCTGGCAGATCGCTGGTCTACCCTGCTAAGGTTTCCTTTCCGGGCTTAGGTATCACCGGCTACGCCATGGACCGCGTTCTGGGCTGTGAGCTGAAATGGCGCACTTCTGAGGGCCAAGACATCATCATGCTGTTGGGCCGAGACCTGCTCAAGCATTTCCTGATGATTTACAACGGCCGCAGTTCGGACATCACTCTTGGCTACTAGCAAGCCGGCAGCAGCAGCCCAGAGCATTTTCCAATCCAAGAATGAGCCTGAAAGTGGGGACCGTTTCCAACACAAGGGAGCCCGAAAGGGCGGAGGGCAACAAGCTATGATCCAGAAGGCCATCATCCGCGGCATTGTTGCGCTGGTGCTGCTTTTGGGCGCGCTGCTTCTGGCCGCGGGCACCTACAGCAACTTCAAG
>Ga0315295_10006195_pt1 | contig 10207 bp, 7 predicted proteins | sample YL17G14_0_MG_FD_204453 | JGI IMG/M metagenome (GOLD analysis project Ga0315295, IMG submission 204453) | Sediment microbial communities from Yellowstone Lake, YNP, Wyoming, USA - YL17G14_0 | ecosystem: Environmental > Aquatic > Freshwater > Lake > Sediment | place: USA: Wyoming | collected... | reverse complement strand
CGTTGTCCTTGGACGAGGACGCGCTCCCCGGTCTCGTGAGCGAGCGGACCCGGGTTATCATCCCCGTCCATTACGGAGGAGTCGGCTGTCAAATGGACGCCGTCATGGACTGCGCCCGAAGGCGGGGAATTCGGGTCGTCGAGGACGCCGCCCAGGCCTTGGGAGTTTTTTATCGGGACAGATCCCTGGGGACGTTCGGCGACCTGGCCGTGTTGAGCTTCCACGAAACCAAGAACCTCCAATGCGGAGAGGGCGGAGCCCTGATCATCAACGACCGAAGCTTGATCGAGAGGGCTGAAATCATCCGGGAGAAGGGGACGGACCGAAGCAAGTTCTTCCGGGGCGAAACGGACAAGTACACCTGGGTGGACCTCGGATCTTCCTACCTGCCCTCGGACCTCCTCGCGGCTTTCCTCTTCGCCCAGCTCGAGAACGCCGGGGATATCGCGGCCCGCCGGCGGCGGCTGTTCGAGACCTACCGGGAAGGTCTCGGGCCGCTGGAGCGCCAGGGACGACTTCGCCTGCCCGTCATCCCGTCCGGATACCGGAGCAATTTCCATATATTCTACCTCCTTCTCAACGAACCGGAGCAGCGGAATCGACTCATGCATTTCCTGAGGGCGAAGGGCATCCTGGCGGTCTTCCACTACCTCCCGCTCCACCTCTCGCCGGTGGGCCGGTCGCTGGGTTATAAAGAAGGGCAGTTTCCGGTCACGGAATCGGTGAGCGCGAGGCTGCTGCGCCTCCCCTTGTACTACGAACTGACGGAAGCGGACCAGGGCGAAGTCATCCAGGCCGTGACTGATTTTTTCCGTTCTTAAGCCCGGTCAAACCTTCGGGGGGGTGTTTCGTTTCCCCTTTCCCGTTATTCGAGCGTTTGAGCCCCGCGGACGGGGGCCGGGGCCGTCCGGTGAAGGTCGAAGACGACGATTTCGTTCCGCCCTTCCCTCAGAAAGAAGGCCGGGCAGTAAAGACGTTTTTGCGGCCCGATCTCCCAGTACCGGCCGAGATTGTTTCCGTTGATCCAGACGACGCCTTTCTTCCAGCCGCCGAGATCGAGATAGGTGTCGCCGAGCGCCTTGAGATTGAACGTTCCCTGGAAGAATTGTCCCGGCCGAAGGGTCGTCGTCATCCCGAATTTCAGCCCGGCCAGATACTTTTCATCGAACGGCAGGCAGACGACCTCCCAATTCATGAGCGTCATCCCGTCGAGCGTTACCCGGTCGGTGATTCCCTTGCGGTCGATCAGGTGCTGGCTGAAATTGATCCGACCCATCCCCTCGACCAGGATGTCGAGGGTTTGCGCGGGCGGATCGGTCTTCGGGATCTCGATGGCGTTCTCTTTTTTGGCCCGGTTGAGCGTCCCCAGGTATTTTCCGTCGATGTAGATGTTGGCGTAATCGTGAAGTTCCCAAAGGGTCAATCGACCGCTGTGGTGGCCGACGAGTTTCGTCCGGTAGAGGATGAATCCATGATTCTGGCCGAACGCTTCCATCGGTTTCGGCTGGGGGGTTCGTACCACCGCCGGAAGATTGTCGAAGACGTCAGCGCTCCGGCTGAAAGTAATGTCCGGGATCTCGATCGCCGGCAGAGGCGGCGGCAGGTCCGGAAGGGGGGCGCCGTCCGGCTGATGTCGCGCCAGCAGGTCGCGAATGGCGAAATATTTCGGGGTGGGTTCGCCCCGCTCGTTGAGCGGCGCGTCGTAGTCATAGCTCGTTACGTCGGGCTGGAAGGTCTCGCCCATATTCGCCCCGGCCCAAAAACCGAAGTTGGTGCCGCCGTGATACACGTAGAGATTGAAGGATTTTTTGTTTACGAGCAGCCAACGGAGGTCTTCCAAGACTTCCTCGGTCTTGGTTCTGGCCCAGGGCTCGCCCCAGTGGGTCAGCCAGCCGGGATAGAGCTCGCTGCAGAAGACGGGAACGTTCCGGCCCAGCCTGGCCGCTTCGGCGAAATGCCGTTCATTCGCGCCCAGATCGAGGCCGATGGCGCAGCCGGGAATCGAGCCCGCCTCCAGCATGTAGGGCGTGGCGCCGTCGGCCGTGTAAAAGGGGATTTCGATGCCGGCCGTTTCCCACATTTTTTTCAGGGCGAGCATGTATTGGAGGTCGTTGCCGTAGCTTCCGTATTCGTTCTCGATCTGGACCATCAGGACGGGTCCTCCGTTTAGAACCTGAAAAGGCCGGACGATGTCCGCCATCGTCTTGATGTAGGATTCGCAGGCGGCCATGTAGCGCGGGTCCAGGCAGCGGACTTTGATATCCGGCGTCCGCAGAAGCCAGATCGGCAGTCCGCCGAAATCCCATTCGGCGCAGGCGTAGGGCCCGGGCCGGACGACGACCCACAAACCGGCCTCCTGGGCTGTTTTAATGAAGGCGGACAGATCGTTCCGTCCGGTCCAATCCCAGCGGCCGGGCTCCGGTTCGAGGATGTTCCAGAAGACGTATGTGCAGATCGTGTTCAAACCCATCGCCTTGGCCTTGAGAAGCCGGTCTTTCCAGTATTCGCGGGGGATTCGTTGAAAATGAAGCTCTCCAGCCATCATCAGGAACGGTTTGCCGTCGAGGACGAATTCCGTCCCCCGAAAGCCGAAGGCGTGCCTCTCCGCGGCCGCCGGATTGGAGGCGGAGGTCCCGGATCCTTGCAAAATGGCGGCCAAGACGCAAAGGCCGCAGGCTAGGCTGATCGACCGTGTTTTCATGTCTCCCTCCACGTTTGGAATTCGGGCGCTCCAGTTATAGCCCAGTGGGCCCGTCCTCGGGAAGGGGAAGGCCCGAAAGGCTTGTCGATTAGGGCAGGTGGACGAGCCCGGCGATTTGCTTGACGTCGATCGTGCGGGCTTTGTCCTTGATCTCCCCCGCGTGCCGCGCCTGCAGGCTCTTGCCCCGTTCTAGCAATGACGCGAACACCTGCTTGAGTTGGGAGGCGTCGAGAGTGCGGCCGCCGGCGTAATACTGCTTGGCCACCTGGCCCAGAGCATAGGTGGTCGCAAAGGAGAAGGCGGAGCCGACGGCCGTCCGGCCCAGTCCGCCCAGCAGGCGGCCGCCGACTTGTTTGAACAAACCCCCGATCAGCTTTCGGCCGATTTGCTCGATGAATTGCCCCGTAAGCCCCACGCCCAAGGTGGCCGCGAAGTCTTTGATATGACCGCGGTCCAATTCATACCCGTAAGCCTTGCCGATGCCGTAGACCATCTTCATCTGAAGCGGAAGGATGGCCATCGAGGCCAGCGACTGCGGGAGCAGCTCCAACGCTCCGTTGAGGATCGAGGCGTTCAGGATCATTTTATCCAGCGCCGCCGTATCCACGGCGGGAGGCCCGTCCGCCGCCGCGCCGACTCGCTCCGCTCCTCCCGGCAAAGGCGCGTCGGCGACTTCCGCCGCGGCCAGCTCGAAAGCGCGCGTGGATTCGGTCCCGAGATCGAGCGCCGCGCGCAGGCGAGCCAGGAATGCCGTCTCGTTCTCGTTTTGAGCGCCGTCGGCGTCGCAGACGCAGACGGCCATTTCGTAGGCGAGCTGACGGATCTCCCCGTCTTTGAGCTCGGCCGCCGCGTCTTCCAGCGTCCGCCGTTTGAGCAGGACATCCTGATAGATCTCGGGCAGATCGATTTCAGCGCCCGGCGCAAGGCTTTCGGAAATGCGTTTGATCTGCTCCCGCTCCCGTTCGTCCTTGGAGCCGTCCGCGAAGGCCGCCATGAGGCAGATCGTCAGGATCGCTTTTTGTTCCGCGTTATTCATCTCAACACATCCTTTCGGAATCCCGTCCGGGTTTGGAATTCTACGGTTTATTTATAATCCAGGAGACCGTCCCTTGGGAAGAGGCGTCCCGAAGATTCCCGGGCGTTGAGCGCAGGGAATTGATAAAAACTGAAAAGGCCGATAATATTTAGATAACGGATTATTCAATAGGAGGTTCGCAATGCGGAGATATGTTTTAATAGGAGCAGGATGCATCATATTAGCAACTTTCGGCATTCTCCTCTTTTCTCGGGACTCCGATTTTCCTCCCATCTACGCTTTCAAGGAAGTGCCCAAACCGTTGTCCGGCAGCAACCCCGTCTATCATCTCGTCCCTCGGTCCGTCCCCCGTCCCGGCGAAACCTTTCAGGACGCCTCCTTTAATACGACCCTGACCCGAAGCACAAAGGCCTTGAATTTAAGACACGAGTACTCCCGCTTCGATCCCTTCAATCTCGATCAGTCCCTGATCGCCCTGCTCGACCTGAATTCGGCGGATTGGAGAATCTATAAAACCAAGGGCAACACCTACGATCAGTCCGGCAATTTCGTGAGGACGCTCAATATCCATGGAGAGCCGCGCTGGGATTCAAAGGATCCCAGCTTGATCTGGGGGCTTCGCGATTTCAAGATCGTCAAGATCAACGCCAAGACCGGCCGCGTCACGACGGTCAAGGATTTTTCAAAAGACCCGACGATCGGACCCATCATCAAAGCCGAGACCGATCTTTATCGCATCACGACGAAGAACGAAGGGGAATCGTCGCGGGACAGGCGCTATTGGGCCTTTTGTCTTCAGGGGTCCGGGGACGACTATCGGCTCAGATATGTTTTTTGTTGGGATTTAAACCTCGATAAGATCTTGGGCCTCCACAAGCTTTCGTCCGACGAAGCCGAGACGATCGATTGGATCGGGATGTCGCCCCTGGGCAAGTGGGTCCTTATCGGCGGAGACGTCGGAGAGGACCGTCATTGGGCCGGCCTCCAGATGGCCGACAAGAAGCTTTCGTCCTTCCACAAGCTGGCCAGCGCCACCGCCCATTCCGACGTCGGGCTGGATATCCAAGGGAACGAAATCATCGTGATGCAGAATTCACGGACTGATTATATCGATTATATTCCCATCAGTCTGAGCGCAAAGCCGGTCGACGATCCGGGCGATTATAAGAACAACAGCGTCAAGCCCATCATCCGCTTGTACTATAATTCCGACTCTTCGATCGGCCTGAACAGCGGCGTTCACATCTCCTGCAATTACGCCGGTTATAGCGTCATTTCGACGAACATCGAGCCGGGGGCCGCCGAGCAGAATTGGCTTGACCGGACCATCACGCTCGTCAAGCTCGACAAGAAGAAGTTTCGCGTCTTCTATCTGGCAAAGGTCTACAACACGACCGGGGCTTACTGGGAAGAAACGCAAGCCGCCATGACCAACGACGGTTCCAAGGTCGTTTGGGCGTCGAATTGGGGCCGGAATGTCGGCCATGACGAGGTCTTTCTGATGAGGTTGGATATGCCGGCCAACTGGCAAAAGTGATGTTATTTTCGGAGCCTCTCGTAGGCGCCGATGTCGATCGCGGCGACTCCGTCGCCGTCACCGTCTTGGGGCCGGGCATTCCCGGCAAAATCGAAGGCCGGCGCCTTCAGGGAGGACCCCTTGTCCAGCGCCGGCGATCCGGACCGCAACCGGAAGTCGGCTTTGGCGGGATCGGCCAGCAGGGGATCCGCCTCCACCCATTCCGTCCCCCGGACTTCGTCCTCGAATTCCATGAACGGAAAGACGAGGTTATGGTCCACCCGGACGGTCTGCTTGGGAACCGAGGCCGCGACGGCTATCTGGAAGGCTGAGTTGCGGCAGCAGATGTTGTTCCTGAGGATGATGTCGCGCGCGTCCGCGTTGTAGCAGCTGATCCCTCCTCCCCAGGGGATGCCGTTGCCCCAGGCCGTATTATTCACGATCTCGACGTTCCGGACGGGATGACGAACAGTCGTCAATCCGGCATCGGCGATCGCTATTCCGTAATATTTGTTCCGATAGACGATATTGTTGTAGACCTTGATTCTCTCCAGCAACCCCCCGGTCTCGCTGGACAGCTGAATTCCGTTGGCGTTGGTGACATCGTGAACGACATTGCCGAAGATTTCGATGTCGAATGTGTGGTGGTTCCAAGCATCCAGGTAAATGCCGACCGCGGTGATGTGATGGACTCGATTGCCGTAAACCTTGCCGTTGTAGGAGCCGTCCTTGACGCAGATCCCCTCTTTTTCGGAGTTGGCCACGTGATGGACCTGGTTGTTCTTGACTTCAAACCGGCAGGTGTGAGCGATCGAGATCGACTCCTGCATTCCCCCGGAACAAGCCTTGGCCACGTCATTTCCATCCGCGACGACGTCGCTGGAATTCCAAATGCCGATCCCGGATGAAACCGTCTTGAGAGTGCGATTCTTCTCGACGGTTATCCGGCGCGAGCCGTGGATATAAATGCCGGCAAATCCCGCATTGATGATTCGCAATCCGGAGATGACAAGATATTTCTTGCCTTCGACCTGAAACAACCCCTCATTATCCGGGACCGCAAGGCCGGTCCCATCTATGGTTGCCGTTTCCCCCGGGTAAGAGATATATCGAATCGGACGATCGGCATCGGTTCCCGAGTTTTGGGGGATCACTCTCTCTCGGTAGGTGCCGTTTCTTATGTAGACGGTATCGCCCGCTACCAAGGAATCCGCCGCCTTCCGGATCGTGCGCCAGGGGCGCGCCAGGCTCCCCGGGTTAGCATCGCTCCCGGAGACGGCGACATAGAAAACGCGGCTTCCGGTCTGGAAAAGACACGGCGGAGCGCTCAGGCAGAGGAGGCAAGCCATCAAGCCCTGGGCCCTCATTCCCCGGAGCATTCGGCGGTGGAGGGGATTCATTGAACCGAAAGGGTCCGTGCCGCGGGGCCGGCGGCGTCCGCTACCGTGCCGCCAACGGGATGGGCGGTCCCAATGTATCCCGATGCGTTGAGATGAGCGTCCGCATATAAGGTCCCACGCCGTCGGCGCTCGTGAACCCGGCCTTGCGGGCCGCGGCCTCCGAGAGCTCGGGCGGGATCGTCTCGGACTCGGCGTATTGCCGCCAGTTGCGGTAGGCGGCCAACGTCACAACGTCCCAGGCGGCGCCCTGCTCGTGGGTAAAGATCAGCGTCTCGCCGCGCCCCCGTTCGCGGTTGAAGGCGTTCTCCATCCGGCGCTCCTCGATGAGCGCCTCGCGCTTGCCGGGCAGCGCCTGCATCATCTCGAAGTGCAGCAGCCCGGCCTCCTTGACGTGAGCCCGAAAGGCCTCGATCGGGGGCCCCGCGACGTAGAGGTCCTCGTGCCAGGCGGCCAGGGAGTAGAACAGCCGGGCGAACTCCGCCGTCGACAGGCCTGAGGCGTCGGCGGCGGCCTTGCGCTTCGCGATCCGCTCGCGGCTGTAGTAGTCCGTAAAACCGCCGCTCGGGTAGATCACCACGAGATCCCAGTGATCGCCCTGGGAATGACGCACGATATAAGGCAACTCGTCGCCGCCGGCCAAGACGACTGGAGCGCGCTTTTTATAGAGGTCGATCAAATCGACCAGCCGGCCGGGTGCCGCCTGGATGATAACGAAGCGGTAAAGGTACGTTCCTTCGCGCGGGCCGCTCGACGACGCGCCCGGCAACGGGGCCTGGGCCTGCCCAAACAGGGCGACCGAGGTTCCCGCGACGACCAGCAGCGCCAGCGCGACGAAAAGAGCGGACCGCCGCCGCTGTCCTAGGGTCTTGACCTCCGTTTGGTGGATCATGGCATCACCTTTCGATGTCGGAAATCGCGCGCCTTTTCAGGGTGGTCACTTTGCAATTGTTCGTCACTTTCATGCCGAGAACGCCGATCGTCCTGAGGGTCATTTTGGAAGCATACAGGGGGATGGCTGTCGAAACGATCTTCGGAAAATTGGCCAGATCGGACTCGGTGACCGAGGGGATCGATGTTTTGGCCGTTATCGCGGACAGCTTACAGTCCGAGGAGAGCAGGCCGGACCTGTCCCATTTCCAGATGTCGTTGCCTCTGGCTCCCACGTATCCGCCCTCCCGCGTCGTTGTATAGATATAGGGCTCCAATCCGTAGATCTCATTGTAATAGGACCAGCCTCTCGCGAAGCGCGGCTCTCCGGTCTTTGAGATGGAGATAATGGAATCTTCATTGGTCTTTTTCGTATCCGTAAAAATGATGGCTCCGTCGTTCGGCGCGGGATAGGCGCCCGGCAAGTTGCCGATGGGATCTGGCGTGGCCTTGAAATCAACTTTGACGGTCCAGATCGGCAGGCCCTTCGAATCGATCTTCATGGCGCAGGGACTCCATTCATCTATTCCCACTCCCACCTGGAGCATGAACCCGACCAGAGCCCCGCCGTCGGCTGTAGCGATCAATGAACGGGGATGATGAACAAACGTCGTTTCGGGATCCACGAGATACCATTTCGCCCGTTCAATAACGCCTTTGTCATTGAGCTTCAAAACGCTTATCGGCGCGGAAAGATACGGCAGGACGGGGGTATTCAGCATCCCGAGTATGAAAATACTGTCGTTCAAGACCGGTGTCGGTCTCTGGTATGAGCTCCAACGCGCGGATACGCCGAAGGAATTAAAATCGTCCGGCTCGGGAATTTTTTTCTGCCACTGGACGACGCCTTTGGATGAAATTTTCATGATGTAGGCCGCAAGGAAATCCTCTTCGCTTTCGGTCAGCAGGATGAAGCCGCGGTCTTTCATTTCATGGGCGTTGGCCGTGGACAGACGCATCCCTTTCTTGCCGTACATTTTTTGCCAAGAGATTTTCCAGGACGAATCGAGCTTGACGACCCATCCCCGCGCCGTCGTCGCGTCCGTAGCCGTACAGCCGTAAAGCAAAACTCCCCCATCGGTCGTATTGATCGCGCCGTAGAGGTATTCGTCCGTTCCTCCGGCCCCCATCGTCCGCACGGACAGGGGCGCGCCGGCCGAATTGACCACGAGGATGACTCCCTCCACATCGTATTCTTTATGCCAGCCGCCGTCGAGTTCATGATTGGCGCCCACGGCGATCAGATCCCCTTTCGGCCTTTCGAGGACTCGGCTGAATTGGGGATAGATCAACTTGCCGCCGTACTTGATCTCGTAGAAACCCCTCGTCCAGCCGGCGGCCTTTGCCGGAGGCGCGGGCTGGGGATAGCTCACGGCCATGAGGACGAGCGAAATCAGAAGAAAAGCAACGTATTGGGCCTTTCTCATTCTTGGCCTCCAGAACGAAAAAATTCTCAACCCAGCGCGGAGGATTCGGCCGCCTTTTGAGCTTAGGTTCGGATCCCCCGGCATGCGGACAGCATAGAATCAGACACGGATCGGCGTCAAGAAAAAAGAAGAGACCGCTGACAGAATATCTATTCGGAGGGCCGTTCGACTTTGAAGCGCAGGTGGAGCGGCTTGTTGATCTTTTTCCCCCGGACGGTCACCCACAGGTTGCCGTTGAAGTTCCGGCACTCGGGGCTGGCCGGGATGAGGACTGTGAGGGTAATGGGCACGGGCGTTCCGGCTACGACCGAGGGCAGTCCGGCCGGCGTCACGGTCAGCACGTTCTTGATGGAGGGCGTCATGGCGAAGCCGACTTCGGTCAGGTCCTTGGTCGCCGTAAAAGCGGCGTTCAAGACCGTCGTCCCGCCCGGGGCGATCGTCGCCTTGGCGAAAGGCTGGTCCCAGCTGACCTTGGCCGGGCCCTTTTTCGGCTTGGGACCGTCCGCCTGAAGCGGCGCGATCATTAGGGCCGTCGCGATGAGGACGAAACATCCGATCCCTATCCAGTTACGTTTCATGGAAACCTCCTCGGCCCGTCTCCGGGCCTTTCCAACTAGCCCCTCTCCTTCCTTGTTTAATATTAAGCCCCGAGGAGTCAATTGTCAACAGGCCTGGGGGAGCGCCCCTCCGGGCCCGCGCTCCAGAGGGAAACCAGCTCTTTCCGACAGATCCAGAGGGCCGGCAGGACAAACAGACCGAGCTCGAGTCCGATGGCGATCAGGTTGGGAACGGACAGGACCTGGGCGACCGTCCCCCTCTTGACGAAGGGAAAGACGCCGAAATTGAGGAGCGTGTCCGAAAAGGGGAGGAAGGGCCGGAACCCGATCGGCGCCAGCGTATCGACGACGGAGAGGTCCATGACGAGATGGGACAGGGCGACCAGGATCAGGCCGATCCTGGCGCGCGCCATCCTCAAGAATGGGAAGAAGATCAAGGCGGACAGGAGAGCGACGCCGACGTTGTGCGTGAAGCGTTGATGGATAAACCACTCGTGTTTGTTAAACAGCGGAAAGAGGAAAAAGTCCGCGTCGGGCAGGCAGGAGATGAAGACGAAAATGAACAAAGCCTTGAGGCGGCGATCGGCGTATTTCCAGCCGATCAGTCCGACCGCGGCGTGGGGAAACGGCGTCATGAATAGGC
>Ga0315295_10006193_pt1 | contig 10208 bp, 7 predicted proteins | sample YL17G14_0_MG_FD_204453 | JGI IMG/M metagenome (GOLD analysis project Ga0315295, IMG submission 204453) | Sediment microbial communities from Yellowstone Lake, YNP, Wyoming, USA - YL17G14_0 | ecosystem: Environmental > Aquatic > Freshwater > Lake > Sediment | place: USA: Wyoming | collected... | reverse complement strand
CTCGTTCTTATACCATATCTTATAAATTTCTCGGGAAAACTCCCGGATTCCCTTAAAAAGAATTTCTCCCCACATGAATCCATCTTTTTCTTCCCGGGAGAAGGATTCCACCTTACCCGTGAATCGCTTCGATCCCTTGAAAACGCCGATCAGGGCTTCAACCACCCCTTCTTTTCCTTCCCGGATGATTTTTCCCGCCCGGATGGCCAGAGAGATCGAGCAAGGGTGGATCGCCGGCAGGATTTGCTTTCCCTGGGAAGGGCAGCGGGCGGCGGCAACTCTTCCTCCCGATACTCTGGCAAGGTAGCGGCAGATTTTCTCTACCCGATCATCGCTGGGCGAGTTCTTTAGAATCAGGGTGTCCCCGAAATAATTCGCCAGGGCGACGGGGAAAACGGGAATTCCTAAAAGATGGGTCGTGGAGATGATCAGCTCCGGTTTAGCCCTGCCCCCGGCGGCATCCCCGTCGATGACGCACTTTCCGAGCATCGCAGCCGCATAAAGGGGGGTCACCGTATTGCCCGCACCGATTTCGCTGGGGAGATAGGCACGGAATTCCACCCGAGTATATTCGGCCAATTCCCGCTCGGCAACGAGAATCGGGCGGGGCCAGATGCGGGGGAGATCCTTCACCATCTCCCTCTCCTTGGGCTCGACTCCCCCGCCCACATGCCCCAGGATACAAACCCAGTCCTCCGGTTTCAATTCCTTGGGATCTAAAAGGGAAAATTCCTTTCCGCTGGCAAATACTTCATCGACCATCGCCAGGGCCATGGCCGGGTCTCCCCCTCCGCCGCACCCCAGAACGATGGCCCCGGTGATGAGGTCCTGCATATCCTGATAAGAAAGTTTCCGGGACATTCTAAATCCTCTATCCCCCCAATTGAGGAGTCAATATGGAAATTTCATCTCCGTCTGAAAGCTTCTCATCCTGGGTGCAGAGGGTCCCATTTAAAAGAATGATTAAATGTCTCTTGAGGCTTGCTTGGGAAAACCCGGCATATTTAGCGGCAAGGGTAGCGAGCAGGTCTTGGACCGAAGACCCGTCTTCTACCGGAAGCGATTCCGTCTTACCCATGAGCTGGTCAAACGGCACAAAGTATTTCAATTTAAGGCTAAGGGCCATGGAGCTCCTCATCGAGGAATTTTTCCGAACCGGGCGAGTTCCTCAGCGACCTTCTCAAGGCCCAGGCTCTCCAGGGTTTCCTTTTTGGGCCAGCCCGTCGCTCGATCCCAGCCATGGAGTTCGTAGTATTCATCGAGCATTAAATCCAGCTCCTTTTGCGGCGTGGTCATGCCTCTTCGGGGTCCGCTCTGGATGGGCTCATTCATGAATCGCCACGCCAGGGTGTCATCTTTTCGAGTAGCCCCTTCCCGGACGTTGAAGGCCTTTTCCAGGGTGACGATCCGATGCCCGACCTCTAAGAGCTCCTCTTCGGATACCTCCGTTCCAGTGGCGTGGGCATAGAACTCGGTCATCATCTTGGGGTCGATCAGGTATCCCCGGCTCAGGGTCACGAAGGTGCAAAGTCCCAGGGCGTCGGTGGCGGCGTAACAGTCTTCATGCCAGCGCACGATGGCTCCTCTTTTTTCCGGCATGACATGGGTGGCGTATTTTTCGCTCCCGCAGATCTTCTTGATCAAAGCCCGAGCCTCGGGGGTTGCCCCGTCTTCCGCATAGACCTGGGAACAAAGATGATCCGGCCCGCGAGGGTTTACGGCCAGAGCCAGGGCATAGCCTTTCCGGGCGCGCACCTCTGCCCGTGATTGTTCGAGACCTTTCACGTGAATGGCCCATTTCCACGAATCGTGTCCGACCTTCTCGGCGGCCCGCTTCACCCCCTCGGCGAGGAGATCGCCAATATCCTGGCGGAAGGCGATGCGTCTCACCAGCTCGACAATGGCCTCGCCGTTTCCCCAGGTCAAGTTCACGCCCTCGGCATCCAGAACCTCTTTTTCACGGCACTCCATGGCCCATTGAATGACGGAGCCGGTGGAAATGGTATCCATGCCGTAGCGGTTGCAGAGCTCGTTGGCCTTCAAGATGGCTTCCGTATCTATGACTTTACATCCTCCGCCGAAAGCTGCGACCGTCTCATATTCGGGCCCGCCCGATTTGGAGCCTTTGTATTTCCCCTCGTCCACGGTTGTAAAACGGTGGCAGGAGGTTCCGCAGGCCGAGCATCCGAACCGATTCTTCAAGTATCCCTTTTCGGCAAGATACTGGCCGCTGAATTGATAGGCGCCCTCCAAATGATCTTCCTGGAAGTTCTTCACCGGGAAAAGCTGCATCTCGTTCCGTATCGGGACCAACCCGGCCGTACCGTAAAGGGAGAGCCCTTTGCGGCCCTCGAAACCCGCCAGGGTCTGAAGCGCTCGCAGGGAGAGGTTTTTGAAAAGCTCCGGACGGGCCACCTCGACGGGCTTGTGGCCTTGGACGGCGACGGCCTTCAGCTTCTTCGCTCCCATGACGGCGCCCAGGCCGCCGCGGCCGGCGCTGTTGTGACCGATCATTATGGCGGCGAACTTGACGAGATTTTCCCCCGCAGGCCCGATGCCGGCGGTTTCCACCCGATCATTTTTCAGTTCTTCCTGGATCAACTCCTCGGTATCCGGGACATCCTTCCCCCAGAGATGGGACGCATCTCGAATGGTTACTTTTTCATCTTGGATCCATAGATAGACCGGACGACGGGCCTTGCCATGAATGACCAGATAGTCGTACCCTGCGAACTTTAGCTCCGGCGCGAAGTGACCGCCCACGCTGGATTTTAAGTAAAGATTCGTTGCCGGTCCTTTGGCGGTAATCGTCATCCGCCCGGAAGAAGGTGCGCATGTGCCGGAAAGAGCCCCGGTGCCGAAAAGCAAAATATTTTCTTCCCCCAGCGGGTCGATACCGGGTTTCGTCAACTCGAAGAGGAGAGCGGCGTTGACCCCTCGTCCCCCCATTAATTTTTTCACCCGCTCCTGGGACAAAGGTTCCTCACGTACCTTTTCGGCCGTCAGGTCTACATGCAAAATTTTGCCGGCGTAGGCGTACATCTATTATTGCTCCTGCTTTTTTGAAATTGGCCTCCGTGAACTCTTCTCGATTTCCGAGTTTTCGACCCAAATTATAATAAGCGAAGGGCTCCGGGTTGGCAGAATTTAACGCATAGAGGGTCGCCTTTACAAAGGTCACAAATGTTAGCAAAGCCATCATTGGATGAAAGAACCGGGGCTTGCCAGGGACAGGCGTCAACACACTGTCCACATCCGGTGCATTTCTGAGGGTCGATGGTAACGATCCCGGACTGGGAATCTTTCCCGATTGCCTCCACGGGGCAAGCTGCAAGGCACGGGGCCGAGGGGCAATGGCGGCAAACGGTGACGAGAAAGAAACCCTCTTCCGCTTTGTTCTTCCGGATCCGGATCAGCGAAAAATCGTAATGAAAGGATTTTTTTTGCTGCAGCGCACAGGCAAACTCACAGGTCCGACAACCCGTACAAATGCTCTCATCGATCAGCATCATCCTCTTCTTCCTCGGGTTCCCCGTTAAACGGCGGATAAGGGATAACCCATCTTCTGGGATATCTCCAAGGCGGCCCTCTTCACCCGTTGGCCCAAAAGCGGAAAATCCTTGCGCCGCAGCCGGAATGTGGGGGCAACAATGACAATGGCCCCGATCACCCGGCTTTCCATGTTGAAAATAGGCGACCCCACCGCCCGGATTCCTTCCCGAAATTCTTCGTTGCTGATGGAGAACCCATTCTTTCGAACGCCTTCGAGCTCACTTACAAATTGGGTTCGATCGGCTATCGTCTTTGGCGTTAAGCGCTTGAATTGGCAGTAGGAGAGAATCATCTCTGTCTCCTTTTCCGGCAAAAAAGCGAGAATCGATTTCCCGGCTGCGGTGCAGTAGACGGGACCGCGCGAACCGACCTGAAGATGGAGCCGGATGGGATCCTTCCCGTCCACGTGCTCGACGTAAACGACCTCATCCCGTTCCAGAAGGGCCAACCGGACGGTTTGGGAGGTTTCCAGGGCGAGGGCTTCAAGGGATGCTTTTCCCATCTCCCGCAATGGAGCCTGCCCCAAAATCACTGCGCCGATCTGCAGGATCTTAAATCCCAGAGAATATTTGCCCGTAATGGCGTCTTGCTGAATATAGCCTTTCTGAAAGAGCGCCTGGAGAATACGATAGACGGTGCTCTTATGGCTTTTTAATCTCCGGCTAATCTCCGTTACGCCCAGAGACGGGCCGGCTTCCACAAAAGCTTCGAGAATTTCCAGGGCCTTCTTGACGGTACTCGGGGCGTTATTTACGCTCTTTAAACCAGACGACATGATGAGCCTTTTAATCGATCTTAATATTGGCTTCTTTGGCGACCCGGGTAAGCTTATTCTCTTCTTCTTTCACGAATCGGGAAAATTCCTCCGCATTTTTATAAGCCGGGTCATAACCGATTTGGGTCAGCATCTTTTTCACCTCGGGATGCTGGAAGGTCTTGGTCAAGGCCGTTGTCAATTTTTCCGAAATCTCCTTGGGGAGCCCCGTAGGGGCGGCGACTCCATACCAGGCCGTCATCTTCACTTCGGGATACCCTTTTTCCCCGAAAGTGGCGACATCGGGATAATCCTGGAGTCGTTTCTCGGTAGCGGTTGCGAGGAGACGTAGCTTTCCAGCCTCCAAGGGGCCTTTGATGTCGACCAGGTAAAGGATTCCCATATGGACATGGCCGCCCAATAAAGCCGCAATAAATTCGGGGCCGGATTTAAAAGGGACGTGCTCGATCTTGAGTCCACCGCCAACCTTTTTGAATAGCTCCATGCAGAAATGACCGGAGGTTCCGATCCCGGAGGTAGCAAATTTGAGAGCCCCGGGGTTCTGCTTGGCATACTGGACGAGTTCATCCACCGACTTCCAGGGGGCATCGCTTTTTACCACCAAGCCCAACGCCTGAATGGCGTACTGGCCAAAGAGTTCAAAATCTTCGTTCTTGTATCGTACCGAGCGAATCGCCGGGGTAACCCCATTGCTTCCGGAGTTGAAGACAAAAAGGGTATACCCATCGGGCTTGGCCTTGGCCACGTATTCGGCACCGATCGAACCCCCGGCGCCCGGTTTGTTGTTCACGACGACCGTCCTTCCGATCATCTCGGAAAGGGTTCCCGCAATGATCCGGGCTCCCATGGAGGTCGAGCCGCCGGCTCCGTACGGGCATACCAGTTCGATATTCTTGGTCGGGTAGTCTTTTTCTTTTCCGTCCGCCCCCTGGGCTACCCCCAGAGCACAGCAAAGCATCCCGAAACCGAATAGGATTCCTTTTCCCATTTCCCTTCTCCTTTCCGATAAAAAATTATTGTTAAAACATAACTGCAGCGCGGCATAGCCACAACTAAAAATATGGAATATGGGAATTTTGGGATACTGGAATATTGGGAAAATTGAATTGTCAGAAAAATAAAATATCACCTGCCTTACCCATTATTCCATCATTCCATTATTCCAATTTTCCTTGCCCTTCTTCTTTTTCTCCGTACTACTAACGTGCAAACTCTTTAAATTTTGTAAAGATTTTTGTAATGAATTTTATCTGGGTTTATCATTGGTTATCCATGTCCCGCATTGTCTTTTGCTAATATCTCTGTGAACTCTGTGCCCTCTGTGGCTAAAGTTTTTTGGTTGCGGCTCTGCCGTGCTGGGATCTCTGTGGTTCCATATTTACTCAATTTCCGAAACCCGTTTGCGGGCCTGACGAAAAATACCAACGACCGTAGAGGCCAGGAGAACTGCCGATAACGCCAACGCCACAGAGGCGATGGGCCGGTTCAGGAAAATGGCGAGGCTCCCGTTGGACATGATCAAGCTCTGGCGGAAGGCCTGTTCCAGAATGGGGCCCAAAATGAACGCCAAAATCAAGGGAGCCTCCTCGTATTGAAATTTCCGCAGGATATAGCCGACCAAGCCGAAAAAGATCATAACCAGGACATCAAAAGTCTTGTTGTTGATCGTATAGGAACCGATCAAGGTGAAAAGCAGGATCAAGGGGAAGAGAATGCGGTAGGGGACTTTCAGCAACTTGACCCAAAGACCGATGAGGGGAAGGTTCAGAACCAGGAGCATCGCATTTCCCACATACATACTGGCAATGGTCCCCCAAAAAATTTCCGGATGTTGCTTGATCAGCATGGGGCCGGGGTAAACGCCATGGACCAATAAGGCGCCAAAGAGAAGGGCCATGACAATATTGGGAGGAATTCCCAAGGCCAGGAGCGGGACAAAGGCGCCTCCGGTCGCTGCATTGTTGGCCGTTTCCGGTCCGGCAACCCCCTCGATCATCCCGGTGCCGAATTTTTCCGGGTGTTTGGAGATCTTCTTTTCCATGGAGTAGGAAACGAAAGAGGCGAGAATACTCCCGCCGCCGGGGAGGATTCCGAGAAGAAAGCCGGTAACGGACCCCCGAAGGATGGGGCCCGTGGAATGCCTCCAATCTTCCCGGGTCGGAAGTAAGTGATCGATCTTGGTCTCAAAGATCACCCGTTGGATCGGCTTTTCGACATTCGTCAGGACTTCGGATATACCGAAAAGCCCCATGGCGAGGGGAACTAAATCAATCCCGTCGGCCAGATCCGCCAAACCCAGGGTGAAACGCAACTTTCCCGATATGGGGTCCGTCCCCACGGCGCCGAGAATGAGCCCCAGGATGGCCATGACCAAGGCCTTCGGGAGGGAACCTTTGGCGAGATAGGTCACCACCACAAGCCCCATGCACATGAGGGAAAAATATTCCGGGGGCCCGAATTGGACGGCCGCCTCGGATAAGGGATACGCCAAAAACATAAGGGCGACGATGCTGAAGGTCCCCCCGATGAAGGAGCCCAGCGCGGATATTCCCAGGGCCGGGCCCGCTCTTCCTTTGCGGGCCATCTGGTACCCATCCAGGCAGGTAACGACAGAGGCGGCCTCTCCGGGAATATTAACCAGGATGGAGGTGGTAGATCCCCCGTACATCGCTCCGTAGTAGATTCCCGCGAGCATCACGATACCGGCGATCGGGGAGACACCGAAAGTGGTGGGGAGAAGAATGGACATGGCGCCGACCGGCCCGATCCCCGGCAAGACTCCAATCAGAGTGCCCACGAAGACCCCCAGAAAGCAGTACAAAAAATGGATGGGCTGAAAAACCACTTGAAAGCCTGAAAGGAGGCCGGAAAAAATATCCATCGTTCACCAAATTCTTAAAAGGCCCGAGGGCAGTTCGACTCTCAAGACGACGTTAAATAGAAGGTAAGTGATGAAGATCGTGACGGACGAGACTCCCAGAGCGAAAAGCCACCTTTGAAAATCAAAGGTCGCAAAAAGTACGAAAAGAAAAAGGAAAGCCGTAAGAATAAAACCGAGTTTTTCCAATAAAAGGGCATAGGCCACCAATGAGATGATAATGATCAAAACATTTTTGAATTCGACCCCGGCCCATATCTCCGCTGCGCGGCTTTCCGGGACTGTTTTTCTGAACAACCGAAGAGATCCGATGAGGATGGGAAGGGATACCACGATCAAAAGCGAGCCCAAAAGAAAGGGCAGCAGCCCTGGACCCGGGGTGTGCAAGGTGCCGAGAGACATTTGATATGAAACCACCATGACCGCAAGGCCAATGATGATCCAAATCAAGGCGGGAATCGCATCCCGGTTTTTCAGACCCTATCTCCTTTCCGGCCGTTCCTATTTTTTTTCTTTCTCTCTCAGGGCCTGGAGGATCTTGTCGGGGGTGATCGGCAAATCCTTGATGCGGACCCCGACCGCATGGGCAATGGCGTTGGCGATCGCGGGGGCCGTGGGAATCGTCGTCGGCTCCCCAATCCCTTTCGCCCCAAAAGGACCGTGAGGGTCGATCGTTTCGATAAACCGGGTCTGGACGACCGGCATCTCGGGAGCGTTTACGATCTTATAGGTGCAAAAGCTGGGGTTGAGCGTATGGCCGTCCTTCCACTCGAGTTTTTCCAACAAGGCATAGCCTACCCCCATCGCCACTCCTCCGTCCACCTGTCCCTCCAGAAGAAGGGGGTTGATCGCTCGGCCAACATCGTGAACGGCCGTGACCTGGATCACTTTTACCTTTCCGGTTTCCAGGTCCACTTCGACTTCTGCGACCTGGGCCCCAAAAGCATAGGTCGGACAATAATTTCCATAACCCGTTTTGAGGTCCGGCGGAGCCGTATTGGGAGGAGAGTAGGTGGCTTTACTCGTGATCGTCTGCCCCCTCTTGACGATGCTTTCATAAGCCACCTGGCCGACCGTTAATACCGGATTCAGAGAATCTTTGATGAAGATCTTTCCATTCCGGGCCACGAGATCGTCTGCCGCCACCTCCAGCATTTCCGCGGCCACCTGGAAGATCTGCCGTCGAGCTTCCGCTGCGGCCATACGGGCGGCGTTTCCGCCGATAAAGGTAACCCGACTTCCCCAAGTGCCCATGGAAACGGGGGTGACATCCGTATCCCGACAGGTGACTTTCACGTTCCCGAGCGGAACGCCCAGTTCTTCGGCCACCATTTGAGCCATGATGGTATCAGACCCCTGGCCGATTTCACTGTCCCCGGTGAGCACGCTCACCGTTGCATCGCTATTCAGTTTCAGGGAAACCTCAGAGAAATTCCCTCCGCCATGGGTTCCCATGGAACCTCCGCCGGTATGGATCACGGAGGCGATACCGATCCCCCGACGGCCCCCTTCCTTTCTTTTAGAGGGCCAATGGGAGAGCGCGGCGGCCTCCTGCAAACACTCGGTCAGCCCGCAGGATGTGATCTTCCACCCCCAGGCGGTTGTATCGCCGGGCTGGTTGGCATTCTTCAGGCGCAGCTCCAAGGGATCCATCCTCAGGGCGTCCGCCATGATATCCATCTGCGATTCCACGGCGAAATGAGCCTGCGGTCCACCCCAGCCCCGAAGAGCATCCCCATACTGGTTGTTCGTGTATACGACCCAGGCCTCCGTCCGTGAATTCGGTATCCGATAGAGATTGCCGATGCGGTTACAGGTGAGCAGGGTAATGGCCGGAGCTTTGTTATTCTGGGCCCCGTTATTCGTGATGACCTTCGCCTCCCGGGCGGTGATGGTTCCGTCCTTCTGGATGCCCGTCTTCAGGTAAATCACCATAGCGTAACGGGTCCGGGTCGCCATAAACTCTTCCCACCGGGCATTCACTAATTTGACGGGCCTTTGAGTCTTTTGGGAGAGAAACGCCGCAATGGGCTCCAACGGCAGGATGACGCTCTTATTCCCAAAGGCGCCCCCCACGAAAGTGTTCAGCACCCGGATTTGATGCATGGGCATCTTAAGGACGCCGGAAAGAGCTTTTTGGATATTATAGGGGTTCTGCGTGGTCGTCCATATGGAAAGTTTCCCCGCGCCGTCGAAGGAGGCGATACACCCGTGGGGCTCCATCGTACAGGCCACCACCGGGGGACAGGAGAATCGATCTTCGAAGACCTGATCCGCTTCGCGCCAGCCTTGTTCCACGTCCCCAAATTGTCTTACGAAATGGGAGGCGATATTGTTCGGGCACTCCTCGTACAGCAGGGGAACCCCCGGCTTCATGGCTTCTTCGGGATCGAATACGGCGGGAAGTGGCTCATAATCGACCTGTATTAATTCCAAAGCCTCCCGGGCGGTCTCTTCATCGATGGCGGCTACCGCCGCGACTTCTTCCCCCACAAACCGAACCCGCTCATCGGCCAGGGCCATTTTATTAGGGAGGATGGGAAGATGGCAGAATTTCACCTTGGTCGTGTCGTCGGCGGTAATGACCGCTTTGACCCCCGGGAGCTGAGCCGCCCGCTTTGTATCGATGCGCAAAACCCGGGCATGAGGATGGGGACTCCGGAGGACCTTCGCGTAGAGCATTCCAGGAAGTTGGATGTCATCGAGGAACTGCGCTTCCCCGGTTGCGAGGTAGATCGAATCAAGTTTTGGAATGCGCCTTCCCAGGATACGCTCGTCTTCACCCATGAGCATTCATTCCCTTCCCGGGGTACTTCCTTCTGCCGAGGCCGCCAGGGGTTTTCCCTTGTGCGCGACCGCCAAAATGGCTTCAATAATTTTGCTGTATCCTGTGCATCGACATAGGTTACCGCTGATCGCTATTTTCACTTGCTCTTCGGTCGGGTGAGGGCACAGGTCCAGGAGGGCTTTGGCGGACATCATCATCCCGGGAGAGCAAAACCC
>Ga0315295_10006191_pt1 | contig 10210 bp, 18 predicted proteins | sample YL17G14_0_MG_FD_204453 | JGI IMG/M metagenome (GOLD analysis project Ga0315295, IMG submission 204453) | Sediment microbial communities from Yellowstone Lake, YNP, Wyoming, USA - YL17G14_0 | ecosystem: Environmental > Aquatic > Freshwater > Lake > Sediment | place: USA: Wyoming | collected... | reverse complement strand
CCGTATTTTTTAGCTATCATATGAATCGTTTCTTCATCTTCTAGGCTCATACCAATCCATGAGTTTTTCAAAGTCAAAATATCTTTGATGAAACTTGCATTAACTTGGAATTGGCCAATAAGTAATTCGTCACAATTTTCATCAAATTCATCTGTTTCTTTAAGGGCGTTAATTAATTCTCTAATTTCGTGAGAATTGCATGCATCGATATAATCATCAGGATCAATGTCGATATCATCTGGGGTAAATCTTGCCATAATTATTATTTTTTAACGATTATATTGATCTGCGTCACAACATCGTGGATCAAATTCCATCCTTATGTTATTTTTTTCACAAAATTTATTCATTCGGGATATGTATTCATAATATGCGTTTTTGTACACATTTTTAGCCTCCTCATAAGATAAGGATTCGGTAGTTTGAGCTCGCGCGGCTAGCTTTAATTCTTTTTTAGCCTGATCTAAAATTAGTTTAAAATCCATTAAATTACTCATTTTCTTTCCTTTAATATTTTAATTTGCCCAATAATAATTTAACTTATCTTCTTCCGTCGCTCTTCTTATTTGCCATAATTTAAAAGCTGCCGAATCTTGCATATTACGGCATCCGTGTCGATAAACGACGCATCCATATATTGAATAATAGCCGAATTCATATAAAAATTCAAATGGCTTTTTGGTTATATCATTATAACCCCATTTAGCTACCACAACATCTCCTTGTTCATAATCTGCCTGTCCAAGTTCTCTTATCGGAACTATTTCATCGGCTAAAAATACGCCAGGATTTCCTTTCGGCTTAGGAACGCAATTAAATGCGTAGCATACAAGAATTGTTTTATTCTTTTGATTTTTAAATTTTTTGAGGTATTTTATACACAGTTCCTCAGTTTCAACGACATGAATGCCGCTAAGATACATTTTCTTCGAACCATCTCTGTAATATGATTCATAGACCATTTTCTTGTCTGCTTTAATTGGTTCGCCGAACTTAAGCAGTATTTTCCGGTTATGAAACAGAAACTTGTAATCTCCATCATCAGTCTTTTCTACTATTTTATATGCTATCATTTTGCGTATCGTATAATTCTTGGGCTTCTTTACAATCTGCAAGTACTTTTTCCCTGTCAAAACATGAAGCTGAAATGGTTATCCAATAAGAAAACCAAGGAAGCGTAATTCTTTTTTGAATGAAATATTTCTTCTTATATCCATTCATCGCATCATCGTGAAAGACTGTTCTTATTCTGTATTTTCTTTTCATAATTTATGGCATATAAAGTATAGTGGGGTTATCGCGATGAACATCCACATCGGGATATTTTGTTTTAAATAACTGTAAATTAAACGGCCTTATGATAATATGAATCCCATTTTTAGTTGGAACTTTAAGCAATAAAGGTTCTCTTTTTGCTTCGATTTGCCATCTCTCTAAATCCACTAGTAAAAAGTCAAATCTTACTAATCCCTCATCTACAGGGCCAAAATAATCACTCCAATCAATGTCGACGATCCATTTTTTATCTGGATCTGAATGAAATTCTCCTGCAACAGAATCGAAGATATTTCTCAAAGCCTTACAATTCTCTGTAAAAACAATATCAACCACTCTTTTAAGAAAATGGGGAGCAAGTTTTTTGTAATTTCTTTTATTAATCCTTATATATGCCCTGGCATTTTCTGAATTACATAAAGTAATAATTTGAGGAAGCTTTTTGTCAAAATCTTCTAAAGAATCAATGTAAAAATTATCAATCACTATTTGGTCCTTTCCAAGATCGGGATTGTCTTTCCTGCGCTTGAATATTTGAACAAAATAAAAATCATCCTTTTCAAAGGATAGCATTGTTTTTATTTGCGTTGAATTATCTATCATAATTTAAGTTCCTCTATATATTTTATCGTATGTTTCAAATAATGATGCTATATTTTGTGATCCAACAGGATTCATTGTGTGAATAAGAACCATTTTGGGAACATCTTTTGCGTGATCGATACAATAATTAATTAACCACCTCGCACAATGATATCCCGTTTTTTCGGTAAATTGGTCATAAATTGGATGTTCATTATTGTTATAATGCTCATCTGCCAAATCATAATCAAAACTAATGACATTGGGAATTCCTTTTTCTTCAATGATTTTAATAAATTCATTATAATTCATCACAATATCCCAATCTAAATTCATATACATTGGATTCTTAGTGTATAAAAACACATCTTTAGGCATTTTGCAATCATCAAGAAACAGATTATACATTATCTTATATTGTTCATTACCACATTCCAAGATAGGTCATTTTTTATTGTGTGAGCTTCCATTATGATCGACTTTAATTTATCTGAATTAAAATCATTTGTGGAATATACGCCATCAATATCTGGTAAATCACTTTCAGCTAATTCATTAACGAGCCTCAGCGCTCTTTCAATAAGCTGATCTTTTTCCCAAGAAACATAATTTTTCATAATAATTTTTAATTATCAAACCAAAACACGACAATAACCTTATTTTTACCATTATCTTCCAGCGCTTTCATTAGTTTAAGAAGGGCTCCGTATTCAAGTCCAGGTTTATGCCCTAACTCTTCTTCATACCATTTATATGCTAGCGCTAATTCCTTTGTTGTTAACCAGCTATGAGAATGCCAGTCAGGATGCTTCACTTTGAATGGTTTACCATCATCGTCATATATTATCTCTTTTCCCCATAATTTAGCTTGTTCCAATGTGGTTGAATTATCATCTTCGCCATCTTCGGTGATATAAAGATATAAATTATCGTTTGCTGCCCATGATAAATGATGATTAGGAATTCCTCTTGGATCAAAACCTTTCTTAGGGCGATATCTAACGCCAGCTAAAATTCCAAACATTGTATAATCCCGGCCTGGATTAATCTGCCCACCAAATCCCCACCAATATTCATTGAAATTATCCTCTTTTTCTTTGTATTCTACATACGCATGAATATCACATCCCATTTTATTAATTTTTTTATTTATATACTCTTAATTTTCGTGGATCTCCTCAATTGACGCAATTATTGTGGAAACAATAGGATAAACGCAAATAATTCTTCGCGATCCTGTTGCTCCTGGCGTTTGTCCTTGTACTGCGTGTACATATTCTGGGGCCACATCCAGATAAAACCAGTATCCCCCATCTGTGGGATAAAATCCATCTGCTTTTATAGTTGGACGAAGGGAATTCATTCCTGGATACATTACAATAAGTTGGTAGGTTTTCATTGGTTTTATTTATTTAACAATGCAAAAATAACAATATATTTTGAATTTTCCAAATTAATTTACTAAAATCTATAAACTAATTCATCATTTCTATTAAAGATTGAAATAAGAGTTCCTTCGCCGTGTACCCAGGAAAAGGTCCATCCGTGGTACATTATTGTTCTGCTTGGAAGCGATCGCGTTAGAAAATCAAATGGCGGCACTTCTTCTCCTTCGTTTTGAACAATGTCCAAAACAACATATAAAGCCCGCCAGGAATTAGGTAAATTATTTTCAATATTTGGAATCCACGGTTTTGTTTGGATAAATTTTTCAAATCGTTTGAGATCTTTTTCTATTATTTTTTCCATTAGCAAATCGAATGATTTGTCATCGTTATAGAATTTTTTGATCCGCTCCATATTTTTATTATCTTGATTCAATCTTTCGGCATAACGATCAATTAGTTCATTAAGCGTGGAATGGGGTAGTACGTCCATAATTTTAGGTTTTAAAGTGAATACTTTTTCAGTTGTTTGATTGTGTCATCGGCAGAGGTATGAAGAATTCCAATACCGCCAGCTTCTTTCCACGCATCTATATTTGGTTTTCTATCATCAATTAAAATTGATTTAGGTGATGCGAAGTCTTTTTTATGCTCGGATGATCTTAAAATTAAATGCGCGTCTGGTATTTCTTTTTTCACCCAATTACGCTTTCCGATCCGTGATTCATTTTTTTTGGAGGGGGATGATAATATTTCGGGATTATATTTTTCAATATAATTCCACAATTTCTTGCCGTCTTTTTTCCAACCTAAATTTTCCCAAAATTTTATACCCGCTTCATCTATTGGCTTCCAAAATTTTGGGTCATCATAAAATGATCCCGAAATATCAATTCCTGTTAATTCTTTATATCCTTTAATAAAATCAACAAGAACGCCGTCTAAATCGATATATAACAAATATTTTTTTTCCATAATCTTTATTTATCATAATTATTTTCATCTTCATTTGTGTTAAATGGTTTCTCAAATGGAGGATATATTTTTTTCCATATCTCTTGAGAGATATCTTTTCCGTCATATATGTTAAAAAATATGCCTCTTAATTCTTTAGGGAGTTTTAGGATTTTTAATGCAACATCTTTACGTGTCATATTTTCAGTTGAACCGATATCGCTAAGATATTTCATCTGATATCTTGTTTTGGTCCTAGCATATATTTCTTTAAACATATCAATTTGATTTCTAACCCATTTGTCGAATTCATCAGGTACATTTTCCAATAAATTATCCAATGGCTGATCATCTTTAAGAGCTTTCCAAATATCCCTGCTGGAAATTTTGGTAACGATACTATGCAAACGACAGTACTCATCCCCCTTTATCTTCATTCTAAACCCCGATTTGAAGCGGACGACTCTACCCTCTTGATCATTAGTAATCGTTGATTTAAGTACCTTAAAATCGTTTATACCATCATATCTCTTCACTAGGTTAAATCCCATATCTTCAAAACCCTGTCCATAGATAGATTTTTCTTCACCTGTGGCAATATTGTATCTAGTTAACATAATTAAATCTTCAAAATTGTATTTGAGAACAATTCTACCTTCCTTGAAAATGATCTCAAAGATATATGTATAATCACTTGATAAACTCTTATAAGGATATTTCTGTAATAATTCCCAACCTCTTTTGACATAGATTGAGTCAAATGAACCGCGCGAAGTAATAATCCACTCGCCATCATAGTAAAATAAGCTGCCATATTGACCGTCCATTTTTTCGGTAACCTCAAATGGCTCGTTTAGAATTGGGTAATTAACATTCTGAAGCTGTTCCCAGTTAAAGAATTTTGGAATACATCTTGAAACGATTTGTCCCTTGGAGTTTGTGACCAATCCACGGCACATCAAAGTGATCTCATCCCAGTGGTCTTCCCAAGTTGTTGCTCTTGAGTAATTCCAAATAGTAAGATCTTTTGTTGGGTGAGTTCGTTTAATTAACCAACCTTCATTATAATATTTTTCTAAAGTTTTGTTCACTATTAATCCTTATCTTCAATACTGTTAGAATGATGATCCATTGCCCCCATTTCGAAAGCAATAGATCTTTTATTCATTAATGGAATAACTTCATATTTCAAATTATAAGGTCTAAATTCAGGATGCCCATCAACGCCGATATCCATTCTTTTGCCCTTTCCAAATCTATTATCACCCATAAGGTGAGTGTGCCCATGAAGATGTATTGTTCCTTCTTTTATATTTTTCCATGACATAATAGGATAATGATGTAAATGAATTTGATAGCCATCAAAATTATAATCTTCTTCTTCTTTATCAACAGAGATAAAAAGCTCACGAATTCCATCTCTGTTCTTTTTAATATGGTGATCATGGTTTCCAAGGAACAAATATATGTTTTTACAAACTAATCTGTTCCAAAACTCTTTAATGGATTCAAATCCCCCAAATGACCAGTCGCCCAAATGAATCAGAATATCATCTTGCATAACAACATTGTTAATATTGTTTACCATAATATCGTTCATTTTGGCAACTGTGGGGAAATCCCTGGTATTTGCAATTGGAATAGTTCCGTCTGGATTTCTCCAGTCCGTTACACCCCTGCATATGTTTTTATGGGAATAATGGGTATCCGCTGTTATCCATATGTTTTTTATGGTCTCTATTATCATACTAGCAGAAATCTGTGTGAGCTGAGACTACAAGCCCATCTATTATTTTAGATGGATGCGTTTGGGCGTATTCTTCGTTAAAAATATTACCATCTGGCTGCCCCCAATTTAAAGCCATTTCGATGAATTCTTCGATTTCCATTTCGTCTCCATATTCATCGACAATTCTGCCATTTCTAATGAATTTTAAAAGCTCTTCTTTATTGGAGTAGTATTTGTCATTATGAAAATTCCAAGTAAATTTCCATCCGCCACTTCGTTTACCTAAATGGACTTTCACATCATTAAGAAACTCATCCCATGGCGATACTGCGTCAAAATAATCTGGCGGAGGTATATTTTTGGGAATATTATCTAATACAATAGATTGAAAATTCCTTTCAATATTATCAGGGCTTAACGGCATTTCATTAATCCGTTTAATGAGAAGTTCTTTGCGAACATTCATCTCTTCCTCAGTGGGTATTCTATAAAAATTTGTTCCCATTGTTTTTTTTTTATTATGAAATTATAGCAATTTGGCGATATCTTGTGGCGTCGATGATTTCAAAAAAAACCATTTATTAGCGTTGTAGAATCTTACTTTGGCATAGTCATACTCCAAATTCACTTTTTTATCATATACTTTTGTGGCTAATTCGTTTATTTCATTAACTAATTTTAACAATGTTTTTGAGGATTTTATTTCGGGATATTTAAAAATCACATTAACATCACTTTTAGCATCGGTAATAAGTTTAAATATGTCCTTTTCAAACTCTGGATATTTGTCCGCCAGATATATTTTAAATTCAGCAATTAAAGTATCTTGTCGATTTTTATAAATGTCGAGATTTTTTAATTGGGCCCGAATATCCTCCAATCTACTAAGCTGCTCCGTGTAACAAACTAAATTATTTACAAATGACGCGAATAACCAAACACCAGCAATGCATAAAATAACAATTCCAATAATATGTACCTCATAAACTGGAATTAACAGACCAACAGCCCCAATAAGAGCGACAATTAATACACAAATTAAATTAAACATAATTTTTAAGTTTTAGTTAATACTATTTTTATTATTTACGGCACAAAGATAAAACAATTTTTGGGATTTCCAAAATAATTTGCAAAAAAAAGCCTTATCGATTTCTCAATAAGGCTAATATGTTAGAATTATGCAACGGAAAAAAACTTTACAGTTTTAACTTTTTACCAACCTGTTCAACATCTTCACAATCTGGATGCGTTACTCTGCCTTCGCACCAATTTTGTGCCAGCCTAAATAATAATCTAGCATCTTCTATTCCCATAAAGACTTCTTGATCTCTTTCTTTTTTATATTTTTCAACTGCATCGTCATAGGTTTGTTCATTTATAACATTTATGACATTTTTTAGCTGTTCTTCGGTTATCTTAATTTTTGTTGCCATATCTAAAATATTTTTATGCGTTTTCTTCAACAGCTTCTTGTGCTAATTGAACTATTCTTTGTTGTACATCATCAGGATCAATAGTTTCCAGTATTGCATTTCCGAGCCTGTCTATTAATGCTGGCAAAAATCCACTTTTATTGCTTGATCTTGTTCTACCTTCATTAACAAAAAACTCCATATTTTTATCTAGATTAAACGTCGCTGGATCGTAATCTTCAGGTAGCGGTTTTAATAAACTAACAGTCACGGGTTGAATTAGTGGGCCTCTATCTTCGCCTGACCCTGATGTTAAGTTCCTGGCATTTAATGTTGCTGTAAATGTTGCTGTAAGTATATAATCATTATCATAATTTGTCTCAACGATATTACCTGCAAGATGAAGCACGCTTTCAACATTTAATTCTTTTAATCCTTCTTGAATATTTTTTGAATTAAGGTGATATACCATAGTTTTTCCGCCAGCTCTTTGGAAAAAATTTGGATCGTGTACTCGTTGTTTTCCAGCCCAGTTACCACCTTTTGTATATATATAATTTGCGTGCCTTCTTGGTACGTGGCTAGATGCTTCTCTTGGCCTATTTATATCGAATGTTTGTCCTTCCTGTCCGATTGCTCCAAGTGCAAGATCGGCACGAAGATCTAGCACATTATTTACAGCGTCATTAATATTTAATATATCTCTGGCAGCATAGAAATCAGCATCTATTTCTGGCGAGGCGCCGCCGAATTTTTTTAAAATTATTTTGTTTGTTGTATGTTCAGTTCTCCTGCTTGTTGCCCATGCTTCAGGTATTAAACAAATATCTAGATGATCCAACACTTCGTGTTTGCTAAACATATCGTTTATGACTGGAAAAATTCCATATCTTTTAGCGTTAGCTTCTTTGATCGCCAATAATCTTTTTTCTCTTTTTTCTTTGTCATACCGAGGTTCATTCGGCGGGGCTGTTTCGTAATCGGGACGAACATATTGGGTTCCCATTGCAGTACTTCTTGGCAAGTCAGCCATAAAACGATTTTCAGGTAATACCACATATCTTAGACGCCTTTTCGCTCTATCTACTTTTAGCTCTTCGCCATAATTATAGAACCTTAATACTCTATCACCATTTGGCATTGTGTGATATTCATCAGTAATTACTACGCCTTCGACCATCTCATTCGTTATGGGGTCGAGCGTAACTATTCTTGGTATATATGGGGTTTTCGAACCTTTCGTTAACATATTTACAGGAATACGCAGGGGCTCGGGTAATTTTTCAATTGGGTGTTTAGAGGGCTGTGCCATTTCATCAACTTCAGCCTCGACGCCAGTTTCAACAGGTTGATTTTGGTCCTCGACTCCATCCTTACCAAAAAAAACGTCTTCATATTTTTCAAGACTATCGATAAATGTAAATTTGTCTGGGGCAAAATCTTCAGTGGTGTGTGCATTAATTTGTTCCAAAATTAATGATACTATTTTGTTAACGGTAGTTTTTCCCATATATTAAATGTTTATTCTATAAATATATCCGTTTTTTATTTACGACTTTCTTTTTTAGAGAATTCATCATCTCTAAATCGTAAATCAATTCGATAATCAGAATAATTATAATCGTTCACTATTTCTTTTGGATCTGGAAGTTCTTCATCTTCTAGTGCTTCATATAGATACCTTACCTTTTCGTTAGTTACTCTTCGGATAGTTCTATGGTATCTTGCGCCTCTTTTTTCGTTTCTTGGCTTATCTTTAATAATTGGTTTTCTTCTACTTTTGCTCATACTGTAAAATTTTAAGTATTTTCTGCTTTATGTTAGATTGTTTTATTCCTTCGCGTTCAATAGTTCTAACGAATTTATCTTTGGGAACGAAAGGGGAGAGATTGAGATCGTCGATGATAACATATATATCAAGGTTGTGTTTCCGTATATAAATATCTATCTCTTTACCTCTATTCTTCTCAAGGTCCTGCAATGATCCTGGAAAATCTTCTGTTACATCTATTGGCGATTTAATTACCTTATTGAACTTAAAAATGTTATCTAATTCCTGTAAAGTCCAATGACCTTTCCAGTCAGATGATAAAATAATATCAGCATCTGTTTTTTTAAGAATTTCATTAAGAACTTTAACGCATCCAGGATTAAATGAATATGGCATTTTTAACTCATTCGCAAGTTCATATTTACCCCAAAATTTCTTTCGATTTTTTAAATATTCATAATAACAACACATTACGCCATCTATGTCTAAAAATATTATGGGTTTCATACTTCAAATGGATCAAGGAGCATAGCCGATTTGTTTACTTTTTTAACCTGAACGCCATTTATTACAAATGGGATTTCTTTTTTATCTATTGGCCTTATTGGAAGCGATATTCTTCTAATTCTTTCATTCAGAGCGCTCAATGCTTTTTCATAATATGGCGGAGGCTGTTTATTAAGCATATATCTTGATTGTAAATTTCTTCCTGATCTTGTTTCAAATTCGCATGTGACACGATCATTTTCACATCTCAACGAAATAATAATTGATCTGTTAGCACCATTAATATATCCAGCCACACAATGATGCATATGATGTCCTTCTTCAGAATATTCATCACTTGTTTTTAAAAGTTTTGGATAAAAAATTCTTTTAGTAATTAATACATATTCCATTTCATATTTTCTGGCTTCCAATTGCATTATCGGCATTTCAGGGGGATAATCAACCTCAATTGGCTTTTCAATTTCCATAATTACCTCACTATCAAAAATAAGATGAGTCGAATATCCTGTTCTAATCAGCTGTTCAATTCTTGATAAATCAGTATGATCAAGATTAAAAGCTCCGATTGTTCGGCAATTTAATCTCATAT
>Ga0315295_10006189_pt1 | contig 10211 bp, 25 predicted proteins | sample YL17G14_0_MG_FD_204453 | JGI IMG/M metagenome (GOLD analysis project Ga0315295, IMG submission 204453) | Sediment microbial communities from Yellowstone Lake, YNP, Wyoming, USA - YL17G14_0 | ecosystem: Environmental > Aquatic > Freshwater > Lake > Sediment | place: USA: Wyoming | collected... | reverse complement strand
CATCGCCCTTTCGACGGTGGTGCGCCACCCGGTGCACGCCGCAACCGCCCTCACGCTCAGGGTAGGGGGCCACAGGTAGCCCGCCAGAATGGCCCACAATGGCGCTAGGATCGACGGAGACGGCCGCGTACCCAGAAGGTAGAGCGAACGGGCACCCCGCCGCGACGGTGAGCACCTCAGGGGATGGTAGGGGACCGGCCTCTTCGTGTTCGGGGGGAGCCGCCGACGACGGGGAACAACGCCGACCCCCTCCCCTTACTCGCCCGCCGACGACAAGGTAGTTGCGTCGTCAATGACCATATCCCTGAGCGTGGCCCGGATATAGTTAGTCGCCTATTACATATCCCGTGAGCGTGAGCGAGGGCTAATAGGCCCCACCTTCGATTATTCCGTGGAACGATAGGAGAGTGTCGAGCGGCGTCAAAATCTCATACCTGACCGCCCAGAAACTTCCGCACTTGACCGCCCACCCCCTCCTCAGAACTTCCGTACTTACCGAAGTTCGGGACTTGCATCCCGGGTCCGGTGGTGTAGAGTTCGGAACATCGGAACTTCGCTCCCGGAGGTCAACATGGCAACCACTGAAGCTACTGTCGAGGTCCTGACTGCCGAGGTGCGGGCTCTCATGGTCGGCAGCAGGCAGATCACGCTCTCGGTCTTCCGCCAGCTCGACTGGGTCACATGGGACGACATCCTGCCCATGGGTCGCGTCAACGACAACCGCGACGCCGACTACCAGGACCGGCTCCTCGTCGGTCGGGATCGGGGGAACGGATCCCTGGTGCGTTGCAACCTCAACCGGGTGACGGACCCGAGGGGCTGGGCCCAGAGTGCCGGCGGACGAGATCTCCAGAGACGGGCCATCGTCGGCTACAAGAACGTGAACACATACGCCGACTACTTGCGTGCCCTGAGTCTCGAGCCGAGCTCGATCCATGGTTCCAGCCTGTGGGCCGACTACGAGAACCTCGCCCTCGCCCACGCCAACGAAGTCGTCGCCAGGGAGATCGAAGAGCTGACCGACAACTGGAACACCTACTGGGCCTGTCGCCGCGTCTACGACGCCCTGCCCCTGATCGTCCTGGCCGGGCTGAAGTGAACAACATCCTCGAGGAGACGACATGAGCGTTCAGATGCAGAGGTCTCTTGGTCTGTGCGAGAGCAGGATCTGGCGCGGTCCCCGACAGGGGCTGATGTGCCGCTTCCGGGCACGCTGGAGGAGGGTCTCGGCCGTGATCGTGGATGCGGACTTCCGCGTGTGCGGTAACCATGCCCGGGCCTACCTTCCCGAGTCCCTCGTCGAGATCGGATCCGAGGGTTGGGAGACGGCATGAAGACCTTGGGGTACGAGCGATGACCGAGATCACCACCGAGCCAGGGCGCTGGCTGCTGGCGGAGTACCGGCGCACCCCGGGAGACCCGAAGTGGCACCCAGGCATGGGTCTCGAGAGCACCATCATCGCCATCGAGACCTACGCCGCCGCAGGCGCCCTCCGTGAGCTGCGCGAGAAGATCATGGCGAACGAGGACGAATGGGACACGACCTACTCGGCGGAGCAGGGCGTCTCGTTGAAGAAGCTCCTCCGCGCCATCGACCGGAGGTTGAAATGAGCCGTGAGCCCTACGATCCGGCCGAGAGCAGCGCAGAGAGTCTTCGGAGCATCGACGCCAACCTGGAGCGGATCGCGCAGTACATGCGGCCCGATCTTGGTCCTGTCCTCGCGAGGGAGAGGGCAGACATCCTCGAGCGCTTCAAGAAAGAGCTCTCGAGGTCCCGCTATCGCAACATCGGGTTCGACGGCATGGACACGGTCTACACGGCCGTCATCCCGGTCTCTCGTGTCGAGCATGCCCTGGAGAAGGTTCTCGAGCTGCCCTGGAACTCCGTGACTCTCGATGTCATCCCCGCCAGTGGAGAGGGCAAGCGCGAGGACCGGACGACATGAAGATCCCCGAAGCCCACATCTGCGATGCCGCCGGCTGCATGAAGGACGCCTGGTATCGGATCACCCACGAGATCCTGCGCGAGCCCACCATCGCCGGCCACATGCGCTACGGACTCGACTGGAACCGCTGCCGACCGATGGTCTTCGAGTTCTGCGACGAGCATGCCACGGACTTCTCCATCGGCGGCCGTGGAGCCTGGACGACCCCTCCACGGCTCAAGCAGGGCGTCCCGGGGGGCATATGAGTGACTTCGCATCGTTCTTCACGGCCGTCTTCATGATCGCGTCCGGGATCGTGATCCTCTTCCTGGGAGTGGTCGTGGCCCTGATGATCGGGGCCTACCTCGGGTTCGTGAGCGCGGCCGGGCTATGAGCTGTCTGGTACCCCCGCAGTCGCTCGAGCAGTTCTTCGGCCTCATCAACTCCTGCGCCACGGCCTACGGGGGCACGGACTGGGCCGAGACGGCCATCCTGGGCCTGCTGGCCCTGGCCCTCATTCTCCTGGCCGGGATCGGCATCATCGCCGCAGGGAGGTCCAGATGAGAGACCAGGGCTGCGCCATGCACTTCCTGGTCGCGGGCATCCTGTGGATGATGTTCTGGGCCGGCCTGGCCTTCCTCTTCGTTACCCTGGTGCGCTCATGACCCCGCCAACCGTCCTGCTCCGCGTCACGCCCGAAGCCATCGAAACGCTGTTCACCCGCGATCACGACGGCAATCGGCTGCGCGTCGAATGGGGCGAAGCGGGAGCGGATGGCTTCCACGACCCGGTGATTTCGGTGGACTACACCGACAACATCCATGCCGCAGACAAGGCCACCATCGCCACCCTCCGCGCCGCGCTGGATGGGCTGGTGGTGGCGGCAGAGGTGGCGTGCGAGTGCTATGAGGGGTTCCGCAGTGACGGGACGCTTGCTCCGCTGCTGACGGGCACGCAGATTGCCGCCCTCCGCGCCGCCCTCGCCACGGCGAAGGAGGCGCCATGACCCCGACGACCGAGGCCGGGAAGCGGCTCGTCAACTCTCAGGTGTGGGTCGGCGTGGCACGCGACCTTGCCGCAGAAGTTGCTGCCATCGAAGACGAGGCCCGCGCCCCGCTCATCGCCGCCATCGAGAAGTTCCTGACATACGACGGACGGGCGACGAACACGACCCGCGCCATCCTGCACGCCGCCCTCGCCACGGCGAAGGAGACGCCATGACCCGCCCGAACGAACGCCGACCTACGAAAGCGCAGTTGGAGGCGGAGATCGCCACCCTCCGCGCTGCGCTGCCGCGCTGGAAGGGCTGGGCTATCGACGCCGAAGCCGAGAACGAACGGCTCCGCGCCGCGCTGGATGGGCTGGTGGAGGCGGCACAGATGGCGGTCCCGGCTCTCGCCTATGGCGCTCCTGTCCAAGCGGCGGCGGGACTGGGCGACCCGGAGCCAGCCTTCCGCGCCGCCCTCGCCACGGCGAAGGAGGCCGGGGGATGAGCGACATCATCGAGCGCGAAGGCGACCGCATCTACATCAACCGCACCCCGCCCTGCGGCCACAACAACGGGACGCACCCGAGTGGTTGCTGGTACATCGCGGTGTGCGATGCCGTGGCCCCGCTCAACGCCGAGATCGCCCGCCTCCGCACCATCGAGGAGGCGGCACGACAGTGGGCCGAGTCCGACAGTTGGGAGAATGAAGCAGCCCTCCGCGCCGCCCTCGGGAGCGAGCGATGATCGGTTGGTTCAAGCGCATGTTCGCGGAACCGACCTGTCCAGGATGTGGCGCCGAGATCGTGGACTGGGTTGATTTCGTTGACTGGCAGGGCTATCGGCTCGAACGGAGGTGGCGAGGCTGCCCCAACTACCGGGATGCCCCGATTTCCAGCCTCAACAGCGTCCACGAGCGCGACCGTCATGCCGCGCATTGGACCCACGGCAAGAAAGTGCCCCTCAGCACCCCTGACGGGAGCGAGCGATGACCCGAAGCATCCGCGAAAAATGGCTCGAGGACGGCATGAAGATGCTGACCCTCGACATCAAGGACAAGACCGAGGAGATCGAGCGTCTTCGTGCCGCATTGGCGAGATACCAGGAGACGCTCGATGTGACCCTCGTCCGCGATGTGGTCCCGACGGACGAGATTGATCGCCTCCGTGAGGTCGAGAAGGGGGCTCGGGCGATCATCCGCCACTACATCGACCCCGGCCACAACATGGAGGATGGCTGCTGGAACAGGTTCGCGGCCGTTGTGGATGAAAAGCCCTGATGGCTCGTTCTGCGCTCGGGCCGCAGTTCAGACTTCGTCTGTCGCTCGTGGACGGTCCCGAGCTCAGGTGCCCGTATTGCGGTGAATGGTGGCCGATTACGACGGAGTTCTGGCAAATCAACAAATGGGACCTGTGCCTGTCGTGCAGCAGGGAGAGATCCAAGTTGTATGCGGCGATCCGGCGTCGCGACGAGGAATACCAGGTCGAGGCCCGAGACCGGTCGCGTCGTTACCGCCAGTGGCTGAAACGGGTCGCACCCCAGTATCTCCCGGCCTACGAGCGAGAGCGGAGGGCCAATCGGCGCGAGTACCAGCGCCAGCGACGAGCGAGACAACGGCATCCTGAAGGAAGGAAGACTCCATGAGAGAGATGACGACGGCCGAGTTCGCGAAGGCGAACCTCGCAGCACTCGAGGAGCCGGTCAAGATCCGGCGCTACACCAAGGCCGTGGGGACCTACTACCCAGAGGGCTACATCGCGTCCCTGCCGGGCGAGACGGTGCCCCGGCTCGACTTCGAGTTCACGGCTGCGGCGGTCGATGTTGCCGTCGCGAAGAACCGGGAGCTCGAGGAGGAGGTGAAGCACCTCAAGAAGCAGCTCGCGGCCAAGATGGAGTCCTTCGAGGATCTCCAGGCCCGGACTGGCACCGTAGCGGTGCCCGTGGGGTCAGAGCTCCTGTCTCAGGAGCGCCGCACGGTGCCCACGCACCCCATGAAGGATGTCTTCGCTGACCTGGCGAAGCAGGATCGCGAGTTTTTCGAGCGCAAGCTCGGAACGGGCAAGAAGAAGTAGTAGAGTGGCGGAAACCGCCACACGGAGGTCAACCATGACGCGCTGGTACACGGAGCACTACTGGCTGGTCCGCCGGCTCCGCGCCAACACTGAGACATTCATGCAGCGCCACCGGGTCGAGTTCGGGCCGCCGCTGTCGGAGCTCGAGAAGCGGTATCTCTGGGGTGACCGATGAGTAACGCCCCGGCCAAGCCTCTGGGTATCGGACCCCTGAATGTCACCGAGGCATCCATTCACCTCGGTGTCCACAACAACACCGTGAAGCGCATCCCAGCCAACGAGTTGCCCTATTTCAGAGTCGGTAGCAGGGGCGACCGTCGCTACCTCTTCGAGGATGTCTTGACCTACATCAGAAGTCGAATGGAGGGACGATGAACCGCGACGAGATCAACGAGCTCATCATCGGAGAGATGGGCCTCGAGGACGAGGGCATCGTCCTGTTCGATGGTATGGACGAAGCGTTCATGGGCATCGCGGAGCGTTTCGAGCCCATGACGGTTCGTACTGTTCCAGACAGAGGGGATGTCACCGAAGTAGAGGCGGGCGGTACGCACCGCTACTTCGCCGTGTACAGCTACACCAAGATGGTCAATGCCCTGATGGCCGACGGCGAGCTTGGCGACGAGGAAGCCCAGGAGTACCTGGAGTTCAACACCGTGGGTCTGTACGCGGGCCCGAACACCCCCGCGATCATGCGGGACTGGTAGGAGCAATGAACGGAGGCACTGTGACTTCCCCCCTGCGGGCAGAGGCACTCGTGAAGGCCCCGGTCCCGCACCATCCTGACCAGATGGTCATGTTCCCCAGCCCGGTGGACACCACCTTCTCGGTGACACCCGGGAAGGGATCCGAGATCTCCATCACGATCCGCTTCCACCGCACCGAGCGCCAGAAATGCACAGCCTGCGGTCACCGCAGGATCTGCTTCTACATCGGCCTCGGGAACGTGATCGCCTCGCCGGCCATGTGCGCCAGTTGCTTTGGTGTCCGCTGATGGGCCTCTCCCTCTTCCCGGCAGGCGAGCCCCTCCGCATCTCGATCTCTGCCGGCTGGTGTTCGTCGCGGAACGGAGCTCTCATAGGCTTTGGTCTTCGCGAGGGCGGGTCGGTGTTCGGGATCGCCGTTCTCGAGGACGGTCAGGTGCAGTCCCTGGCCCTCGACGAGTTCAAGGTGGACTGGCAGTACGACACTGAGACTGACCAGTGGGTGGATGTGAACGCCCGCCGGGCAGCGGAAGCTGACCAGGAGATCTAGCGGAAGGGGTAGCGAAGGCTGTAGGCTTCGTGGTACAACTGCACAGGGTCTTTTGGTCGCAGCTCCGCGCCTCTCCTGGTTGACCTCCGGGCAGCGTAGAGAAGCAATCAGCCCCGAATGGACGGGTCGCCCCTCTTGGGCGGCCCGTCTTCTTTTTCAGGAGGGCTCCATGGCTCGCGTCACCTGGGTCAAGATCGCGTCCTGGCATGTTCTGAAGTTCGATGACCCGGCCTCGACCGCCTGCGGGCTCGAGGTGGCCGAGGACGATGAGCTCTTTGAGGGCCTTCCCTCGGACTGGTTCGAGAGCAAATCCTGCGAGACGTGCCTCCGCATCAAGGAGGCCAAGGCCGAGCAGGAGCTCTCCCTGATCCCATGAGCCGCTACATCATCGCCAGGTTCAGCTTCGACGCGACCCACAACGACCTCCTCGAGACCCCTCACCTCCACGGCCATCACTTCGTCGTCGAGGTTACCGAGCAGACCGAGGTGACCACCCAGATCGTCAGGAACCTCCAGGCGATCTGTTCCGAGCTCCATCTCCACCAGCTCAGTGACATGCTCGTGGGCGGGTCCCAGACGGGCCAGGGGATCGCCTCCTGGATCCTGGAGAGGCTCCTCATCAACCATCCCAAGATCACCCGTCTCGAGCTCTGGTGGGATCCAGACCTCCGGTACGGGATCACGAGGGACATCCGGTGAGCAACAAGAAGTTCGACTGGACTGCCATCGAGAACCAGTACATCACCGGGGAGATGAGCCTGCGCGAGCTGGCCCGCATGAACGGCATCGCCAACCACTCCCTGGTCATGGGCCAGTCCACCCGTCACGATTGGGGCCAGAAGCGCCTCGATTTCCGCTCACAGCGGAACGAGAAGGCCATCACCTACCTGGCCGACGACGAAGCCAAGAGGATCGCCCGCGAGGTCAAGGTGCGCGACAACGCCATCGACCTCATCGACGAGGCGATCACGAAGATGCGGTCCCAGCTCAACGAGACACGCGAAGTCTGGCGCCACGAGGACTGGGTGACGGAACCGCTTATCGTGGTCAAGCCGGCCGACGTGGCGCTCCTGATCGACCGCCTGAATGTCCTATTCGGGCGGCCGTCCAGCATCACAGAGGAGCGAAGCCTTGGTATCAGCCTTTCCGCCGGAGGAACCCTCGGACCAGACATCCTTAGAACCATTGTCGAGGCAACTCGGGGCATCGCTGACTCCGACGGAGCTGCACGATCTCCGATCCCACGCCTTAGTCGAACTGGCTCGAACTGACGGACCGGAGGCGGTTTTCGCCTACGGCGAGTACGTCTTCGGGTATGTCCCGGCCATCCATCATCGAGAGATGGTGACCGAGACCCTGGATGCCATCCTGCACCGCGAGAACGAGGTTTACCTCCTTCCTCGGGGCGGGGCGAAGACGACCTGGGACAACACGATCCTGTGCGCCTGGATGACGGGGAAGTTTCCCGACATCCGCATCGGGATGGTCAGCAACACCGACACCCAGGCCAAGGACTTCAGCAGGGCGATCAAGTACACCATCGAGCAGAATGCGGCTCACCGGACGGTCTTCCCCGAGAGCAAGCCCTCATCGGCCAAGTGGACCGACAAGGAATGGCTCTGCGCCGGGTCTCGCTGGCTGGGATCCAAGGACGTCACGATGTTCGCCGTCGGCGTTGGCGGCGCGATCATCAGCAAGCGCTTCGACCTGATCCTGATGGACGACATCCTCGACGAGGAGAACACGCAGTCGGTCGATCAGCGCGAGGCAGTCGAGGTCTGGTTCAAGAAGACTCTCAAACCCTGTTTGGCCCCCGACGGCGTCACGGTCGTCATCGGGACACGCTGGGGTGAGGAAGACCTCTACGAGCAGTTCATGAAGCCGACCTACGACGGAGGCTTCGGCTGGAAGAGCCATGTCGTGGCTGCCCTGACCGAGGACGATCGCGGGCGGCTTGTCTCGTACTGGCCCGAGTATTGGACCGTGGATCGGCTCCTCAAGGAGAAGGAGGAGATGGGCTCGGCCCTCTTCGCCTGCTCGTATCAGAACGACATCAGTGGCCTGCTCGAGGGCAACATCTTCCACGGCCCGTTCTCACACTTCGATGTCCTGCCGGAGGGCAAGTTCACCCTCCGCATGGGAGTGGATCTCGCGAGCTCGATCAAGGAGCGGTCCGACTACACCGCCCGCGTCACCACGGCCGAGAACCTCGAGACCGGTGACTTCTACGTCCTCTCGGCCTACCGCGACAAGCGCGAGAGCCACCACGCGGATTTCGTCTACGACGGCTGGATGGCCTACCCGAACATCGGACTGGTCATCGTGGAGAGCCAGCAGTTCCAGTCCACTCTGATCCAGGAGGTCATGGCGACCTACCCCAGGATCCCCATCGAGGGCAAGAAGGCGGATGTGGACAAGGTAACCCGGGCCCGGGCCGTGGCTGCGAAGTACGAGGCTCACAAGGTCTTTCACCACACTTCTCTGCGCGGGACGGCCTTCGAGGTCGAGCTCCTGTCCTTCCCCAAGGGCCACGACGATTTCGTCGATGCCCTGGGGTACTCGATGGACATGGGTGGAGACACGTTCTTCTTCGGATCATTGAAGAGGTGATGATGAGCGAGCAGATGCCCGAGCGGGCGTGGACCGAATACGAGTTCAGAGACGGGAAGCGCCTCGTGCCCGACTACATCGCGGCACTGCTCTTTGGCATCGAGACGCACCGTCTCACCTACGAAGAGGCCATCGCGGCGGCAAACGCCAAGGCCGAGACCGATTTCCTCAACGCCCAGCAAGATCGTGTTCTTGCGGCGCACTTCAAGGAGCTGCGCTGATGGGCGTCATCTCGGACATGCTGACCCGGTCCTATCGAACCAGCCCCAAGAACCTTCCCCCGGGGAGCGCCAACCTGATCTTCCAGGAGCGCGGGAAGGTCGGGAAGTCGAGCTCGAGCCTGTTCCGCAACTGGGCCGAGCATTCGGAGTGGATCCGCGCCGCGATCAACGTCCGCAAGGCCCAGGTCTCCTCGGCTGAGTGGGACATCGTCGCCTTCGACCAGACGAAGCCGATCAAGGAGAGTCTCCAGGGCGAGCTGCGTGACCTGTTCACCAGGCCGAACCTGGCCGTGGAGTCCTTCCGTTCCTGGGTCGAGCCGATCATCGAGGACATCTTGGTTCTCGATGCGGGGTCCATCGAGAAAGAGAGGAACCTGGGCGGGTCGATTGCCTTCCTCCATGCCGTCGACGGAGCCAAGGTCAAGGTCAGTGCGCTGTGGGACGGAGATCCCGACGAGACACGTTACTGGTGGGTGCCGGCGCCGACCTACGAGGTTCCCTTCCGCAACCAGGACCTCGTCTACATCATGGCGAACCCCCGGACCTACTCGGTCGTCGGGCTGTCTCCGCTCGAGACCCTCAAAATGACCGTGGACGCCGAGCTGAACGGTTCTTCCTACAACACGCGCCAGGTGACGAATGCAGCTCCAGACGGGATGCTGGACCTTGGCGAGGGAGCTCGGCCGGAACAGGTCGAGGGCTTCAAGTCGTACTGGGCCTATGAGGTGGCCGGCAGGGGCGCGATGGCGTTCCTCGGTGGCACCAAGGGCGCGAAGTTCATCCCGTTCCGTGGATCGAACCGGGAGATGCAGTACCGCGAGTGGCTCGACTACCTCGTGCGGAAGATCTGCGCCGTCTACCTGATCTCACCGCAGGACATCGGCCTCTCGTTCAACATCAACCGCTCCGAAGGAGAGATCCAGCAGGAGCTCACCCAGGATCAGGGGCTCCGACCGTTGCTCGCCCTCGTCCAGGACTACTTCACTCGGGAGATCGTCTGGGATGACTCGTATGGAGGCACCGCCAACAACCTCGCCTTCCGCTTCACTCGCCTGAACATCAAGGAGTCCATGTCCAAGGCCAACATCAACAAGTTGGCGCTCGCAGGCATGCCTTACAAGACGGTGAACGAAGCGCGGCAGGA
>Ga0315295_10006188_pt1 | contig 10211 bp, 17 predicted proteins | sample YL17G14_0_MG_FD_204453 | JGI IMG/M metagenome (GOLD analysis project Ga0315295, IMG submission 204453) | Sediment microbial communities from Yellowstone Lake, YNP, Wyoming, USA - YL17G14_0 | ecosystem: Environmental > Aquatic > Freshwater > Lake > Sediment | place: USA: Wyoming | collected... | reverse complement strand
AGCTTCGCCGTTATCGTTGTCGTTCCCCTTTCCTCGCCTATTTCAAGAATCTGGCCCCTCCTGTTCTGGACTTCCTTCATCGCGCCGCTCATCTGCTCGGTCGGGACGTCTATCCTTATTATCTGCTTCGGTTCAAGTATGTAAGCCTTTGCCGAAACCATCGCTTCCCTTATCGCAGAGCGAACCGCGGGGATGACCTGCGCAGGCCCTCTGTGTATCGCATCCTCGTGAAGCTTTGCATCGACCAGCTTGATCTTCACCGCGTCGCAGGGTTCCTTTGCGAGCGGCCCTTCGTCCATCGCTTCGGTGAACGATTCCTTGAGCATCTCCATGACCTCGAGTATGGCGTGCACGCCCCTTGTCGCGTCGATGAACATGTTGCGGTTGTGTATGAGCTTGATCTTCTTGGATTCGTCCCTGTCGAAGCCGAGGTTGACAAGCTTGTCCTGGAGTTCGACTTCCTTTTTCTTCAGCTCCAGCGTGGACGCTATTTCCCCCCTTATCATCGCGTGGTGTATTTTTTCCTCGAGGGGCTCTGCTATTATGTAGAACCTGTTATGCTTGTTGGGCGACTTTCCCTCGACGGCTTGCGGACTCATGCCCCTCACGGACTCCCTGTAGATGACGATGGGAGGCGAGACGTCGACCTCGAGGCCTTCATCTTTCAGCGGCCTTTCTATCTTCGCGTCTATGTGCAGCTCGCCCAGGCCTGAAACCAGATATTCGCCCGTTTCCTCGTTTATCTTGATCTTCAGCGTAGGGTCTTCTTTTGCAACCCTTTTCAGGAATTCTATAAGCTTCGCCAGCTGCTGCGGCTTTTTGGGCTCTATCGCCTTCACCACAACAGGCTCGAAAATATGCGTTATGGACTCAAATCCCGGTATTATGTTGTCAGGGTCGCATAGCGTTTCGCCTGAGAACGATTCCTTCAGGCCGACGACGCCGACGATGTTGCCGGCATCGACCTCTTCCATGGTTACCCTCTGCGCGCCCTTGTAAACGGAAACCTGCTGCACCTTCTGCGGCTTCCCCATCCCCACGAGGTAAACCTCCTGCCCGGTTTTTATCTTGCCAGAAAATATGCGCACGGTTGCGACGTAGCCTGCGTGCGGGTCGGGATAAAGCTTGGTCACGATCGCTGCGAGCTTGCCGTCGGGGTTGCAGTTTGCCATGTCCCTCCCGGTTTCCGATTCCTTCTCGCCGGGCCATATCCTGGATATCCTGTATTTCTGCGCGTTCAGCGGGTTCGGCAGGTGCTTTATGATCATGTCAAGCACTATGACGTGTAGAGGAGCGCGCTTCGCGAGTTCCTTTTCGCCTTCCTCCCCCATGTTCGTCATGTCTATTATGTCCTTGAAGGTCATCTTGGTCTTCAGCATGAAAGGAACGGATATCGCCCACTTCTTGACGGCCGAGCCGAAAGCCACGCTGCCGTCGTTCACGTTTATCGTGCACTTTTCCACGAATTCCTTCTCGCCGTATTTCTGCATGAGCACGTTCACGTCGGTTATTATCTTCTTGAACCTTTCCTGCATCTGCTCGGGCGTGAGTTTCAATTCCTTTATCAGCCTGTCGACCTTGTTTATGAACAGGACAGGCCTCACGCGCTCTTTAAGCGCCTGCCTTATAACCGTTTCGGTCTGCGGCATTACAGCCTCGACGGCATCTATGAGTACGACTACGCCATCGACAGCACGCATCGCGCGCGTCACGTCCCCGCCGAAATCGACGTGGCCTGGCGTGTCTATCAGGTTGATTAGGTAATGCTCTTTTCCGTAATCGTGCACCATGCTCACGTTGGCGGCAAATATCGTGATGCCACGTTCCTGCTCCTGTTCGTTGAAGTCCATCGCCAGCTGTTTCCCGGCGAGGTCCTGGGAAATCATGCCTGCGCCCGCAAGCAGGTTGTCAGTGAGCGTCGTCTTGCCATGATCGATGTGTGCCACGATGCCTATGTTGCGAATCTTCTCAGGTTTAAGCATGAGCTCTTTTATGAGCAAAGTCACGTCCTTGGTTGCCATATCATGCACCTTCTTGTAATTTCTTTACTTTGTATATGAGCATATATAAAGTTTATAACGGGCCAGCGGTTTATCTCGCGCCTTCCGCTTCCTTCTCTATCCTCGTGCGCTCTCGAATCACGTTGTTCCTCTGGTCGTTGCCCGCGATTTCGATAAGCTCGTCTGCAATGACATGCGGGAACGTCTTCTTGCTGTGGAATGCTTTTGAAAAAATGTTCTGGGCTATCAGCCTGAGCGATATGTCGAGCCTCCTCTGCGGCGAGACAACGACGGCCTTTCGCGCGATCATGCCCCCGACCCTGTAGCCCATGACCTCCTCGTAAAGCGCGCCGTTCTCTACCGCGTCTACGAACACCTGGATCGGGTTTTTCTTGGTTTTCTTTTCGATTATGTCGAACGCGTCCGCGATCGCGTTGTAAACCCTCTGGTAATTGCCGACGACATGGCCTGATGTCAGCTTATGCTTCTTGCCCCTGTGGCCCGGCACGAAAAGTTTGGTGATGAACCTCTCGATTATGTTCATCTTCGCCTTGTGTATCGAGACCGTGCCATACCTTCCGCAGGTTTTCGGTACGACCACGGGCCTGAGACCGACGTATTTTTTCAGGCCGGGATCCCTGACCTCGACAGTCGAAAAATCCCACTTGTTGAAAAGAAGAACAGCCATTTATTACCCACTCCCTTTCGCCTTCTCTTTCTTGCCCTTGAGTATTTCGGATAATGAGACGCCATTGACCGCCACGACCTTGAATTTCACCCCGTGCATGGAGCCTACCGCCCCGCCCTGCGATCCGCCCAGCCCCTCGATAAGGATTTCGTCGTGCTCGTCTATCTGCTTTATCGCACCGGTTTTCGGCGTGAATGCCGTGACCTGGATGCCGTTTTTTATCAGCTGGCACCTCACCGCCTTTATTATGCCAGAGTGAGGCTGCTTCTGCTCTATGCCCTTCTTCTTAAGGACCAGCGCCTTGCCTCTTGGTGCTCCTTTCAGGGGACCTTTTTTCCAGAGCTTCAGAAGCTTTCTCTTTTTCTTGTCAGACATCCATCTGAACTTTTTCCTTCTTCTCTTCAGGTTCCTGGCGGCGAATGCTCCTGCCATACTATCAATCCTTATTTTTTGTTACCTCAGCCTTAAATTCTTTATATTGAAATGCCGGTTGAGGAACTGCCTCACCATCTTTATGTTTTTCCCGCTCTTGCCGATGACGGCAGATCTATCTGAAACGGGCACGGAAATCGTTATGACATCGTTGCTCATCTCGAACGAGTTTATGTTCGGTATCATGTTGCGGACAAGTTTTTCCGGCGTGTCCGCGTATTCGAAAATCTTAACCTTCTTGCCGATGGTGTTCGAAATGCTTTTTATGGTGCTGCCGTTCCTGCCTATGGCCTTTCCCATTTTCCCTGTTTCTATCAGGAAGTATACGGTGTCCTCGTCCAGGAGACAGTCCTTTACGTGGACGCCCACAAGCCTTTCGAATGTCCCCACCATGCGGACATGCTCGGTCGTAAGTTTTATCATCATTCAGCACCATTTTATTTTTTAATGCCCAGCAGCATTATGTTGAACGGCTTGCCGCATATCTCTCCCAGCTGCCTTGAATTGCCGGCGAACTTCTTGGTTTCGACAGCGAAGTTCCTGCCGTAGTACTCCAGGTCACTCAGCACGTCGTCGCTGCAGTTGTTCGGGATTATCACATGTTTAAGCGTGCTAAGCTTTATGCTCTCGATAACCTTTTCGCTGCCTATTACCAGCTTCTTTTCCTTCACGGCTTCCTTTATTTCCTTTTCTATGCTCATAACCATCACTCAATAAATGTAACCGAGCAGCGCGCCGCCCACGCCTTCCTTTTTCGCGTTCTTGTGGTCCATCACTCCTTTCGGGGTTGTCAAAAACAAAATGCCGATGTTAACGGACGGCAGGAATTTCTTTTCCCAGCGTATGAATTCCTTTTTGCTGAGGTAAAACCTCGGCCTTATGGGTCCGCAGGCGTTTATCCTTCCCAGCAGCTCCACCTTGAATTTTCCGCTCTTGCCGTCGTCTATGAATTCGAAGGAGCCGATGTACTTGTTCTTCTGCATGATTTTCAGTATTTCCTTTATGATTTTCGAACTAGGCACTACGCATTCGCTCTTGCCGTTGCTCTCCGCGTTCTTTATCACCGTGAACATGTCAGACAAAGTATCGTGTTTCATAATCGAAACCTCCTGCGGGTTTCAAAAACATCAAACATCGAATTGTCGGATTTACGACAGCATGTGTTTGATGTTTTTTCAATGCATCCCGTAGCCATCATAATCATATTAAAAACCTCACTGGAATTTGTCAAAGCCCAGCTCCTTCGCAACCTCCCTGAAGCACTGCCTGCAGTAGCAGAGGCCGTATTTGTGTATGACGCCTTCGGTTTTCCCGCAGCGCCTGCATGGTTTCACTCCACGCCCGAATTTTCTGTCCTTGGGCTTGTTGAACTTCATGAACCTCGCTAATTTCACGGGTTTGTTCTGAATCTGCTTTTTGGCGTTCTCGAAACTCATAACAGCACCTGCTATCTTATTGTTCCTCTCCCGTTATTTTTACGCTGAATTCCTTCTGCATCCACTCCTTCGCCTCCTCGGGCGTTATCCTGTGGGCCTTGCCGACCTTTTTCGGCCTTATCATCCTCTTGCTTATGCCGTATCCCGGCCTGGTGAGCGTGATGCATACGTCCATGCCCATGATGCCTATCTCCGGGTCGTATCTGATGCCGGGGAGGTCGATGTATTCCTTGACGCCCAGCGAGAAGTTGCCGCTGCTATCGAACTGCTCTGGCTTGAGCCTGTTCTCGTTCGCCTTGAGCGCATTCACAAGGAATGCCTTCGCCTTCTCGCCGCGCAGCGTGACCTTGACGCCTATCGGCCTGTTCTTGGCGACTCCGAAGGTCGACCTCTTGTGCGTCTTGGTCACGACGATTTTGATGCCGGAAAGCTTTTCGAGCAGCTTCTTCGCCATTTCGAGTTTCGTTCCCGCCTCCCCCGCGCCTATGTTGATAGTGACCTTTTCAAGACGTATTTCTCTCATGGGATTAGTATGATGGCTCATTTGATTTCACCAACCAGAACGTATTCCTTGACCGTTTCTATTTCCCCGTCCTTCGTCTGCAAAACAATCCTGCTCCTTTCGATCATCGTCTTGCGGTCGAATATCTCCTTTATCTTACCCTTTGCGCCGAGGTTTTTACCGGCTATTATCATGGCCGGAGAATTCCTGTCAAATTGGAAATGTTCGAGGATTTTCTGGCTCGGCAGCTCTATGAGCAGCGAGTCGTTCGGCCTGTAATCATTATTTTGCGTGAGCACGTTCCTGCCGTCGTGGAGGTTGAGCTGTATCAAGCCTCCGCGTATCTTTCTCTTGTCCTGTATCCTGCAGAGTTTTTTCTCCGCTTCCTCGTGCTTTATTTCCTCAAGGGACAGGCCGTGCTTGTCCACGGAAACCCTGTAACATTTGTGGGTTTTGGGAATCTCTATCACGTCCATGAGGCCGACAGGATAGGCAGGGTCTTTCCTCGGCTTCTTGTCGACAATGATCTCTCCCTTCCTTATCGCGTCGTCCGCTTCTCCCGCGTCGCTGCAAAGCTTTAGCACATCTCTCAGCAGGACGCGCAGAGGTATGCATTCCAGTTTCCTGTGCGGTCCCGGCCTAGGGGCAATGACGAACTTGCGCTCTTTCTTCCGCATTTTCCAGTATTTCGGTATTGAATATCTCTTGAGATGCATGATCATTCACCTTTTCCGGCTTCTTCTTTCTCGCCGGTTTTCCTTTCCGGTTTTTCTTCTGACTTCTCTTTCTTGGCCGCCTTTTCCTCTTTGCCCTTTGTTTTCCCGCCCTTAGACCTTTCGACAACCATCTGCCTTCTTTTGTCATCCATCTTCGGCTCGACTATGATAAGATTTGACGGGTCAAGCGCCTTCAGGACCTCCGAGCCGTCGACCTTTTTCACGTTGAAGCCTTCAATATAAATCTGGCTCTTCTTCAGGTCTATCCTTTCGACCTTGCCTTTGAAGCCCTTTTTAGAACCGCGCATGACCTTGATTTCGTCCCCTGCCCTGAGCGGTAAAGAACGCCTCCCGAACCTGTTGCGCAGGGCCTCGGAAAGATGCGCTGAAACGAATTTATGCCTTACGTGCATGGGAGCGTTGTACCTGTATTTTCTCTGTTTCCTTGGCAGCTTGCTCGAAACCCATTTGCCTGACCATGCTTTTTTCATATCACACCACTATCGTCGCGATCTTGCCCACAGTCGGGAACCTTTCTATCGCTTCCTTGGCGACAGGTCCCTTGATATGCGTTCCCTTGGGATCGCCCTTCTCGTCAACTATGACCGCGGCATTGTCCTCGAACTGGACGCGTATGCCGTCCGCTCTTCGAAATTCCCTTCTCTGCCTGATAATCACGGCGCGGAATACCTGATGCCTTACCTTCTCCTCTCCGCTGTAAACCCTGCAGAAAACGAGGCCGCCCACGCCGGCTTTCGGCCGCATTCTCCTGCGGCCTTTGTAGCCTTTGACTGCTATGATTTCCAGTATCTTGGCGCCGCTGTTGTCGGCGCATTTGAGCCTGGATTTGGTGAAAAGCCCGTATGTCATCTTGGTTGGTAAGCCCTTCATTTTTTGCCTCTTGCAACATTAACCACGACGAAGCTCTTCGTCTTTGAGAGCGGCCTGCATTCCGCGATCGTTACCGTATCGCCTTCCCTGGCCTTCATGCAGGGCGGGTTATACGCCACGACCCGCGACTTGCGCTTCTCGAATCTCTCGTACTTTTTCACGAACCTGTGGTATCCCCATTCGACTATGACAGTGTTCTTCGATTTCGCCGATCTCACCATGCCCTTGAAGACCCTGCCGCGCACCGGCAGCCTGCCGTGCCACGCGCATTTGATGTCCTGGCATGATTCCTTCGGCTCAGCAAGGCCGAGCCCTATGTCCTTCGCCTTCGTTTTTGCGGCTTTCATAATCTTTGCCTGTAATCCAATAATTGATGAATCTATTATTTAAATATATATGGACAGGTAGTATGGAGATATACTAATAACAATAAACAATATTTATAAAAGTGATTCCGCTTACATTACCATTTCCTGAACTTTTTCTTGATGCGGTCCTCCGGCCTGGCGACCAGCAGCTTGCCGTCTACTTTCACCCAGACAGAACCGACCTCGAAAGAAAAAACGTGCGCTTCCTTGGAGAGCGTGACCTCCCTGCCGTCCGCCTTTTCTATCACGAGCGTGTTCCTGGTTTCATCCACAACCCTTCCGCTAAGCCCCGCGCTTTTCGGGTTCGTGCTTTCCACTATCCTGACCCTGAGGCCCATGAGCTCATGCCTTACGAGATTTTCGGGCGTTCTCATGGACAACCACAGTTAAGATTGACGCTGCAGTTAATATAAAATATGGAATCCAAGGGTTGTGAAAATCTATTCCCTTCCTGATATCTCAGGCTTTTCAGCGAATTTACGAGACCTCTATCTTTTCCGGCGGGAAGCCGATTTTCACCAGAATGTCCTTTATCTTCTTCCTGTGGTCTCCCTGCAGTTCGATTATGCCTTTCTTCATCGTGCCGCCGCAAGCGAGCTTCGTCTTCAGTTCCTTCAGGACGTTCTTTATATCGACATCGCTGCTTATCCCCTCGATAAGGGTCACGCTTTTGCCGAACCTCTTCCTTGTCGACGATACCCTCACCCTAAGCTCTTCCTTTGCGATCGTCTCGCAGGCGCAGATGTCCTTCGGGAGGCCGCAGTTCGGGCAGATTTCAGTCATCCTTTGGCTACACCTTCCTTTATTTTAAAGAATAAACCTATACCGACAAAATGCGAAAAACCTGACCCGTGCGAATGCAAAGCCGCTTTCATTCTTACCTTTTCTCGTTTTTAATGGTCTTTATCCTGGCTAATGTCCTTCGAATCTCCCTGAGCCTTCCGGGAGAGCTCACAGAAGCGCCTATGTGGATGTTGGCGCGCTCCTTAGAAAGTTCCAGATTAAGGTTCCTGATGTGCTTTTCGAGTTCCTTGTCGTCCATCTTTCTTATGTCTTTGATCCTCAGAATCGCCATAAACATTAACCTATTCTTCTTTATTCTTCGTTTCCCGGCTTTTATCCTTTTCCTTCACGGCTTCCTTTGGCTCGGGCTTGTCCGTCGCTATTACCGGCACGGACTTCATTATCTTCACCTTCACCCCGATCTTTCCCGGTTTCGTCTCCGCCTCTTCGAAGCCGTAATCGACGAGCTCTTTCGCCGGCTGGCCGCAGTGCTTCATGTAGCCCTGTATGAACTTGCCCGTCCTGCCCTTCGAGCCGCCGAGCTTGCCCGCTATGACTATCTCGACGCCGACAGCGCCGGCGTCCATGATTTTCTTCATCATGATGTTGCCGATCTTCTTGTAGTTGTAGCCCCTTTCAAGCGCGGACGTGATCTTCTTGGCTATGATCTTCGCGTCAAGGTCGGGATGCTCGATCGACTTGACGTCGACTTGCGGGTTCTCGAGCTTGAACTCTTCCTTCAGCCTGTCCGTCATCTCGTTTATCTTCCTGCCACCTGAGCCAATTATCCTTCCGGGCTTGTCCGTGTATATCACTATTTTCACGCCGAGGGGCGTCCTCTCGAGCTCGATTTTGGAATAGCTTTCCTCGGGGAAATACTTCTTTATGAACTCCTCTATCTTAATCTTCTTTATCGAGTAATCAACGAAGAATTTTTTCATCAGCATAATCCCACTGCAAACTCATATGCTTCAATCATTTCTGCTGCACCACGATCTGGACGTTCGTGACCTTCTTCCGCATCCTCTTCATCTTCGTTCTCCTGGGTCTGTAAAACGTGAAGCCCTTGTGCGCGGATGCGAATATGACCAGGCGGCTCGTGTCGAGCCCCTTGAATTCCGCGTTGGCTTCGGCCGATTTCAAGAGGTTCAGCATCTCCATGGTCACGTTCGTGTAATATTTCCCTTCCATGTTCTTTTTGCCGTCCAGCATGTCCTGGAGCAGGCGTTTCGCCTTCACGACGTTCATGCCGGAAATCGCGCGGCATATGATTACCGAATGCTTGGTCGATATGCTCAGCGCCCTGCCATACGCCTTCGCCGATTTCTTCGGGTTCAGCTCCAGGGCGTATTTCAACATAAGCATCACTTACTTGAGCGGCACGAACTTCGAGGACCTCGTCGCGCCGAAACCGGGCGCGGAGTGCTTGACGACTTTCCTGGTCATGACGAATTCACCCAGCCTGTGGCCCAGCATTTCCGGCTTTATGTCAAGCGCCACGTATTCCTTGCCGCTGTGAACGCCTATCCTCACGCCGACCATTTCCGGCAGGATGACCATTTCCCTGCACATCGTCCTGTGAAACTTCTTCGGGTTCTTCCTTATCTTCTCCAGCAGCTTCTTCTGCTTATCCGTCATCCCGCGCTTCAGGCTTCTGCGCTGGCGCGACTTGAGCATCATGCTGAAATCCTCTAGGTTCAGCTCCCTTATTTCCTCAATGCTCTTGCCGCGGAATTCGAATTTCGCCATATATCATCACAATATGCTTATCCCTGTCCTATTTTTATACTTTACCTCTCCTCCTCCCCGTTCTCCTCGCCCCCCACGCTCCCACTTTCGCGCCGGGCGGCGCGTGCCTGCTCACGGTCTTCGGCGTTCCGGGTTTCGTCGGCCCTCCGAACGGATGGTCGACAGCGTTCATCGCCACGGCCGAAGTCCTCGGGTAGAGCTTGCCTCTCCTGTGCATGGCGATCCATTTCTTGCCCGCCTTCATCCACGGCTTGTCTTTCAGGCCGTCGCCTGCGGGCGTTCCGATACTTGCCCTGCATGTGGAATCGATTTCCTTCGTTTTCTTCGAAGGCAGGATAACTACGCATCTTTTTTCGTCCTTTGAAAGGACAGTCGCAAAGGTCCCGGGCGTGTTGCACATCTTGGGCCCGGAGTGCGGATATATCTCTATGCCGAAAATCTGCGCGCCTATGGGTATTTTGGAAAGCGTCGTGACGAACTCTGTCCTGTCGCCGACTTTAATTCCCCTTGGTGCTATGAGGTAATCTGTCGTCCCGTCCGAGTATTTCACCTTCGCAACGGGCGCGTTCCTCCCGGGGTCGTCCACTATGTCAACGACCATGCCGTCAACGTTCTTGTAGATAACGTTAATCATCTTGCCTCTTCT
>Ga0315295_10006187_pt1 | contig 10213 bp, 5 predicted proteins | sample YL17G14_0_MG_FD_204453 | JGI IMG/M metagenome (GOLD analysis project Ga0315295, IMG submission 204453) | Sediment microbial communities from Yellowstone Lake, YNP, Wyoming, USA - YL17G14_0 | ecosystem: Environmental > Aquatic > Freshwater > Lake > Sediment | place: USA: Wyoming | collected... | reverse complement strand
ACGGATGCCGCTCGCCAGCCGGGCGATCTCCCCCGCGGAGAAGGAGATCGAGGCGCTCGACTTCTGCAAGGCGGAGCACCTGCCCCCGCCGCCCGACGACGCTGTCGCCAAGAGCGCCAGCGCCATGGTCCTCCAGAACACCCCCGTTCCGGCGGGTGGCAAGGACGAGATCCATCCGCCGCGGGTTCGTGCGGACATGGGCCCGTTCGTCGGCGCCGTGGCCGGCGCCTCCCTCGGAACGGCGCTCGGCGGCTACGACAGCTGGGCCAACACGCGCATTCGATCGGAGTTCGAGGTCGGCGCCCGCCTGGGCCTCGGGTTGGAGGGGCTGCTCACGATGAACATGGACGGGCAGATCTGGCTCCAGGGGGAGATCGCGGTCGACCCGGTCCAGCTCGACCTCGGGTGCTCGACCTGCACGCCGTACCCCCAGGCCTCGGGCAAGCGGACCAATGTCGCGGTCCCGCGGGTGAGCTCTCGTTCAGCGCTCAAGCTCTCCATGCGGATGCCGTACTACGTCTTGCCGTTCGATCTCATCCTGCTTGCCCCCATCATGATGCTGACCTCTCCGGAGGCGCTGCAGAGCGTGGTCTTCGCCGCGGCCGGGGGAGGGCTCCTGCCGATCCAGCGCCGGATCGCGACCAGCTGGGGCACGTTCCAGTTCATGGCCGGGCGGGAAGTCGGGCTCACGCTGTGGGGCTACACCGGCCACACGAACCAGTTCATCGTGACGCCCACCTCGAACGCCGCGGACCTTTTTGCGGTCGACTACAACTCGCTGGAGTGGGACTTTCCGGTCTTCGAGTTCGTGCCACCCCGGGCCTTCGCGAACACGCTCGCCCTCGCCGCGGAGTTCCAGCTGGGGTTCAGCGTCGAGTTCCCCCAGAAGGCGACCATCCACACCACCGGCGCACCTTTCAGCCTGGGTCCCAGCTGGAACATCTACCTGAGATTCCGGCTCGACGCCCGCAAGTACTTCGGCGGCTCTCCCGACTGAGTCGAAGACCAGATGACGGGGGGGACACAGCCGGCAGCAGGGCTCGCGGGCCCCCCCCCGGTCCGCGGGTGGCGCGCCGCCTTTCCCCCGGCCCAGTGGCTCCCTGCGTATCGTCCGCAGTGGCTGGCGCACGACGCGACCGCCGGCGTGACGCTGGCCGCCTACGGCATCCCGGTGTCGCTCGCCTACGCCTCGCTCGCCGGGCTTCCGCCGCAGTACGGCATCTACGGTTACCTGGCCGGCGGCCTGTTCTACGCGCTGTTCGGTTCGTCGCGCCAGCTTGCCATCGGCCCCACCTCCGCGATCTCCATGCTCGTCGGCGTCACCGTCGCGGGCATGGCGGCGGGCGATCCGGAACGGTGGGCCGACATCGCGGCGCTGACCGCCCTGGTCATGGCCGCCATGTGCGCGCTGGCGTGGCTCCTGCGTCTGAGCTCGCTCGTCAACTTCATCAGCGAGACCATCCTGCTCGGCTTCAAGGCCGGCGCGGCGCTGACGATCGCCATGACCCAGCTGCCCAAGCTGTTCGGGGTCAAGGGCGGTGGGGAGAGCTTCTTCGAGCGCGTCGCGGTCCTGTGGGGCCAGCTCCCCGACACCAACCTGGCCGTGCTGGCCTTCGGTCTCGCCGCGCTGGCCGTGCTGCTGCTGGGGGAGAGGTTCCTGCCGGGCCGCCCGGTCGCGCTGATGGTGGTGGTGATCTCCATCGTCGTGCTGTCGGTGACCTCGCTGGGCGACCTCGGCTTCAAGGTCGTCGGCGCGCTGCCGAAGGGCCTGCCCGACTTCCACGTGCCAGGCTTGCGGCTGCGCGACGTGGACGGGGTGATCCCGCTGGCGTTCGCGTGCATGCTGCTGGCGTACGTGGAGAGCGTGTCTGCGGCACGCGCGCTGGCGCAGGCGCACCGCCACGAGATCGACCCGCGCCAGGAGCTGCTCGGCCTGGGCGCCGCGAACCTGGCGGCGGCCCTCTTCCAGGCCTACCCGGTGGCCGGTGGCCTGTCGCAGTCCTCGGTGAACGACAAGGCCGGCGCCCGGACGCCGCTTGCGCTGGTCTTCGCCTCTGCGGCGATCGGCCTCTGCCTGATGTTCCTGACCGGGATGCTCGCCAACCTGCCCAGCGTGGTGCTCGCGGCCATCGTGCTGGTCGCCGTGAAGGGACTGATCGACGTCGGCGAGCTGCGCCACCTCTGGCGGGTGAGCCGCTTCGAGTTCAGCGTGTCGATGGTGGCCTTTGCCGCCGTGCTCCTGCTCGGCATCCTGCAGGGCGTGATGGTGGCGGTGGTGGTCTCGCTCCTGCTGCTCATCCGGCGCGCCGCCCACCCCCACGTGGCCTTCCTCGGCCGCATCCCCGGCACCCGGAGCCACTCCGACATGGAGCGCAACCCGGACAACGAGGCCGTTCCGGGTGCGCTCCTGGTACGCGTCGAGGCGGCGCTGCTCTACTTCAACGTCGAGCACGTGCGCGAGGTCGTCTGGGAGAAGATCCGCTCCATCCCCGGGCCGCTGAAGCTGGTGGTCTTCGATCTCTCCTCGTCCCCCATGGTCGACGTCGCCGGCGCGCGCATGCTGGGGGCGCTGGAGGCAGCGCTTCAAGGATCTGGCGTGGCCCTGCGGCTCGTGGGGGCGCACGCGACGGTGCGCGACATCCTGCGCGCCGAGGGGCTGGAAGAGCGCATCGGCACCATCGACCGCAGGGTCTCGTTGGCCGACGTCATCGAAGAGTTCCAGGGCAGCACACAAAAGGCCTGACATCCACAGGAGGAGATCCCAATGGCCCAAGCGAAGAATGATCGAGACCTCGTCTGGCACCTGTCGACGGCGGAGCGATACGCGGCCGGCAAGGCGCTGCGACAGGCCTGTCCCCGGGAGTCGCACGCTGTCTGGAAGGCCCCGGCCGGAAGGAAGGACCCGGTCGAGATGGTCCTCGCCGCGGAGAAGGGACGGCTGCCCGAGCTGCTCCCCCTCCGTCACGGGCGCATGGTCCGGTCCGCGTTCACTTTCTACCGCGGGTCGGCGCTCCCGATGGCGGCCGACCTGGCATCCACGCCGGCATCGGGCGCTCGCGTGCAGTGCTGCGGGGACGCACACCTCTCCAACTTCGGCGGGTTCGCCACCCCGGAGCGGAGGGTCATCTTCTCGATCAACGACCTCGACGAGACGCTGCCGGCCCCGTGGGAGTGGGACGTCAAGCGCCTCTCCGCGAGCTTCGTCGTCGCATGCCGGGACAACGGCCTGAAGGATGCCGCTGCCAGGGAACTCGTCACGACCTGCGTCCGGTCCTACCGCGAGGCCATGGCCGGATACAGCAAGCTGAAGACGCTGGAGCTCTGGTACGAGTCGCTGGAGCCACGCGACCTGCTGCGCGGCGTCGAGGATCCCGCCGTCCACAAGCGGGTGCTCGAACGCCTGGCGAAGGAACGAGGGAAGAGCAAGGCCGAGGAGATCTTCCCGAAGCTCGCCGAGCACAAGGGGGAGATGCCCCTCATCCGGGACCAGCTCCCCACCATCTTCCACGCCAAGGGTCACCGTCCCGGCGAGATCCAGCAGGCCGTGCGGGACGTATTCGCCGGATACCGCGCCACGCTCCCGTCCGCCTACCAGTCGCTGCTCGACCGCTACGAGCTCCGTGACGCCGCCATCAAGGTGGTGGGCATCGGCAGCGTCGGAACTGCCTGCTGGGTGATGCTCTTCACGGCCGGCGAGGGCGACCCCCTCTTCCTCCAGGTCAAGGAGGCGCGCCCCTCGGTCCTGGAGCCCTACGCTGGCAAGAGCGCCTTTCCGAACCAGGGGCAGCGCGTCGTGAACGGGTACCGGCTCATGCAGCCCGCCAGCGACATGTTCCTCGGATGGACCCGGGGCCCGAAGCGGGACTTCTTCGTCCGGCAGCTCCGGGACGTCAAGATCAGCGTCCGGGTGGAGACCTTCGGCGTCACCATGATGGACCACTACGCCAGCTGGTGCGGGAAGGCCCTCGCGCTCTCCCACGCACGATCCGGGCTCTCCGCGGCCCTCAGCGGGTACATGGGAAAGAGCGACGTCTTCGACGAGGCCATCGCGGCCTTCTCGATGGCCTACGCCGACCAGAACGAGAAGGACCACGCCGCGCTCGCTCGCGCGGTCAAGAAGGGCACGGTGAAGGCGGTATTCGAAGAGGAGAAGTGATGGCGGCGGGGGGAGGAGCCCGCATCCGCGTGCGCGCCGCACTGGTCGCCCTGCTGCTCTGCGCCGTGGGCGTGCCCGTGGCGAAGGCGGCGGACCCGTGTCGCGACGACGTGATGCGTCTCTGCTCCGGGAGCGGGCTGGACAAGGGCGCCGTGAGGAGTTGCCTCCGGAGGAACGAGGCCGCCCTCGGCGAGGCGTGCCGGGCAAGGCTCGACGCGGACGACGCGACGGCGCGGAGGGTCATCCGGGAATTCGGCCAGGCCTGCCGCGCCGACATGAGTCAGTTCTGCCCGGCCGTGGAGCCGGGCGGAGGCCGGATGCTGGGATGCCTGGCCCAGCACCAGCTGGAGATCTCGGGCCCCTGCCAGTCGGAGCTGGGGCGAATCGGCGAGGCGCGGGACCGCGTGGCGGCCTTCCGGAGCGCCTGCGGGAAGGATCTCACGGCCCTCTGCGCCGACGTGCCGCAAGAGGCCGGGCCGCTCCTCGAGTGCGTGGACCTGAACCGGGCGCGCCTCTCGGCGGAGTGCATCGCGACCGACTTCCGCCTGGTCTGGGAAGCCGCGGCCGTCGTCGAGGTCATCGAGGACATGACGCGTCGCGAGCGCGTCCGTGAGGCGCTGGAGATCCTCCAGGGCCTCGACTCGGTGGCCTTCTCCCGGAGCCAGATCCTCCTCCAGTTCGACAGCTTCCAGTCGCTGGCAGGAAAGGGGAACGCCGGGCGCATGCTCTTCAACCCCCAGTTCGTCTTCGGCAAGGAGGGCGAGTTCGCGTTTCAGGTCAAGGTCCCCGTGACCGCGCTCTATCCGTATTCGGCCGGCGCGCCAACCCAGTTCGGGCTGGGTGCCGTCAGCACCGCCTTCGCCTGGAACTTCGATGGCGCCGGGCGCGTCCGCCAGTTCCTGGCGCTCGGGCTGCAAGTGGAGACGGCGTCGACCCCGGCCATCGGCGGTCCCTGGGCGCTCGTGCCTTCGTATGCCATCGCCATCGGCGTGACGCGCTGGCTTGCGTTCACGACCCAGGTCCAGTGGTTCCGCTCCCTGGGATCGACCGGTACCTATCCAGAGCTCGATATCCTGATCGTGCAGCCCATCCTGGTTTGCAATCTACCGGGCCGCTCGTTCGTCGGTCTCGACACACGGCTGGGCTGGAACTTCGCCACCGGCACCTTCATCCCGATCATGAAGGGCATGGCGGGAATCTTCGTCGATCGCCAGAAGTCGCTGTCGGTCTCGGCGTGGTACCAGGCGACGCTGACGCAGGCCGCCGCGTCCCAGTTCTTCAAGTACGAGGTGGGCATGGGCCTCGCCTACTTCTTCGACTGGTGAGGGTCACGCCCCGGCGGGGTCGGGTGCCGGGGAAGCAGGGCGGTCGACGAAGCTGGCAGGTACACTGATCGGCACCATGCGCGCTCCCATTCCGCTCGTCGCCCTGGCCCTCCTCGCCGCCTGCGCGACCGTCCCCACGCAGACGAAGTTCATGAGACAGGAGGGAGTGGAGGTGTCCTCCGAGGCCATCCGGATGCGACTGCGCGCCGAGGCCATCCCCTTCACCGGCCTCATGGCCCAGGCCGCCGATGCCGCACGCGAAGCGTCGCCCGATCCGGCGGTCCGGCGTCGGGCGCTGGTCTGGAAGGTCAACGTCATCCCGGCGCTCTACCGCAGCCTCTTCAACCAGCGGCCCCTGCTGGCGCTCCTCGACACCTGGGCGCTTCTCCTGCAGGCGGAGAGCTACCTCGAATCGAGCGAGGGAAGGGCGGCCTTCGGCCCCGGGGTGGCCGACGTGCTCGCCACCACCCGGGAGCTCGAGCTGAGGGTCCAGGAGATCGCGCGCTGGGCCGCTCCCGGCCGCGACCTGGCCAAGGTCCGGGCCTCGATCCAGGCCTGGGCCGAGAAGCATCCGGTGCGGCTCACTTTTGCCACGCGCGACAGCATCGAGCAGGCCGTCATGGAGGTCGCGCCCTCCGAGGAGCTGAGCGCCTTCGCCGTCGTCGGCAGGATGAGCGAGGGCGTCGACGGGCTCATCAGCCGGATGGACTTCCTCCCGGTCATGGTCCCAAACCAGGTCACCTGGCAGGCGGAGCTGGCCTACGTCGACCTCATCGATCCGCGCCTCGGCGTCGCCCTGCAGCGCGGCGAGGAGGCCCTCGCCAAGGTCGACCGCATGCTGGCGTGGCTCGACGGGCCTGGTCTCGAGGGCTTCGCCGACCGGCAGCGTGTCGCCCTGATGGACAAGCTCGCCACCGCGCGGATCGAGATCGAGCGGATCCTCGATGCGGAGCGCGCCAACCTCAGGTCCTTCGTGGACGAGGAGAGGAACGCGGTCTTCGAGCAGCTTCGCCAGGAGCGGATCGCCATCATGGCCGATGCCCAGCGGCTCACCGACCACGCGACCGCGGAGGCGGCGACGCGGGCGAAGGAGATCGTGGATCACGCGCTGGTCCGGGTCGCCTGGATCCTCGGCGCGGTCCTGATCGTCCTGCTGGCGGCCGCGTTCCTCGTCCGGCGGCGAAGGCTGGCGGCGCCGCCGCCTCCCGGGTAGCAGGCAAGAGCCGGTTCTCCTCGGCCCGGAGCGGCCTCAGGCGCCCTCGGCGGTGGCCCGCAGGAACCAGGCGTTCTTCTCGAACTCGGTGACGACCTGGGTGAGCAGGTCCACCGTGTCGCCGTCGCCCAGGCGGTCGGCGAGGTCGCGCGACCCCCGCAGCCCGGCCAGGTAGAGGTCGATGCGGTCGGCGAGCAGCGAGACGAGGTCGAGGCCGCGCACCACCCCGGTGGGCAGCTCGGGAAGGCCGGAGGCGGCCGCCACCTGGCGGACGGTGCCGCCTGCGGTGGCGCCCAGGGTCACGGCCCGCTCGGCCACCTGGTCGTTGAACGCGGCCAGCGAGACCGCGAACTGCTCGAAGAGCGGGTGAAGCGCGGGGAAGAGCGGCCCCTTCACGTTCCAGTGGGCGACCTTCACCTGGGCGTGCAGGTCGAGGCCGTCGGCGAGGCGGGCGTTCAGGGCCGAGGCGATGTCGCGGCGGGTGTCGGCGGAGAGGTTGCTGGGAGACGGGTACATGCGGTGTTCCTCCTTAGTCATGGCCTATCACGGAAGGGGCGCCGCCCCGGCCGGCCGAGCCGGCCTGCCCCCGCTCACGCCCCGTCGGCCGCCACCTGGACGTCGAGCCGCTCCGCGCCGAGGAAGCCCTTCGACGTCACCTCCCCCTCCTTCCACACCGCCCAGCTCGGCAGGCCCCGCTGCCAGCCCTTCAGCATCCTCCAGGCCTGGACCTTGGAGTTGGCGAGGTAGAGGAAGGCCGTGCGGCGGGGGTTCCAGGGGTTCGGGAAGGCCACCGCGATCCCGTCGTCGGGGCGGGCGTAGGTCTTCCCCTGCCAGCGGAAGAAGCCCTTTCCGGTCTCGAGCGGCAGCTTCCACTGCGCGGCCATCCGGGCGGCCACCACGTTGTCCTGCGGGCCGCCGATCACCACCAGGTCGTGCGACGCCAGGTCGGCGTCGGAGATCTCGGCGTCCGCCTCGAGCGGCGGCAGCACCTCGATGAAGGCGTCCGCCACCACGTCGCGCCACAGGGAGGAGAGCGACCGGTTGGCCTCCACCTCCCGCGAGGTGCCCCGGACCCAGAGCAGTGCGGAGAAGTCGTCGAGCATGGAGGGGAGGGTGACGCCCCCGCGCCGCACGACCGGCACGTCGGCCGCGGCGTCGAAGGCGACCCGCAGCGGCCTCTCCTTCGAGGTGAAGGTGAAGGTCTCGTCGCTCCCCGTCACCTCGACCGGCTCGTAGCGGAGCCCCTTCTCCCCGGCCACCGCCACCGCCGCGGCGTAGCGCCAGGGCCGGTCGTGGGTCACCTTCACGGTGAGTGTCCAGAGGTCGCCGGCCTTCGAGGCCGACGCGACGACGACCGGATCCGGCACGTCGGCCCGGTCGATCCAGGGAGCCAGGACGGGCCGCACGTCGCGCTTCGCGACCTCGCTGGCGACGGCGACGAACTGGTCGGTGGAGAAGGGCTTTCCCGACGCCCGCTCCACGGCCTTGCGCATGACGCGCGAGAAGGTGGCGCTCCCCACGGCGAGCCGGAGCTGGTGGAGGGCGAAGGTCCCCCGGATGCGAGGGACGCCGTGGGCCGAGTAGAGATCGTAGGCCGGGCGGGTCAGGGCGGGTGACTCGACCGGCTCCCGGGCCGCCAGCCAGGCCAGGCGCAGGTCGGCGTCGGAGAGCGCGTCCCGCATCGCCTCCAGGGCCTTCACCGGATCGTCGGGCAGCTTCTTCAGGATCGCCCAGTAGGCCGCCGAGCCGCTGGTGAGCCAGTTGTCGGCGTCGGTCGCCGGGTGGAGCGTCCCCTCCCAGAGGAGCTTCTTGTCGAACAGGAGCCGGTCCTGGAGGGCGGCGACGTCGAGCCTGGGCTCGGCCGGCGTGGCGGCCGCCTTCCCGTTCCCGGCCTTCGCGGCCCTGAGCGCCTCGGCCACGAAGACCGGGCTGAAGGTCGTGTATCCCAGCGTGAAATGAGGCACCGCGTTGGGCAGGTCGGGCACGAAGCGGCTTCCCACCCACTTCTCCCGGAGCGTGGTCTTCCCGTAATGGGCGATGAAGACCAGCTTCTCGGCCATCTCGCCGGTGGTGAGCTTGCCGTCGCAGGCGTGCGGGCGGTTCACCGGCGAGGAGGCGAGGAGCTGCACCCCCGCCTCCAGGTCGATCTGCCCCTTGCCCTTCTCCTCGTAGAACTTCCAGAAGGCGATGTCCCGGTTCCAGGTGTTGAAGGCCATGTCGGCCGGGCCGCCGTCCACCGAGCGAGCGTACTCGCGCCGCACCGCGGGGTCGCGGGTGTTGTTGTTGGCCCAGACGAAGTCGCGCAGCCCGCCCGGCGTGTCGGCGGCGTGGCCCGGAGAGCCGGTTCGCCAGAGCTTCCAGGCGGCGGTCCCCAGCAGGAGGTCGGCCCCCTCGTCGGTCTTGGCGTCGGCGATGGTCCAGTCGTTGGTGTAGAGGCCGTTGTTCCTCTCGCGCAGGATGCGGGCCACGTCGTCGATGGAGGAGGCGTACTGGGCCGCCTTGCGGGCCCGGTTCGACTGGGGCGTGCCCTCCGGCGCGAAGGGGGTCTGCCCCACGGTGGTCTCGCCGATGACGATCCCGGAGCCGTTCATGTACCAGTCGGACCCGGAGTGGATGCCGCCCGGGAAGGTCTGCAGCACCACCCGGTGCCCCTTCGCCGGCACGACGTCCAGGATCACGTCCCAGTGGACGCCGCTGTAGCCGTTCCACATGAAGAGCTGACCCATGACGAACCGGCCGTCGCGGGTGGCGCTCCTCGTGGCCACGAAGGAGGAGCAGCGGTCCTGGGCGGTGACGGCCGGGTCGGTCTCGTCCTCGGCGCGGAGGAAGCTCTTTCCCGTCACCGCGGTGGGCGAGACGTGCAGCGCGTCGTCGAGCTGCGAGAGGTCCACCGCGCTGTTGAGCGTGACCACGTCGAGCAGGTCCACCTCGCGCCCCTTGAACTTCGCCCCGGCGCTGGCCGCCCCCTCGGCGATCCCCTTCATCTCCTCCAGGTACTCGGCGTCGTAGCGGCGCATCATGAGGGCGTCGGCGAGCCGACGAAGGCCGTTCCAGCCCTTCTCCGGATCGCCCCTGTCCTGGAGCGTGGCCAGCTTCTCGAGGTAGCGAGCCAGCTCCGGGGCGACGAGCTCGCCGTACTGCCGGCCGCGCGGGTAGGGTTCTCCCTCCACGTGGACGAAGATCCAGCCGCCGTCGTCGTAACGGAAGCCGGGGCCGGACCACTTCACCTGGGCGAGCGGGACGTAGGCGGTGACGTCCGCCACCTCCTCCAGCCGGACGTCGCCGAAGGTCGCCGAGCCGGTGGCCCTGCCGTTGCGGCCGAGGTGGAGCGCCACGCGGTCGCTCGCGGTCGTTGCGAAGAAGAGCACCTCCACGCGCCGGCTGGCGTCCCCTGCCACGGGCGGCGAGCAGTTCGTGAAGGGGAAGCTCTTCATGGCGACGCAGGCACCGAGCGCGGTGGGGTAGCGGGCGGTGGGATCGGCGCGCACGCCCCGGGCCTGCAGCTCCGCCGAGAGCCGG
>Ga0315295_10006186_pt1 | contig 10215 bp, 10 predicted proteins | sample YL17G14_0_MG_FD_204453 | JGI IMG/M metagenome (GOLD analysis project Ga0315295, IMG submission 204453) | Sediment microbial communities from Yellowstone Lake, YNP, Wyoming, USA - YL17G14_0 | ecosystem: Environmental > Aquatic > Freshwater > Lake > Sediment | place: USA: Wyoming | collected... | reverse complement strand
TTTTGGGGACCAAAAATATAGTTCTTTAAGGAGGAGAAAAGGTGAGGGGAACAATACATTACCCGGTAATCGAAAGTGGAAGAGTTGATTGCCCGAAGGACGGCTGCAAAGGAGAAATCGGATTAAAGGAAGGAAACTGCGGCAGATGCGGCACCCGAATTATCCGTTTGTACAGGCATCGCAGAAGATGCGTAAAAATGACCTTCAGAACAAATCACAACGGTCACAAAGAAATTAGTTGACAAAATCTCTCGTCGATCCTCATCCTAGTTATATGCCGCTTTCCTTTATCAGGAGCGGCATTTTTTTATCTTTGAACATTGACTATATTGTGCAGTTTGATACGTTTTTAATAATACATAGTTCTTAAGAAAAGGGAGGTGAAAAAATGGAAAAAAGAACCTGCCTGAACTGTTTTCATTTTACGGTTTGCATGAAAGTTTTTTTGAAAGCCCGTAAAAAAGAAGCTTGGAACTTTCCCGAAGGGATGGTCAAATGGTATGAATACTGCAGCCAGAACTGTAACAATCACGTGCTGGATCTGGAAATAAAAGGAAGACAACTGGAAACCAGATTGCTGAAAGTGATAATCCAGGCCCTGAAAGAAGGGAAGGTCGCCGTTCTCGAGACAAATGGTAATGGTTTTATCGAACTTAACGGCATCTGCAAAGATGAGGCCGAAGCCATGGCTTTTTTTGGCAACAGCGATCACAGAATCTTCGTAAAAGCGGCGACAAACCATACGCCTCCATAGAGCAGATACTTATTCCCCAATATAGTATCTGCTCTTTTTGTTTTACAAAACCCAAATTTTATGATAAATTATTAAAAGATGGCCTATTTCTCAATTCAAAGTGAGGACGGCCCGATCAAAATTTTAGAAATTTTGACATAGGGCCCCATCGTCTAGTGGTTAGGACGCAAGGTTCTCATCCTTGTAACACCGGTTCGACTCTGGTTGGGGCCGCAAAATATATGCTTTTACACGTTATTGTTTTTATTTTCTCTTTCGTAATACTTTTTTTGTCGAGCAATTTCCTGGTAGATGTTTTAAAAAGGGTATGCAAGTTTCTGGGCTGGAAAGAATTTGTAGTCTCTTTTTTGATTGTCGCTTTCGCTACCACAATCCCGAATTTTATCGTGGGCATAATCTCGGCCCTGAATAAAGTTCCCCAGCTTTCTTTCGGCGACGTCGTGGGAACCAACATTGCCGACCTCACCCTGATTGTCGCTTTATCCGCCCTAGTTTCCAAAGCGGGGCTTTCCGTTCCCAGCCGGACGGTCCTGGGAAGTTCCATTTTTACGATCGGGGTTGCTATTTCGCCTCTGGTTTTGATGCTTGACGGCGACCTTTCCAGAGTGGATGGGATTTTATTATTGGCCGCCTTTTTCTTTTATCTTGCCTGGCTTTTCCAAAAAAAGGAAAGATTTGAAAAAGTTTATGACGGGGTTTGCGAACCATTAAGTTCTAAGTTTTTTTTAAAGAATTCAGTTTTACTTATTTTTTTTGTTGTGTTGCTTTTATTGTCCGGGCAGGGAATTGTTAAATCGGCCGTCTTCTTTTCGGATTATTTCCATTTTCCTCTGGCATTAATCGGTATTTTAGTGGTGGGCTTGGGTACCGCCTTGCCCGAACTTTCCTTTACCTTGCAGGCCGCCAAAAAGTCCCAGGACTGGATGATAGTCGGAAACGTTATGGGATCGGTAATAATGACGGCCACTCTTGTTCTGGGGACGGTTGCCCTGATTTCTCCCATTATAATTCCTGATTTTTCTCCCTTTGCCATCGGCAGAATTTTCTTAATAATTGCGGCGGTATTTTTCCTGATTTTTATAAGAACCGGCCACAAGATAACCAGAAAGGAGGCGGTGTTTTTGTTGGGAATTTATATTCTTTTTGTTTTAGTTGAAATATTAGGTTGAAATATTAGTAAGATAACGCTAACATAACTTTATGGATAATTCTTTTTTGATTTTTATTTTCGGACTGTTTTTTATCGCAGCGGCAGGAGTTGCAGCGTTTGTTTTTTTAAACAGAAAGTCAAAAACCGATGAAAAACAATCGGATGCCATCAGGGATTTGGAAAGGAGAATAACCGATTTGATGATAGGCCAATTGAAGGAAATGCGGGACAGCCAGGACGGAACTTCAAAGGCGATGAACGACCAGATGTCGTCATTTACCCGGGAAGCCACCCAGATAAAAGAAGACTTGAAGCAGGTACAGGCGGTTGTAAAAGACGTATCCACTTTTCAGGAAATATTCAAATCTCCCAAATTAAGAGGACAATGGGGCGAAGCGAGTTTAGAGCACATTCTGTCGCAACATTTCCCTCAGGAACTTTATAAAAAACAATATCTTTTTTCTTCCGGTGAACAGGTTGATGTGATATTAAAATTGCCGGATGGAAAGATTCTGTCGATAGATTCCAAGTTTCCTTCGGAAAACTTCGAAAAAATGGTTAATGCCGGAACTGAAACGGAGAAAAATTTCTATAAAAAAAGCTTTCTCGGGGACGTAAAAAACAGAGTCCAGGAAATTTCCTCAAAGTATATCTTGCCCTCCGAGGGAACGGTTGATTTCGCCCTGATGTACATTCCGGCGGAAGCCATATATTACGAAATAATAAACAATATCGGAAAAGAAATTGACATAGCTTCTTTTGCCTGGTCAAAGAAAATCATTCTGACTTCGCCCAACACCATATATCTTGCATTGAGAACTATCGAACATTGGTTTAAAGACACTCAGATTTCAAAACAAACGCAGGAAATTTTGAAGAAGCTCGGCAGGGTGCATCAGGACGCGGAAAAATTAATGGACGATTTCCGGAAACTTGGCAATCATATATCCAATGCTAAATCCGCCTACGAATCTTCCGAAAAGCGCCTTTCCATACTTGATGAAAAAGTGGAAAAATTAGAGGAAATAGGGGAGATGAAGAAATTGAAAGAAGGCGAAGAGGAATAAATCCTCTTCTTCACCTTCGCTTTTGCTACGCGAAAGCTCGGTAGGAGAAGAGTAGTATTGCAAATTTTAGAAAAAGTATTAATATTGAGCGTAGTGAAACCCCGCCCTCTACGCATAAGTAATAACCCATTTAGTTTAGAGGGCGGGGTACTCATTACATTCGTATGTTAGCTATAATCAAAACCGGCGGGAAACAATATATTGTTTCTCCCGGCCAAAAACTGAAGATCGAAAAAATCGAAAAGAAAGAAGGCGAAGAAATCATTTTCAAAGAAGTTTTGCTGTTGGAGAAAAATAAAAAAACGGAGATCGGAACTCCGTTTATCAAGAACGTTAAGGTTATCGGGAAAGTTCTAAGGCAGGGGAAAGGAAAAAAAGTGATTGTTTTCAAATACCAGGCAAAAAAACGGGAAAAAACAAAAAAAGGCCACAGGCAGACCTTCACGGAAGTGGAAATCACCAAGATAGAATCTGGAGAATAAGTTATCTTCGGCCCTCCAGAGCCGAAGATAAGGTTTCTTCGTCGGCATATTCCAATTCAGCGCCCAAGGGCAATCCTCTCCCCAAGCGGGAGATTTTTTTTTCCGATGGTTTTAGTATTCTTTCCAAGTATAAAGCGGTTGTTTCGCCTTCGGTTGTCGGATTTATGGCGAGGATAATCTCTTTGATTTCCCGGTTGTTTTTAACTTTTTCTTCCAGTTCTTTGATTCTTAATTTTTCGATATCGGTTTTTTTGAAGGCCGAAATCGTTCCTCCCAGGATAAAATAAAGGCCGTTGTATTTTTTCGTTTTTTCGATGGCCATCAAATCGGTTTCATTGGCGACAATGCAAAGCAGAGATCTGTCCCGGCGGACATCCCGGCAAATCTCGCAAACGAGCCCGATTGGAGTCTCTGCCGAAGGTTCAAAAGGTTTAAAACAAAATTCGCAGGTTTTTATGTTATTTTTTAATTGCGAAATGGAGGAAATCAAATTATCGACTTCTTCTTTCGGCAATCTCAATAAATAAAAAACAAATCGGGCAGCAGTTCTGGGCCCGACCGTCGGGAATTTGGAGAATATATCAATTAATTTTTGAATCGTTTTTGGCTGCATTTTTAAGCTTCTTCATTGTATCCCTTTTCCAGATTTCTGAAAGCAACCCTGCTCTCGTCAAAATACAATTCAATCTTGCCCACGGGACCATTACGGTGTTTGGCGATAATTATATCGGCAATATTCTTTCTGCTGGAATCCTGCCGATATCTGTCTTCGCGATAGATGAATAAAACAACGTCGGCATCCTGTTCTATGGCTCCGGTTTCCCTCAAATCGGATAAACGGGGGATTTGGGGAGACCTTTGTTCTACGGCTCTCGATAACTGGGAGATTGCCAGAACCGGAACATTAAGCTCTCTGGCTAAAGATTTGAGAGACCTGGAAATTTCCGTCATTTGCTGGACAATGGGGGCCATGGTGTTTCTCGGCTCCATTAATTGGAGATAATCAACGACAATGAGGCCCAGTCCCTTTTCCGCCTGCAATCTTCTTGCCATTGCTCTCATCTGCAAGATATTCGAACTGACGTTATCATCAATGTAAATCGGGGCTTCGGATAATACGCCCAAAGCCTGCTGGATTCTGGAAAAATCATTATCTTCTCCGTCTCCGGAGAGTTTTCCCGTTCTCAATCTCCACAAATCGAGCCCGGCCTGATCGGCGATTAATCTGTCAACCAGCTGGTCTTTTGACATTTCCAAGCTGAAAATGCCGACAGGTATTTTCCCGTTGATGGCAACATAACTGGCAATATTCGTCGCTAAAGCGCTCTTTCCCATCGAAGGCCTGGAAGCCAAGACTATTAAATCGGAATTTTGGAGACCGGCTAATATATTATCCAAATCGGTAAACCCGGTCGGCAATCCTCGAAGACCGCCTTTGTGTTTGGATAATTTATCAATTCTTTCAAAAGCATCTCCTAAGGTTTCTTTTATTGGTACGAAATTCTGGGAAAGGCCTTTTTGAGCGATGCTGAAAATCCGCTGTTCCGCCTGATCCAACAAAATTTCAGGATCTTCCGTTTCATTGTAGCCCAGAGTCGCAACTTCAGAACCTGCGCCGATCAAGTCCCGCAGAATTCTTTTCCGCTGGACGATCTTGGCATAATTAAAAATGTTGCTGGCCGTCGGGACGCAATTTATCAAATCGGCCAGATAGCCGTTTCCGCCGATTTCATCAAGCAATCCCTTTTCTTTAAGGCGATTGGCAACGCTCAAAATATCAATGGGTTCTCCTTTTTCAAAAAGCTCCTGACAAGTCTTATAAATTTCCTGATGCGCGGGCCTGTAAAAATCCGGGGGATTAATGAAATCAACCACTTTAATGACGGAATTTTTATCAATCAATAAACAGCCGAGGAGCGATTTTTCGGCTTCTGCGCTTTGGGGAGGAAGCTTATCGGGCAATTGAAAATTTTGAGAGTTGTCTGTCATCAGCTATAATATATCAAGGCGAGGTTAGTTTATCAAGTGCCGAATGAGGGCGATGAGAACTTCGTCCGTCGAGTCGCAGACGAGACGAAAGAAGAAAAACCCTTCTTCGCCCTCTTCTTCACCTTCGCTTCTATAAATAGAAGCTTGGTATATGAAAATCGGATTAATATCATTTCATTCTTTTTTGCAGCCCGGAGGAGTAAAACGGCACGTTTTGGGATTGTATAAGGAATTCAAAAAAAGAGGAATCAAAGTAAAAATTATCGTTCCCCGCCGTTCTCCGGAGGAAAAATACGGAAAAGACATTATTATCATGGGAACGTCGCTTTCTCTTCCCGCCGCGGGCACTCAAGGCGATTTTTGCATATATTTTAACCCCTTCGCCCTAAACAGTTTCTTAAAAAAAGAGAAGTTTGACGTTCTCCATTTTCATAATGTCGGCTTCCCTTCGACCATCCAAGTTTTAGAAAGATCAAACGTTTTGAATATTCTGACTTTCCACGCCAATTTGGAAAAAAGCAATATCATTAAAAATTTTCCCCAAATTAGAGATTTTGCCAATAGAATTGCCAAATGGAAAGTTGACGGCATCATCGGCGTTAACCCCTTGAACCTCAGGTTTTTTAAAAAATTTAACGGTCCCAAAAAAGTAATACCCAACGGCATTGATCTGGAAGAATTTAATCCGAGGGTTTCCAGATTGAAAAGATTCTCCGACGGAAAAATAAACATTTTGTTTTTAGGCCGGATTGAAGAAAGAAAGGGACTGATTTATCTTCTTAGGGCATTCAAAATTTTAAGCAAAAACTATCTTAATTTAAGATTAATCGTGGTAGGGGAGGGCCCCTTAAAAGATGATTGCCAAAAATGGGTTGAACGGAATAGATTAGAAAACGTTGTCTTTGAGAAAGCGATAAAAGAAAAAGACGTGCCCTTTTATTACAAAACCTGTGATATTTATTGCAGTCCGGCTATTTACGGAGAAAGTTTCGGTATTGTTTTAATCGAAGCGATGGCTTCAGGCATTCCGGTCGTCGCTTTTGCGAATACGGGCTACCGGACAGTGCTGGAAAAAGGCAGGGGGAAAAGATTTTTGGTTAAGCCCCGGGATTACAAAACTTTGGCAAAAAAATTGGAGATTCTGATAAAAAATCCCGGATTGAGACAAGAAATGGGGGATTGGGGACTCAAGGAAGCTCAAAAATACTCCTGGTCCAAAATAGCCGACCGGGTTCTGGCTTTTTACGAATTAGCCGGAAAAAAAAGAAACGGAGGATAATTTTATTGCGTTATATTTTTTTCAATTTTGGCCCTTCTTTTGTGTCTTCCGCCAGGAAACCCGATTCTTTTATTTTTCTTCTCAATTCATCGGCTTTCTGCCACTGATTTTTCTTTCGGCATTCCTCCCTTTCCTCGATTAATTTTAAAATTGCTTCCGGGATTTTCTCTTTTGGTTTTTTCTCCAAAATAAACCCGAAAGAAACATCGACTCTCTTCAAGAAACTTAAAATTTCTTTGGCATCGGCTTGGGATAACTTGTCTTTAGCTATCAATGAATTTCCCTCGTTTATTAGGTCAAAAACCACGGCGAGGGCTTCGGGCGTATTAAAATCGTCTTCCACTGCGCTTTCAAATTCCTTATCAGCCCTAGAAATCGAAAAAACCCCGTGACAATTTTTCCCGCGATCGCGGGATTTTTTGACACAGAGAATTCCGCATTTTTCTACGAATTCGTCGATCCTCTCCAGTTCTTTTTTCGTTTGGGAAATTAATTTCTCGCTGTAATCGATCGGAGAACGGTAATGGGCTTTAACAACCAGAAGTCTCAAAAACCTTGCGGAATTTTCTTTCAAAAAATCCCTAATGGTAATGAAATTACCCAGGGACTTGGCCATTTTCTGGCCGTTCACCGTAAGGAAGCCCGAATGCAGCCAGTATTTCACCAAGGGGTTGCGACCGGATATTGCTTCCATTTGGGCGATTTCAGCTTCATGATGGGGGAAAATCAGATCCCTGGCTCCTCCGTGAATATCGTATTGGGGGCCGAAATATTTCTCGGTAATGGCGGTATCTTCAATGTGCCAGCCCGGCCTTCCTTTTCCCCACGGAGATTCCCATTCGGGTTCTCCGGGTTTCGAAAATTTCCATAAACAAAAGTCTCCTTTGTTTCTTTTTTCCTTGCCTTCGTCGATTCTGGAAACGCCATCCTCCGCCTGAAGGACGGTCCTTTTTGAAAGTTTTCCGTAACCCTTGAATTTTGAAATATCGTAATAGATTCCATCTTCGATTTTATAAGCGCAGCCCTTTTCATTCAGCCTTGAAACCTGACCGATGATTTCTTTAATATGATCGGTGGCCCTGGCATATTTGGTAACGCCGTTTATTTTCAGGGATTTTATATCATCCAGATATTCTTTTTCAAACCGGCGAGCCAACTTTTCGGGAGTTGCGTTATTTTCTTTCGCTCTGTTTATAATTTTATCGTCGATGTCGGTTATGTTCTGAAGATAGAAAACTTCGTAACCATTCTGTCTGAGATATTTCACGATTACGTCAAAAGCAATGTAGGTTCTGGCGTGCCCCAAATGGGAGAAATCGTAAACCGTCGGCCCGCAAACAAAAAGATTAACCTTTTTTCCATTCCTCGGTTTGAAAATTTCCTTTTTCCGCGATAGGGTATTGTAAACTTTTAACATGTTAATTTATCTTATCATATTTTGATTTTTGGGGAAATTTATGATAAAGTATCTTAGGCGAAGAGGAATTCGTCCGTCGAGTCGGAGACGAGATGAAAGAAGAAAAACTTTTCTTCGCACTCTTCTTCACCTCACTTTTTATATAATATAAATAAATGTAAGTTCGGTATGCGAAAGATTGATATTATTTTTGCCATTTTAAGCGGTTGGGGAGTGGCTTGGCTGGTTTCGAGTCTTTTAAAAGATTTCGGAATATATATTAAATTTTTAAGCTTAATTTTGGCAATCGGCTTGCCGATTCTGGCTCTTATCGGGCTTTGGATTTCTTATCTTATAGGAAAAAAGTTTCTGTTTGTTTTTCAGGTGGCAAAGTTTCTCTTAATCGGAGTTTTGGCTACTTTGGTTGATTTAAGCGTCTTCAAACTTTTGGGAGTTATTTTTTTAGGAACCGCATTTACCAATCTTGTTTTCAAGGGAGCTTCCTTTCTGGTGGCCACTTTCGCCAAATATTGGGGGAATAAATTCTGGGCTTTCGAGAATATGGAAAAAGAAGGAATGGGAAAAGAAATCACCCAGTTTTACGTTGTTACTGCGATTAGCTTGGGAATAAACGTGGGCATATTTTCTTTGATAGTTAATAAAATAGGCCCTCAATTCGGAACGCCCCCGGCAACCTGGAATACCATCGGGATATTAATTGCCGCTATTGTAGTATCCGTCTGGAATTTTCTCGGATACAAATTTATCGTCTTTAAGAAGTGAGGCTTTAGCCGAAACTTAAGAAGAAGCGTACTTCTTCGCACGGTGAAATTTTAATTGAAGCGGAAGAAGAGATTTATCTCTTCGCCCGCTGAGCGGCAGCGAAGTAAAGAAGAAATTTATCTCTTCGCCCACTGAGCGGCAGCGAAGTAAAGAAGAGATTTATCTCTTCGCCCAATTATGGCAAATTTAGTTTTATATAGAAAATACAGGCCTCAAACATTCGCTGAGATTATTGGCCAGGAACACATTGTTCAGACGTTGACCAATGCGCTTTCTTCAGGATTGATTTCCCACGCTTATTTGTTTGCGGGGCCCAGGGGTTCGGGAAAGACCACGATAGCGCGGCTTTTTGCCAAATCGTTGAACTGCCAGAATCGAAAAAACGGGGAGTTTGAACCCTGCAATAAATGTTCATCCTGTTTGGAAATTATGCAGGGGAATGAAATGGACTTGCTTGAAATTGACGCTGCTTCCCACCGGGGGATTGACGACATAAGAGAACTCCGGGACGGAATAAAATTTACGCCGACCAAATCAAAATATAGAGTTTTCATAATAGACGAATGCCATCAGTTGTCAAAGGAAGCGGCAAACGCACTTTTAAAAACATTGGAAGAGCCTCCCAGCCACGCCGTTTTTATCCTGGCGACGACCGAAATCCATAAAATGATTCCGACCATTATTTCCCGCTGCCAAAGATTTGATTTCAGAAAATTAACCGTGCCGGAAATAATAAAGAGACTGGAAATAGTTTCGGAAAAAGAAAAAGTCAAAATCGAAAAACCGGCGTTGGAACTGATCGCTTTGAATTCCGGCGGGTCAATAAGAGACGCGGAGAGTTTGCTGGATCAGGTTTTAACCTTTAAGGGAGTTGCTAAAGCTTCGGCAATAAAAGCCGAGGAAATAAAAAATCTGCTGGGATTGGTGGATGTAAAGATAATAAGCGAATTATGCGATTTTCTCTCCCAAAAAAAAGCCTCCGAGGCGATTAATTTTTTGAACGATATAATCGAAAAAGGTTCTGATATCCAGGAACTTACAAAGGCCCTGATTAATTATCTGAGACAAACTTTAATTCTGAAAATCACCGGTCCGGAAATGGCAAACTCCATAATTACAGGACTTACGAAAGAAGAATTAGAGAAGCTTCAAAGACAAGCAGTTGTTTTTAAGGAAGAAGAACTTTGCCATGCTTTAAACCTTTTTATGGACGCGGAAAATCAGATTAAATATTCTTCCATACCTCAGCTTCCCCTGGAATTGGCGATAATTGAAGCGACAGGACTAAAAGAATAAATATGTGATATGTTAGAGA
>Ga0315295_10006184_pt1 | contig 10216 bp, 9 predicted proteins | sample YL17G14_0_MG_FD_204453 | JGI IMG/M metagenome (GOLD analysis project Ga0315295, IMG submission 204453) | Sediment microbial communities from Yellowstone Lake, YNP, Wyoming, USA - YL17G14_0 | ecosystem: Environmental > Aquatic > Freshwater > Lake > Sediment | place: USA: Wyoming | collected... | reverse complement strand
AGTGCGGGCCGGCTGCCCGCGGTCGCAGCGTGTACAGATGCCGCTCCAGGTGGGTGTTGTGCACCTCCACGACGACGACGCTCAGCATTCCGGTCGCGTCGCGACACAGGTAGAAGCTGGCCGGGTTGAACCCGTAGCCCAGGACTCGCAGGCTCGTGACGAGCGTGATCCGCCACCCGGTGGGGTCCTCCCCCTCGGCTCGCAGGTGCTCGAGGACTGTCGCCCGCAGGTCCGATGCCGGCACGGGCCAGTGGTCGTCATCCCGGAACTGGAGGACGTTCCGGCGGTTCCGACTGACCAGGCGCAGCGAGCGATCGACCTCGTCGAGCTCCGACAGGTCGAGCGCGAAGTAGTAGACGTCGTGCTCGATCGCGTAGACGACCGGCCGGGACCGCCGATGCCGGACCTTGCCCTCGAGGAGGTGCGATCTCACGCGAACACCATCTCGGCTGCGCCGGCCGGGATCATCGCGGCCGCCTCGTATCCGGAGCGGCAGCCGTCCTCGTGGAAGCCGTAGCCAAGGTGGGCGCCCGCGTAGTACGTGGCGCGGTGGCCCTGGAGCCGGCGGATGGCAGCCTGGGCCTCCAGAGACTGGAATGTATAGAGCGGGTGGCTGAACGCGCGCGCCAGGATGACGTGCTCGTCGCGGACGCGGTCGCCGGGGTTGACGGACACGAAGTAGTGGGTTGACCCGGGCAGGGCCTGGAGCCGGTTCATGTGGTAGGTCATGGTGACCGACGAGCCCGGCGGGTCGCACGCCGCCTGGTCGACGTTCCACGACGACCACGCTCCGCGTCGGCGGGGCATGATGCGGTCGTCCGTGTGGAGTACGACCTCGTTGCGGTTGTACTCGAAGCTGCCGAGGGCCGCCCCCTCGGCGGGATCCGCGTCGGGCAGGAGGGCCAGCGCCTCGTCGGCGTGGGTGGCCATGACCACGGCATCGAACCGCTCGTGGGCGCCGCCCGCCGTCCTCACGATCGCACCGGCCTCGTTCCGGGTCACCGCCGTGACGGGGTCGCCCGACCGCACGGCGCCCGACGGGAGCGCGGCGATCAGCCGGTCGACGTAGGTGCGGGATCCTCCGGTCACCGTCCGCCACGGCAGCGCCCGGTCGAGGCCGATCAGGCCGTGGTTGTCCAGGAAGCGCAGCAGGTAGTCGACCGGGTATTCCAGGGTGCGTCCGGGGGCCGTGGACCAGACCGCCGCCGTGATCGGGACGAGGAAATGGTTGCGGAAGGCGGAGCCGAAGCGGCGATCCTCCAGGTACTGGCCCAGGGTCATGCCGGTGGGCGTCGGGCCGTCCAGGATGGCCCGCGCATCGCGGTGGAAGCGGACGACGTCCGGGAACATCCGCAGGTGGGATGGTCGCGCGAGGAGGCTCCGCTGGGCGAAGAGCCCGCGCGCCCCGCGCGACCCGAACTCGACGCCGCATGCCCGACAGGCGGAGGCGAAGGACATGGTGCTGGGCTGCGTCTCGACCCCCAGCTGCGCGAACAGGCCGACAAGGCGCGGGTACGTCGGCTCGTTGTAGACGATGAACCCGGTGTCCACGTTGAGCGGCCCGGCCGGGGTCTCCACCTTCACCGTCGCCACGTGCCCGCCGGGGGTCGACTCCCGCTCGTAGAGCGCGACGTCGTGACCTTCCCGGTGCAGCGCGTAGGCCGCGGTCAGGCCGCTGACCCCTGCCCCGACGACCGCGATCCTCATCGCCCGGCCGCCCTCGCCCGCTCGTCGAGCGCACGCTGCATGCCCCCAATTCCATCCCTCAGGATCTTCTCGAAGGCGCCGCCGGCGAACGGCGCGGCCAGGCGCATCCAACCGCCCAGGCTGATATCCGCCGTGTAGTCGATGCGGGTCCCGGTCGCGGTCGGTTCGAAGCGGATCTCGTCGACGGCGGAGACGTTTGACCCTTCGCCCGTGAGGACCACGCGTCGCGGCGCCTCGTACGTCGTGATCCGGTACTCCATCGGAGCGACCCGACCGCGCATCCTGATGCCCAGCCGGTAACGGGCGCCGAGGCCCACGGGTCCCGGGTCGATGCGCTCGGAGGTTGCAACCCCCGGATCCCAGTGCCGGGCGTTCGCGAAGTCCGCCATGAACGCGAACGTCTCGTCGATCGGCAGGGTGGTCTCGATCGTGTCGTGCAGTCGGGTCATCTCGGGCTGTCTCCTGGGTCCGGCTCGGGGACCCATCTGCTGGTCCATTCGCGCGACGGGCCGATCCGGACGGGTCGCGGGCGCGAAGATGTGGACATGATGGATCACCGCGCAATCGTGGACGACCTCGCCGAGGCGCTCGTCGTCCCCAGCTTCACCAGGATCGGCTTCTCGCTGCGTCGTCGGCTCTTCGATTGGCAGGACGCCGAGTCGTCTCCGATGGCCGGTCGGACGGTCGTCCTGACCGGGCCCACGTCGGGCCTGGGGCGCGCCGCGGCCGCGTCGTTCGCCCGGATGGGGGCGCGCCTCGTGCTCGTCGGACGCGACACCGGGCGCCTCGAGCGGACCCGCGCCGAGCTCGTCGCCGAGACGCCCGACCTCGCCGCCACGACGGTCGTCGCCGACATGGCGTCCCTCGCGTCGGTCCGCGCGGCGGCCGCGCAGATCCTGGATCGCGAGCCGCGGCTCGACGTGATCGTCGACAACGCCGGGGCGATGTTCGAGGTCCGGGAAGCGACGCCGGAGGGCTTCGAGCGCACCTTCGCCACGATGGTGCTCGGCCCCTTCGTCCTCGTCGCCCGTCTCGTCCCGCGCCTGGCGGAGAGCCCCGACGCCCGGCTCGTGGCCGTCACGTCCGGCGGGATGTACACCCAGGCCCTGCCGCTGGACGACCTTGCGTTCGAGCGGGGCGCCTACGGCGGCGCGCGCGCCTACGCCCGCGCGAAGCGGGCCCAGGTCGCCCTCGTCCGCGAGTGGGCACGACGCCTCCGCGGGCGCGGCGTGGTCGCCAACGCCATGCACCCGGGCTGGGCGGATACCCCGGGTCTCGCCGCCTTGCTGCCCGGCTTCGCCAAGCTCATCGGCGGCCAGCTGCGGAGCGCCGCGGAGGGCGTGGACACGATCCTCTGGCTCGCCGCCGCCCCGGAAGCCCGCGCCACCACGGGACGGCTCTTCCTGGACCGCCGGGTCCGGCCGTTCGACCGCTTCCCGTCGACCCGCCTGTCGGCCGAGGACCGGCGGGCACTCTGGGACCAGGTCCTGGCGCTCACCGGCGAGCCGGACCCGACTCCCCGCCGGGGAACGTCCTAGACCGTCCGGCCGGCCGATCGCGCGGGTCTTCGGGGGGTCGCCGAATGCCGTAGTCTCGGCCCGTTCGGGTGGAGAAGCTGGAGGCAGGGCCGAGATGACGCAGGACGCAGCAGCAGTCGGCACGGCGGGTCGGCCGGCTTCCGGTCGGCGCCGGAAGGTCCTTGCGGGCGCGGCGCTCGTGCTCGCCTGTCTGTCCATCCTGGTCACGACGGTCGCCGTCTGGACCCACCAGGTCGCGTTCAACACCGAGCGCTTCACGGCGCTTGCCGCCAAGGTCGTGACGGACCCGGCCGTCATCGATCCGCTCAGCGCCCGCATCAGTGCCCAGGTCGTGACCGCCCTGGACGTGGAGGGCCGCATCGAGGCCCGGCTGCCCGATGCCGCCAAGCCGCTCGCCGGGTCGTTGACGCTGGCCGTCCGCGACGCGATTGACAGTCGCCTGCAGGTCGCCCTGACGAACCCCACGATCCAGGCGGCCCTGCTCAAGACGATGTCGTTTGCGCACGAACGCGTCATGAACCTCCTGCGCGACAAGCCGGGCGCCGTGAGCGTCGTGGATGGATACGTCCAGGTCGAGGTCTTCCCGGTCGTGGGCGCCGCGCTGACCGAGCTGCAGTCCATCGGCCTGATCCCGGAAGGGATCCAGCTTCCCGACCTGTCGTCGCCGGACGCACCGGAGGTCGTGGCCGGGCGACTCGAGACCGCCCTGGGCATCACCCTTCCGGCCGACTTCGGGACGATCCAGCTCATGCCCGCCGACCGGCTGCTCGCGGCACGCTCCGCCGTCCGCGCCTTCGACCTGATCGTCGTCGCGCTCATCGTCCTGAGCGCCTTCCTCGTCGCCCTCGCCCTCTGGCTGTCCGGTCACCGGCGGCGGATGCTCATCTCCCTGGGGGTCGGCACGATCATCGCATTCCTGCTCGCCCGCCAGGCCATCCGTTCCATCGAGGACGCCCTGATCGACGGCATCCCCGACAAGGGTGTCGCGGGCGCCCTGCGAGCGACCGTTGATACGACGCTGGCGGATCTCCGCGGCCTGACGGTGATCATCCTCATCGCGACTACGGTGGTGGTGATCGCAGCCTACTTCTGGGGCCGGCGGAGGTGGGCCGTCGAGGCCGCGTCGCGGGCCGGCGACACGGCGGGACGCGCCGGGGCGACGGCGAGCGCCGCCGGCGGCGCCGCCGTGGAAGGCCGGCCGACACGGGCAGCGCTCGACGAGACCATTCGCTCGAACCGCTCGTCCCTGGAGAAGCTCGGCCTCGCGGTCATCGCGTTCATCGTCGCCTGGATCGCGCTCGGGCTGGAGATCGCGCTGGTCGGGGCTGCGCTCGTGGGCGGCTTCGAGCTGCTGCTCCGGGCGGTCGCCTCCACGTCGGAGGGCGACGCGGGTGCGGTGCCACCCGACGACCAGCCGAGCCCGACGGCCTGACCTCGCGGACGAGCGGTCGTGGATGCCGAGACGCTGGCGAAGAGCAAGTACCTCTCCCTGACCACCTTCCGGAGAGACGGCACGCCCGTGGCCACGCCGGTCTGGCTGGCCCGGGGCGGGACCGACCTCCTGGTCGTCACCTCGAGGTCGTCCGGCAAGGCCAAGCGGCTGCGGAACGACGGTCGTGTCCTGCTCGCGCCGTGCGACATGCGCGGTCGCGTCGGCGGCGACTCCGTCGAAGGGTTTGCGCGGCTGCAGGACGATGCGGAGACGGCGGTCTCGATCGACCTGATCAGGCGGCGCCACGGTCTGTTCGCTCGACTCTCGTTCTGGTGGCAGGATCGCAAGGCCGGGGACGGCCCTGTCGGTGACCATGTCGGGATCGCGATCCGCGTCGGCGGCGCGGGGGCGGCCGGCCTGGCCGGAACAGGGCAGGTCAAATCCTCGCGCGGCTGAAGGAGCGGCTCCCGTCCGGCGTCCATCGAGGAGCGGACCGAACGGTTCGCGCCTGGGATCGCGCGACCGCCTGCGACCATCACCGAGCTCGACGCCGTGACCCGAGCGTCGGCGCGTAAGATCCGGGCATGAGCCCGCCTGCATCCGGTGCGCCCGAACCGCCCGCGATGGGTGCCGCCGCAACCCCAGTGGTCATCGTCGGAGCCGGCCTCGCCGGCCTGACCGTCGCCCTGCACCTCGCCGACCGGCACCCGGTCGTCCTGCTCGCCAAACGCGGCTTCGACGAGGCCGCGACCGCGTGGGCCCAGGGCGGTATCGTGGGCGTGCTGGGCACCGACGACAGCGTCGAGCTGCACGTCCGCGACACCCAGGAGGCCGGTGCCGGCCTCGTGGACGAGCACGCGGCGCGCTTCATCGCCGAGCACAGCGGCCAGGCCATCGAATGGCTCGTCGAGCAGGGCGTGCCCTTCACGACGGACCCCGAGGGACCGCTCGGCCTGCACCTGACCCGCGAGGGCGGCCACGCGGTCCGGCGCATCGCCCACGCGGCCGACGCGACCGGCCGGGCGATCCACGAGGCGCTCCTCGCCCGTGCTCGCCGCCACCCGAACATCACGATGCGCGAGCGCTGGATGGCGGTCGACCTGGTCACCTCGCGGCATCTCCACCGCGACGAGCCCGAGCGCTGCTACGGCGTGTACGCGCTCGACATCGACAACCAGCACATCGAGACGCTCCCCGCCGCGGCCGTCGTGCTCGCAACCGGCGGCGTCGGCAAGGTCTACCGCTACACCACGAACCCGGACACCTCGACCGGCGACGGGATTGCCATGGCGTGGCGCGCCGGCTGCAGGGTCGGGAACATGGAGTTCATCCAGTTCCACCCGACCTGCCTCTACCACGCGCAGGAGCGCAGCTTCCTGATCAGCGAGGCACTCCGTGGCGAGGGCGCGCACCTGACGCTGCCCGACGGCACGCGGTTCATGGCGGCGCACGACCCGCGCCTGGAGCTGGCGCCGCGCGACATCGTGGCCCGGGCGATCGACTTCGAGATGAAGAAGCACGGCCTGGACTACGTGTGGCTGGATGCCACGCATCTCGGCGAACCCTTCCTCGTGGAGCACTTCCCGACGATCCACGCCCGCTGCCTCGAGCTCGGAATCGACATCGCCCGGCAGCCGATCCCGGTGGTGCCGGCGGCCCACTACACGTGCGGAGGGGTGGTCACCGACCTCGATGGGCGCTCGGACATGCCGGGGCTCTTCGCCGTGGGCGAGACCACGTACACGGGGCTCCACGGGGCCAACCGCCTCGCCAGCAACTCGCTGCTCGAGTGCGTCGTGGTGGGCCGATCCTGTGCCGCCCGGATCGACGCGGAGGCGCCGCGCTCGGCTGAGGCGCTGCCGGCGTGGGACGAGAGCCGGGTCGAGAACGCCGATGAGCAGGTGGTCATCTCGCACAACTGGGACGAGCTGCGGCTCTTCATGTGGAACTACGTCGGCATCGTCCGGACGACCAAGCGGCTCGACCGGGCGCTCCGGCGGATCCACCTCCTGCGGGGCGAGATCGACGAGTACTACGCCAACTTCCGGGTCAACCGCGACCTCCTGGAGCTGCGCAACCTCGTCGATTGCGCGGAGCTCGTGGTCCGCTCGGCCCTCGAGCGCCACGAGAGCCGGGGCCTCCATTTCAGCCGCGACTACCCGTACACGCTCCCGGCCAGCTTCCCGACGGTCCTGATCCGCGGGCCGCGCGACGGCTGAGCACGACCGACCGCGCGGGAGCTCCAGCCGCGACTGGGGCCGCTAGCCGATCCGCATCGAGTAGTCGACCGCCCGCACGTCCTTGGTCAGCGCCCCGATCGAGATGCGGTCGACGCCGGTCGCGGCGATCTCCCGGAGCCGCTCCAGCGTCACGCCGCCCGAGACCTCCAGCAGCGCGCCCCCGGCGGTTCGGGCAACCGCCTCGCGCATCTCGTCGAGCGTGAAGTTGTCGAGCAGGACGCTGCTGGCGCCGGAGGCGAGCGCCTCGCGCAGCTGGTCCAGGCCTTCCACCTCGACCTGGATCTCGGCGCCGGCGTCGAGCGCGAACGCGCGCTCCAGGGCCGCCGCGACGCCGCCGGCCGCGGCGATGTGGTTCTCCTTGACCAGGATGCCGTCCCACAGGGCCAGGCGCTGGTTCCGGCCGCCGCCGACGCGGACCGCGTACTTCTGGGCGAGACGCAGGCCCGGGATGGTCTTGCGCGTGTCGAGGACGGCGCACCCCCGTGGATTCGGCGAGGCGCCCTCGATCGCGCGCACGTGACGCCGCGTGGTCGTGGCGGTGCCCGAGAGCAGCTGCAGGAAGTTGAGCGCCGGTCGCTCGGCGCTGAGCAGGGCGCGCGCTTCGCCGTGCACCTCGCAGACCGGGCTGTCGGCGGCCATGTCGGCGCCCTCGTCGTAGCGCCAGTCGATCCGGGCGTCAGGGTCGAGCGCCCGGAAGCACGCCTCGAACCAGTCGCGCCCGCACAGGACGGCGACCTCGCGAACCTTCACCCGCGCCGTCGCGGGGCCCCGCGAGACCAGGCGCGCCGTCCAGTCGCCGGTCCCGACGTCCTCGCGCAGCGCGTCGCGCACGTTGCGCGCCCGTGCCTCCCCGAGCGTCTCGTTCGCGGACGGGATCTCAAAGGCGGACGGCGGTTCGAACACGTCCATGCCGGGCTCCCTCAGGCGGAACCGAGGTGCGGCACGAACCCGTGCTGCGGGGCGACGATGCTCTCCGGGTTCGCGGCGACGAACCCCAGCATTCGGTCGATGCAGCCCAGGGCGCGGAGGCGGGTCGGCTCCGGCACGACGATCTCGCCGCTGCCGCGCTCCAGGCAGTCGATCACGCCCTCCACGGCGTTCATCGCCATCCACGGACAATGCGCGCAGCTCTTGCACGTTGCGCTGTCCCCCGCCGTCGGGGCCTCGATGAGGGTCTTGCCGGGGGCCAGCTGGCGCATGCGGTGGAAGATCCCATTGTCGGTCGCCACGATGTACTCGCCCGCATCGCCCTCGATGACGGCCTTCAGGAGCTGGGACGTCGAGCCGACGACGTGTGCCTGGGCCACGACGCTCGCGGGCGACTCGGGGTGGACCAGGACCAGCGCATCGGGGTGCTCCTCGCGGAGGAGCTGGAGCTCGATGCCCTTGAACTCCTCGTGGACGATGCAGGCGCCGTTCCACATCAGCATGTCGGCGCCGGTCTCGCGCGCGATGTAGCTGCCGAGGTGCCGGTCGGGCGCCCACAGGATCTTCTCGCCGGCATCCCTGAGGCGGGCCACGATCGCCAGCGCGCAGGAGCTGGTCACCATCCACTCGGCGCGCGCCTTCACCGCGGCGCTCGTGTTGGCGTAGACGACCACGGTCCGGTCCGGGTTCGCGTCGCAGAACGCGGCGAACTCGTCCGGTGGGCAGCCGAGGTCGAGCGAGCAGGTCGCCCCGAGGTCGGGCGCCAGGACCCGCTTCTCCGGGCTCAGGATCTTGGCTGTCTCGCCCATGAAGCGGACGCCCGCGACAACCAGCGTCTTCGCCGGGTGATCGCGCCCGAAGCGGGCCATCTCGAGCGAGTCGGCCACGCACCCGCCGGTCTCGAGGGCGAGGTCCTGGAGGTCGGCGTCGACGTAGAAATGCGCCACGAGCACGGCGTCGCTGGCGGCCAGGAGGTCGGCGGCGCGCGCCTTCTGCTCGGCTCGCTGGGCTGGGGTCGGGACGAGCGGTACGCGCGCCCAGGCCCGGGCGATGCGCTCGGAACCGTCGCTCGCGGGCAGCGAATACTCGAATTGCACCTGGCTCATGGCATGGGTCGCTCGTTCGGCTCGATGGACCGTGCCGTCGACACGGCAGCCAGATCGTACCGTGCGCACCGGCGCCGCGTCCGCGGCGACGTCGGGGGATGTTCCCCAAACCGGGGTGATGACTGGGTCGCCACTCCGGGGCTGTCGGAGGCGCCCCTCATTGACTCCCAGTCATCGACAGGTGCACGTCGCAAGGCACAGCTCGAGGTGCTATCCGTGCTGTACCCTGTCGGTTGTCGCGATGCACAGGTCGCCACGATATGGAGGTTGTCAGCTTGGCCAAGTTCACCGCTATCAAGGTGGGCAAAGCACTCACTGTCGATGACCTCACGAAGAAGCCTGCGCCGCGCGGACGCAAGCCCAACCCGCGAGACTCGGACCTCGCGAAGCTCGTCAATGAGGTGAGTGTCGGGCCTGAGTCGCAGGTTATTCCCTGGGAGTTCGATGGCAAGCTCGCCACTGCGCGCCTGGCAGCCAATCGCGTGATCAAGAGCATGGACGCGCACGTGTTCGTGAGCAGTCGCCCCGACTATCCGGGCCAGCTCCTGTTCAGCCGCGTTCCGCTCTCCGGTCGCCAGAGTCGCGGGAGGTAGCCAGGGCCGGACGAGCCGACGCGTGGCCTCACCTGGGGTGGCGGGTGGGTCGCGCGGGGCCTCATCAGCTGGGGCTCCGTCCTCTCTCGCCCGGGCGTCTGAGCGCCGACTCCTTGGCCTCGACCCAGTCATCCGACGGTGCGGTGTCTCCCCGCCTTGACGGGTCCCCATCAAGTCCCTGCCGGACTCTAGACCAGGAGGCCCCGCAGACTCTCGAGGAGGAAGTCCGGCTGGTCCTGCCAATCCACGAGGCGTGCCACGACCCGCGGATCGCGCATCAGCAATGCGACCGGAACGCCTGCCCGCCGCCCAGCCAGCACGTCCGTCTCCAGTTGGTCCCCGACGATTAGACAGTCGGCGGACTCCACGCTGAGGCACTCCAGGGCAATCTGCACGATGAACGGGTCCGGCTTCCCGACAAGCTTGTCCAGCCGACATTGGGACGCCACTTCGATTGCCGCAATCAGCGCCCCGATGTCCGCGAGGTCGCCGTACGCCGCTGGAACCCACGGATCTGGATTCGTGGCCACGAGGCGTGCTCCTGCACGAATCGCCTCGAAGGCCGTCTGCAGCTTGTGATACGTGAAGTCCCGATCGATGCCCACCACGACGAAGTCGATATCGCCGGGCCGGTCACGCAGCGTCAAACCAGCTCGGCACAGCTCCTCGCGCA
>Ga0315295_10006183_pt1 | contig 10217 bp, 4 predicted proteins | sample YL17G14_0_MG_FD_204453 | JGI IMG/M metagenome (GOLD analysis project Ga0315295, IMG submission 204453) | Sediment microbial communities from Yellowstone Lake, YNP, Wyoming, USA - YL17G14_0 | ecosystem: Environmental > Aquatic > Freshwater > Lake > Sediment | place: USA: Wyoming | collected... | reverse complement strand
ATGGCGACGCTGCGGGGCGAGGCGGTGGATCGCCCGGCCGTCAATTTGTACGAGATCGGCGGATTCGACGTCGATCCGTCCGACCCGGACCAGTTCAACGTCTACAGCGATCCTTCCTGGCAGCCGCTGCTGGAACTGGCGGAGACGCGAACCGACCTGATCCGGATGCGAAATCCCGTGCGGGCCCGTTCCTGGGACCCCCAGTCGGCTTGGGGCGGGCAACAAGCCCACAGAGGCGCAGAATCCTGCGGCGCGGCGAACGATCTCGCGCAGGTACACCAATACATCGAAGACGAGTGGTATTGTACGCGTGTCACGGTTCGCATTGGCGGCCGGACATTGTCCTCGACGACCCGCCGCAATCCCGCCGTGGATACGGTCTGGACCACAGAGCATCTGCTTAAGAGCACGGACGACCTGCAGGCTTATCTGCAACTGCCCGACGAGTTCTTCGCAGAAGAAATCAATGTGGCCCGACTCATTGAAGAGGATGCCTGGACCGGCGATCGCGGCATCGTCATGGTCGATACCGAGGACCCTATCTGCGCGGCGGCCTCCCTGTTCCGCATGGAGGACTTTCTCACCGTCGCACTGACGGAACAGAGACTATTCCACCGCCTGCTGGAGAAGCTGTCCCAGTCTTTATACGCGCGGACCGAGCGTGTGGCCGCGGGCTTTCCGGGCCACCTCTGGCGCATCTACGGCGCCGAGTACGCGGCCGAGCCTTTTCTGCCCCCGCGTTTGTTCGAGGAGTACGTGGTACGTTATACCGAGCCGATGGTAAGAGCCATCCGCAAGTACGGAGGCTTTGCGCGCATCCATTGCCACGGCCGGATCAGTGCCATCTTGGATTCCATCGTTGCTATGGGCACCGATGCCATAGACCCGATTGAACCGCCTCCGCAGGGCGACGTCACACTGGAGTACGTGCGCCGGAATTGTGGCGATAGACTGGTCCTCTTCGGCAACATCGAGGTCTCCGACATTGAGACGATGGAGCCGGAGCAATTCAAAGCGGTTGTCGAGAAGGCCCTCGCCGACGGAACGCGGGGGCCGGGCCGGGGCTTCGTGCTGATGCCCTCCTCCGCTCCGAACGGCAGGCAGATTACATCACGAACCATGCAGAACTACGAGATAATGGTAGAACTCGCCGAGCGCTTCGGCTCCTGAGAGACATTGGGCGCCATCTGTCGGATCAAACATGTCTACGCAAGCGTAGACATGGCACCCATCACATGGCCTCGTGACGTCCTACGCTCAACGCGGCGCGGCATCGAACACGAGGAACTCGAAAGGCTTCAATTCGAATGTATGCTCCTCGCCGGCGGAGAGCACAAGCTCCGCGGCTGCCGCGTCGCTCTTCCAGGGGCTCTTCAATGAATAGCGTTGGGCGGCTTCTGGTGGCAACTCGAAGGCTTTGCCAATGTCGATGGTGATCTTGCCGGGCTCATCTTTGGGGTTACGCAGGCCGAGGATGCCTTTGCGCTGGGACCACGAGGCCCAGCCGTAAATCTCGCCCTTGGCCGGATCGCCGCCAATCCAGTGCGTGTCCACGAGCACGTCCGCATTCTCACGTGACCATTTCGCCGCTTCGGCCAGAACGTCCCAGTCCCGGGCATCCAGCAGCGAAGGGGTGATATACAGTTCCTGGCAGTTCGTGCCGCTGACAAAGAAGGCCCGGATGTCTTCCGCCAGACCGCCGGTGTTGTCGGGCAGCCCGTGATTGGCGAACATGATGCCCTGGGTCATCAGCGAGTTGATCGGATACAGGGGCGCGCGACGGACGACGTTCTGATAGGTCTGGGCGTCCCGGTAGGTGACCTGCTGCTGACGCTTGGGACCCCAGCCGCAGGTACTCCAGTCCGAGCCTGACCGCCAGGTCGAGTCCGCGTACCACAGCCACCAGGGCGACGACCACGTGCCGGTCGTGACGTTGATGAAGAGATCGGGCCGCGCCTCGCGCAGGTCGCCGACCAGTCGCAGCAGGGCTTCCACGTCCGCGGCAAACTCGGCGGGGGCGCCTGTCGGTGCACCACCGGAGCTGATCCCGTCGAACTTGAAGTAGTTCAAGCCATAGTCACGAACCATCCCCAGGCATGCGTCGCGGAACCGACCGTAGTACTTCGGGCCGGCCATCGAGAAACCGTTCTTGTTGGTCTCGAAACCCTCCTTCAGGCCGTACTTCATCCGTTCCTCCTTGGCCTTTCCGTAACCGCCCCACGGCGACAGCCACGCTCCGACAGCGGCATGGTATTGCTCCGCTCGTTGCTGCAGCGTAGCGAAACCATGGGGAAAACCTTCGTGGAATCGCCACAAAGACGCCGGATTGTCCCAGCCATCGTCGGGTACGAAGGAATCCATCACGACCTTCCGACTCTCGATCAACTCCTTTCCGAACAGGTCGATGACTTTCAGAGCGTCTGGCTCCAGTATTTTCCCGAGTCCATAACCAAGGTCATACCAGCTATTGTAGTGCAGGAATGGCCGGTATGGTTGTGCCCGCTCCCGCTCGATGTAGTACAGGAACCCCCGGCGCAGTTGCCCTGACGGCACCACGCCCATCACCGAGCTGTATACTTGTTCCTCACCCGGCTTCCACGGTGTCGTTCGGGGCAGACTGCATCGGACTTCCGGCAGGCTGGAGGTCAACGTAACTTTCGACAGAGGGTGCTCGAAGGCAAAGAACATGTCAGCGACAACTACGGGTGAGCCGTCCACAGTGCCGGCGGGTTCAGCCCGCGGGACTGTTAATTGCACCAGCACTATCTCTCGAAGCTCCGGTTCAGTCCTTTTCGGCACAAGGGACACGTACTGGCGCACATAGTTCGAGCCATCGCTTAATACGACCCGCCAGTCCGTCGTGAGACTCTCATCCGGTGCCGCGAGGACAACACGGATTTGCCGGCCGCCATTTTGGGCACCCAGACGAAAGGCTTTAGGGTTTGCCCGCAGCGTTCCCACCTGATGCCTGCCTGTGATTTTCAGGTCGGAGGCTTTCACTACGTGTCCGTTCGCCAACAGGAGCTGAAAACACTCGCTATCCTGGAGCGAGAGTATGCCCCCTGAGTGTTTGTTCGTGATCGATACGGGTGTGAGATGGCCCTCTCGGATGCTCCACTTGCACGCGATGACATTATTACTCAGGGTTATCACATTGTTCTGTACCGAAGCTCCCGCGGCTCCGGGATCGGGCCCCGGATACGCAAGGGCATTCCCGGCCTGCAAGTCACGGATTTCAAAAGAAGCCATGAGAAGTGTCCAACAAATGAGCCAACGTCTCCCGTGTTTTCCTGCCATGGGTTGTCCCTTTCAGGCCATACGTGCATTCAGAAATGCTTTTTCAACGAGTTTGTCCATTGCTTCTTCCTGCTCGATCATGGACTCCACCAGCTTCATCTGGGTGCGGCTGCGATCCAGATTATGCCCTTCGCGGTGCACCTTGTAGTAAACGTCGCCCGCCAGATAATCCGTCAGGAACCGGATGAGTTGCTCGAACGTGATGAGCTTTCCACCGAACACCAGGTGTCTTCTTTCCGCCGGCGCCAGGAACCCGTGTGTCCCCTCGGCAAAGCCCTGCGTCAGAGCGTCGAACAGAGAAAGGTCCACGACCACTTTCGACAAGTCGCGCTCATCCTCGGCGGCCGGGCAGGCGGCGGTGCGGACCAGGTCCCCAAAATCATGGACCGACAGGCCCGGCATGACCGTGTCGAGGTCGATCACGCAGACGCCTTTGCCGGTGCTCTTGTCCAGCATGACGTTGTTGATCTTCGCGTCATTGTGGGCGATCCGGACGGGGACCTCGCCTCTGGCCACCAGGTCAGCCAGGACGCCGCAGATGGCGGAATTCTCGAATACGAAATCAATCTCGCTCCTGGCGCTCTGAGCGCGGTTGGCAACGTCTGCCCGGAGGACTTCCTGAAAGACGGCAAACCGCCGGGGCGTGTTGTGAAAGCCGGGGATGGTCTCGTGCAGCGGGGGCCCGGGGAGGTTGATCAGCATCTGCTGAAACCAGCCGAACATCCGCGCCGCCTCGCGGGCCGGCGCCGCGGATGTGAGAGTGTCGTACGTGACGGCGTCTTCGATGAAGTTGTATACGCGCCAAAAGTCTCCGTCAGCATCCCGGTAACCGGCCTCACCACCATGCGTCGGGATAACCACCAGTTGGCGAGCGGCCGCTTCGGGCTCTGTCGTCGATACTTTTGTATAGATGTGCCCGGTAACACGACGGATGTTTGCCATGACCCGTATGGGGTCTTTGAAGACGACTTGGTTGATGCGCTGGAGCACGTACCGGTCAACCTGCCCTTTGCCGCCGGTGGTCAGGACATACGTGTCGTGGATATGGCCCGCGGTGATTGGGACGACGTCGACGGGCTCGCCCCGCACGCTGAACCGTTTTGCGATGGATTTGAGGTCGTGCTCCATCCCTACCCCCAGAGCCTCTCCGTATAAACACCTTGATCGATCAATCTGTGGATGTATTTCACGGCGATGGGCCTATCTTCGCGATACGTGACGCCGAACCACGAATCTTCCGTGGGCAAGACTTTGACTGCGGCTTTCCCGCTGGTCACAAGCTCGTCGACGGCAAAGGGTATATACAACTCGGCGTCTTTTTCCCGGCCGTGGTCTTTGAGAAACCGTGCGAACAGCGACTGGAGGTGGTCGAAGATGGACGGGTGGAATCCCCAGAGGTTCATCGACACGATCTCGTCGCCGGCCAGAGCGTGTGGTGTCCCATCCGCGTCAAGGTACCTCGCTCCCTCGCCTGTTTTCTCGATCCGTTTTCGCTCCACGACCCTCTTGAGGAACATGTGTTCGTCGCACTCGGTTACCCCTCTCGACACGCCGCCGTATTCGCTCAGTGTGTTCCGGAGCACGTACCCGGCCATGGCATAGTGGTTGGGCGAGACGCCTTGCGTCAGGAATGTGACCATGGTCTTCAACGAGCTGGGCCCGTAGTAGTCGTCCGCGTTGATCATGGCGAAGGGCTCGTGGATCACGTCCCTGCTCACGAGGATGGCATGGCCGGTGCCCCAGGGCTTTTGTCGCTCCCGCGGCGGCCGGAAATCGCCGAGGCAGGCATCCAATTCCTGATAGGCACAGGCAGTCTCGACAAACCCGTCGAACTTGCTGCTCACGCGCGCTTTGAAGGCGTCCTCGAAATAGTGCCGGACCACGAAAACCACTTTCCCGAATCCGGCCTTGATGCCGTCGTAGATTGAGTAGTCGATAATGGTCTCGCCGTTCGGGCCGACCGGGTCAATCTGCTTCAGTCCGCCGTAGCGCGTGCCCAAGCCCGCCGCCAGAACCAATAAAGTCGGTTTCATGCAAATCCTTCTTTGACGCCTGCTTCCTCAACGAACTGCTTGACATGCGAGACTGACAGCGGCGGGGCGAAGCTGCTCTTTGTACCGGGCCCACAACTTCTTCGCGACGTGGACACTGTCCCCCTGCGGCTGCGTCGGATAGGTTTCCCGCTGGTCCGACCAGTCGGCCATCCACTGGCGGAGCCTGCTCTGAAACTCCTTGTCGTCGAAAGGCTTGTTGCCCCGGAGCGAGTCGCCGCGCTCACGGAGGAACCAGTCCCACCGCTTGAGGTAGTAGCCGCTGAGCATGCCCGACCACTCTTTGCGGGCGTAGTCGTCCAGCGCCGCGGTCTGGCCCCACATCGTCAGCACCCGCCGGGCGTTCCATTCGCAGCGTGCCCGCTCGGCGTCGGTCGTGCCCCATCGCTTCGCATCCGCGAGGCAGCGCCCCAGCAGAAACTCCTCGCGCGTCGCCAACAGCTCGTCCATGTCGCGGATCAACTGCAGGAACTGTCCCGAGGCGTTCGTAAAGGCGGAGGCATCCTTCTCCTGTGCTGCCTGAACCATCTTGCCGTGCAAAACCGCCGCGTGGTTAGACAGCACCTGGCGTGCCACATTGACCAGATCGAAGCCGAACGTATCGACCGAGCCCAGCTCGTCCGCCGCCGCGAGCAACGCCTGCCACGCATCGACCAGCCTCGCACTATCATAGGGAGGTCCGCCGACCGGTTGCAGATGCGGGATTTGGTCCACAGCCGAGCGCGTGTAGTAGGCCCCATTGTAGACAGTGTCCATCAGGATTTGCCAGCCACGGCGGGCCTCTTCATTCGCCCGGCCGTAACGATGCAGGGCATAGTTGCCGACCCATTCTTTCAGATCGACCGACCGGTCGCGCCACGCCATCTCGAACATCAAATCATAGACCACGGGGTTGTAGCCGAGACCCTCGTTGACGAAGCCGAGGCCGGTCAGCTTGCCGGACTGGGCCTGATGCCGGATTGTTTGAAGCTCATTGTTGACCTTGTTCAACGCCCCGGTCAGATGAACCGTGCCGCCGAAGTTCTGGAGATTGCACCAGAGCCAAGGCTTGCCATAAAAGGCCTCCGTCTTGCTCCAGGTCGGCGTCTGCTCACACATGAGGTCGAGCACGAGCATGCGGTCATCGGCCACGGCGCCGAACATCGCCCGGGCCTGGGGAGGTTTCCAGAAATCGGGATTGTGGACAAAGAGCCAGCCCTGAAGCACCCAAACGGCCTGCGGATCGCTGGCGGCCATGCCGTCGTAGACCGCGCGAGCCAGGTCCGCCAGATACTTCGGATCATCGCTCGGCGGACGCATCTCGATGAAGGTGTCAGCCGCGTAGAGATGGTCCGTCCCGAAGCGCTTCGCCTGCTCCTCCATGTACATCTGTGCGACTTTCGGGAATGCCGGGTCGAGCGGGTCGAGGAGGGACGTCTCCCATTCGATCCAGCGGATGCGGTGCAGCTTGGCTTGCGGGAACTGCTGGGCAACTGCTGCCGGCACGTGGCCCGTGAAGCCTTGCAGGACCGGTGTCATCCCCAGTTCACGCTCGCGGGCCAGGATCTTCTTCGCCAGCTCTTCATGCCGGCCGATCCAGCTCTGCGGCAGGGGTCCGCCCCAACCATCCAGGCAGCCCATCCATTGAAAGGGCAGGTAGGGCGGTCCGGCCAGGAATTTACCAGTCTGCTCATCGGTCATCCCCAGGCGTTTGCACACCGCCTGCCACACGGCCTCCTGCCCCGTCACCGCCAGCGGCGTGTTGATGCCGTTCAACGCCATCCAGTCAATCAGCTCTTCCCACTGGCTCCAGTCCCACCAGGGCAGAGAATAACCGAAGCAGCAGTAGTTCAGAAAGTAGCGGTGTCCGGCCCAGCAGACCTGCCGCACCTTCGGCTCAACGGCAGGCAGCGGGTCGGGCAGCTTGAGCTGGCGGCCGGATAGCGAGACGTGACAGTGGCAATAGTGCTTGAGATACCAGTTCAGGCCCGTTGCCATGGCCACGCCGTTGTTGCCGCGAATCGTAATCGCGTTGTCGCGGCTCTCGATCTCGAAGACGTCCTGCCCATCCACGGGCGGAATTGTCTCGAAAATGAAGCGGCCGGCGTACTGCGGCAGCCAGCGCAGGAGCAGCGCGCGCGCCGCCGGCGCAGAGGCGGGGGGCCGATCGACGGGGCGGTAGTTGACCTCCATCGCTTTGAGCCGCCTGAGATGGTCGCCCAGGCGGGTCAAAAACAGCTCATAGCTACGGTCCTGCCGCGGCGACCAGAGGACTTCCGACAGGGCAGCGGCACGCGGGTAGGTCATATACAGGCGATGACCTTGGTTAGAAATGAACTCGCCCCACAACTGTGCCTGTCCGCCGAGGACGTGTTTGGCCTGCTCGGCGTTGAGCGCCGTCGGAATCGGCTCGTACTGATACACCTTCTCCAGCGGGATCAGCCCGCCGATCGCCTTGGGCTCCCGCTCGGGCGGGCCCTGGTAGTAGTCGAAATATGTGTGCGACGTCGGCGCCATGACGACATCGTGGCCGGCGTGGGCCGCGGTAATGCCGCCGGCCTCTCCGCGCCAGCTCATGACGACCGCGCCCGGCGCCAGGCCGCCCTGGAGAATCTCGTCCCAGCCGACCAGCTTGCGGCCGTGGCTCGTCAGGAACGCATCCATCTGCCGGATGAACCAGCTATGGAGCTCGGCTTCATCCGTGAGCTTCAGCTCCCGGATGAACACCTGCATTTCCTCGCTTTTCTTCCAATGGTCGATATTGGCTTCGTCGCCGCCAATGTGGATGTATGTGCTCGGGAACAGATCCATCACTTCCGTCAGGACGTCCTGCATGAAGGCGACGCTCGGCGGGCGCGGCGCCAGAACCCCCTCGTGGGCGGTCCATCGTTTCTCCGGCGGCAGGTCGGTCAGCTTCGTTGGGTACAGACCGAGGTGCGGGTAGGACACGATGGCGGCACCGGTATGGGCGGGCATCTCGATTTCGGGCACGATCGTGACGTAGCGCTGGGCGGCGTAGCGGACTAAATGGCGGATATCCTCCTGCGTGTAGAATCCGCCCGGACGTGGACCGTTCGTTCCCGGGACTTCGCCTCCGCGCCATATCGTCGTGATGTCCATCCATGCACCCGTCCCGACCAGTTGCGGGTGCTTCTTGATCTCGATGCGCCAGCCCTGGTCGTCCGTCAGGTGGATTTGCAGACGGTTGAACTTGTGCAGGGCCATGGCGTCGATGAACTGCTCGACATCCCGCACGGGGATGAAGTGCCGGGCGGGATCGATCAGCAGTCCACGCCATTTGAACCTTGGATAATCCGTGATGCGCACACACGGCACCGTCCACTCGACCCCATCGATCTTCTGCTTGCTGAAAACGGCCGGCGGCAGCAGTTGCCGCAGAGTCTGAATGCCGTAGAACAGCCCGGCCGGTCCGCCGGCGCGAAGGGCAATGGACTGGGCCGTCACCTCAAGCTCGTATCCTTCCGCGCCGAGCCGAGCCTCCAGCGAGGGCTCGATTTTCAGCCGGACACCGTTTTTCCCCGCCGGCAGATCCTCGACGATTTTCAATCGATAGCCCATTGCCGGCGCCAGCGCGTCGATGAGCTTCGAGGCCTCTGCGGCGGCGGCGCCGGTTGCGGCCACGCACGTCGATGGGGTCACGAGAAGAGAGCCGTCGCGCTGCTCGATGGAGACCGGCAAAGGAACAACGTTTACTGTCTCTATCGCCTTGCCGGCCGTGACTGCAAGATGCAGGTACAAGCAGATAATCGCGGCTGCCATGCGAACTGCCGTTTTGGGTGCACATCTACTCATAATCGCCTCCCGTTCCGTAGATCAGATTCCCACTCAATTGAGTTTGAGAACAGCAACGTCCTCGGGACCAAGCTTCAAAGTCGCCTTTTTGTCACGCCAGGTGATATCGCGTCCGGCCAGCAGCTCTCGGGTAGTCCCTGCGACGTCCATCTCCGTCGTGATTGTGACTTCCTGTTGGCGGCTGCTGTCGTTGAAGACCGTAAGGTATTGATCGCCGAACCGCTCGACGTGCACGTCTTGGCCGCTTGAGCGTGCGCGGGTCATCGGCTCCCAGCCGGCCTCCGCCACCAGTTTGCAGAGCGGGACATATTTCTGGAAGAGGTCTCGATCTCTCTCGTAGAGCTCGGGCCGGGTGAAGTAATGGCCCTGGGACGCGTTGTGGCTGAAGAAGCCCGGGAACATGCCGTAGGCAAGGCTTCGTTTCATGTACTTCTCGACCAGCTCATGGGAGAATCGCTCGAACGGCGTGTTCATCAGGAAGCAATACGGTTTACCCTTGCACAGTGCCCGGCGATAAAGAAGCTCGTCGTCGGACATCGGCCGCCAGGTGCCGCCCGGATTCCAATCGGTCTCCGTGCCCATCACGTCCAGCAGCGGCGCCAGCCAGCACAACCCGATGGGGGTGGAGTTGGCCATCATCAGCTTATCCATCGCATGAACATCCCGGGCGATCGCACGGATGTATTCGAATGCAATCAGTCCCCGGAACACCGCCGGCTTGTGGTCCCGCAAAGAGAACGTCAAAGGGGCCTGAGCCGCCGCGAAGTGGTCCCGCCGGAAATCGAGCTCATCCGTCACGTACCCTTCGCTCGAATCGATATATTCGCCGTCCTGATCGCCGGCCCGCTTGGACCCATACAGCTTCTCACGAAGACCCGGATTCCATTTGTTCCTGAAGTCCGTTACCTCGCCGGCGATGCCGGGCATGGAGTTGATGCTCCACACGGCCCCGTCGCACCAGGGGGTGTCCAGCAGCCTGGCGGCGTAATGCCCTTTCTCGTCGTGAAAGCCGCTGGTGAAGAGCGCGGCCGCCTGAGGATCCTTTTTCTCCTGCGCGAGTCGCTGCGCTTCAGAGAG
>Ga0315295_10006181_pt1 | contig 10218 bp, 11 predicted proteins | sample YL17G14_0_MG_FD_204453 | JGI IMG/M metagenome (GOLD analysis project Ga0315295, IMG submission 204453) | Sediment microbial communities from Yellowstone Lake, YNP, Wyoming, USA - YL17G14_0 | ecosystem: Environmental > Aquatic > Freshwater > Lake > Sediment | place: USA: Wyoming | collected... | reverse complement strand
CGGCGAAAACGACAACCCCGTCCTCGTCTCCGTGTACGATATCGCCGGGCTGCACGGGGGCGCCCCCGCAGATGATGGGGACCTGGCTCTCGAGCAGATGCTCCGCCGTGCCGATTCGGGGGGTCGCGGCCCGGGCGAAGACCGGCAGGCCCACGTCCTCCAGCCCGGCGAGGTCCCGCACGGCCCCGTCGATGACGAAGCCGTGGAGTCCCTTGCGCCGCGCCTCGATGGCCATCATCTTGCCCAGGAGCGCCGCTTCGACCATCCCCCCGCCATCCACGACCAGCACCTCGCCCTCGCGGGCCTCGGCCAAGGCCGCGAGCAGCGTCAAGTAGTCGCCGGGAAAACACCGAACGGTCCGGGCGATCCCGACCAGGCGGGCGGTCCGGGTCATCGGCTTGATGGCGGACACCATCGTCCCCAGCCGACCCAGCGCATCCGACAGAATGGCGGTCGGGATACGAGCGACACGACGCAACAGATCACGCACGGTAGAACTGCTCAGACCGTCGGGTCCAGAGGGTCAACGGCGGCCGGGCGACGAGTCGGGCCGCCAGTCATCACGGGAGAATGGCGATCACGCGCGCGGACGCGGACGCCGCCTCCAGTCGGAGCGGCGCCACGATCAGCTTGGCGCCCTTGATCGGAAGCCGATCGAGATTGGCCAGATTCTCGATCTGCCACGCGCGCGGCGGCACGATCGGCGCGGGCGCGTCCCCGCCTGCGACGGACGGCGCGTCGGGCGTAAACGAATCCAGCCCCACGCCCTGCACCTGCCGCTCGTTCACAAGGAAGGCCAGGGCGGCCGCCGAAAAGCCGGGGGCGCGGGACACGCCCTGCGCATCCAGGTTGGCGTACCGCGCGGCATCGGCCCATCGTCGCGCCCAGCCGGTGTACAGCAGGACGGCGCTCTGCTTCGGGATGCGACCGTACTGGCGCTCCCAGGCCAGCAGATCCTCCACCGTGGCCCGGTACTCCGGCGCCTCGGCGACCTTCGCGGTCAGGTTCACCACGACCGCGGGCGCCAGCAGTTCGCGGGGCGGGATCTGGGCAATCGTTCGCTTGTCCTTCCGGACGATCCCCAGGGCGTTCAGCCGGGTGCCGAAATCCTTCCCGACCGACCCGTCCGGAAGGCAGCCCTGCCGCTCACCCTCGCCGGATGCCGCGGGCCGCTGGGGGTCCGTCAGGGCCGCGCGCTCGCCTTCGGAATGGGAGAGGTCCACGATGGTGGACTTGCCCAGGATGGCCCGCTCCAGGGCCCCCGCGCTCGCCGGGCTGACCTGCAACATTACGGCGAGAAGCGGCGCCACCGCCCTGAACCAGCCGCGTCGACCCCACCGCCGCCGTGCGTCTATCGCCATGAAATACTCAGGGCCGGGCCCTGACACTCCTTCCCGGTGTGGCTGGTGTCCTCGTGCCCGCGCACCACAGGCGCTTTTTCGGACCATACCATAGGCCCAAATAGCTGTCAACGCGCGCCGGACGAGGGGGTCGGACGAGGGCCGGCCGAGGGTTCTTCACGCCTGCATGGTGAGCAGGAAGACGCCGAGCGGATTGACGTTCTCCGTCTTCTCGGCTAATCTCGGACCACATCATCCCCTTGCCGGAGAGGAGCCGTGCCATGGCAGCGGAGGAGAGAGAGGGTCCGGACAAGCGGTTCTGTCCCTACTGCTTCATGCAGCAGTTCGAGGTCTCGGATACCACCGAAGGGAGCGTGTACTGCGAGGTATGCGGAATCGACATTCTCATCAAGGAGCTGGTGAAGCTGTGACCTGCGGCTCCCGCGCGGCCTGGGTGCTCTTGGCCTGTCTCTGGGCGCTCGCCGTTCCCGGGCAGGGCGTCGCCGCAGCGCGCCCGCCCGAATTCGGGTGGCTGGGGGTCTCCATCGCAGAGGTGGGGGAAGACCTGGCCGACCGGCTGGCCGCGGCCTTCGGCCCGGCCGCCGGAACCGGGGTACAGGTCATGGACGTCCTGAAGGACGGTCCGGCGGAACGGGCCCTCCTGGAGCGCGGGGACGTCATCGTCCAGGTCGACGCCCAGCCGATCTGGGACGTCCGTCAGCTCCAGCGCCTGCTCCGATCTCAGCCCGTTGACCGCCGGTTGGCCCTCACCGTCCTCAGGGGCTCCTCCCGGCTGACCGTCCCCATCAGCGTCGGCGCCATGCCGCCTCCGGCGCGAGCCTTGCTGGCGGGAGAGCGGTTCGGCTTTCTCGCCCGCGAGGCGGCGAAACCTGACGGCCCCGCCGGGCAGCCCGCGGCGGTGCGCCTCGTCGTGGCCTTCGTCGAGGCCGGCTCCCCGGCCGCCCGCGCGGACCTGCGCCCCCTGGACCTGATCCTGCGCGTGGGCGACCAGCCGATCCGCACGCTGGAGGATTTCGATCGCGCGCTCTGGGCCGCGGAGAAGAGCGCCTCGCTCGTCGTGGAGCGGCGCGGCGCGACGGCCCCCATCGCCCTGACCCTGGACTCCGCCCGCTAGTAGATGGAGACACCCATGAGCATGTTCGAAAAGAATGCCGCCCGGACAGGAAAGCAGATCCGGCTCACCGAGTATGCGGCCTGCGCCGGCTGAGCGGCCAAGCTGGGTCCGGCGGACCTCCACGAGATTCTTGCGCACGTCGGCACGCACCGGCACCCGGACCTCCTGGTCGGGCTGGAGCGGAGCGACGACGCCGCCGTCTATCGACTGAACGACCAGCAGGCGGTCATCCAGACAGTGGACTTCTTCCCGCCCATCGTGGACGACCCGTATCTCTACGGGATGGTCGCGGCCGCCAACTCGATGAGCGACGTCTACGCCATGGGGGGCCGGGTCCTCTTGGCCCTGAACGTGGCGGGCTTCCCGCGGGACTTCCCGCGGGAGGCGATGGCCCGCATCTTTCAGGGCGGCGCGGACAAGGTGGCCGAGGCGGGCGGTGTCGTCGCCGGCGGCCACACGGTGATGGACAAGGAGCCGAAGTACGGCCTCGCCGTCACCGGTCTCGTCCACCCCGACCGGATCATGATCAAGGGCGGGCTCGACCCGGGCCATCGGCTCTTCCTCAGCAAGCCCCTCGGCACGGGGGTCATCATCACCGCCGGCAAGGGGAGCGTCGCGCAGGCCGCCCACCTGGACGCCGCCATCGAGAGCATGGTCCGGCTGAACCGGGGGGCCGCCGAAGTCATCTCGGAGCTGGGCATCCGGGGCTGCACCGATGTCACCGGCTTCGGCTTTCTCGGCCACGCCAGCGAGATGGTTCTGGCCAGCCGCTGCGGCATCCGGGTCCGGGCCGCTGCCGTGCCGCTTTTTCCGGGCGCCCTGCCGTACGCCGAACAGGGGCTGTTCGCGGGAGCCCTGGGGCGGAACCGAAAGTACCTGACCGGCCTCGCGGAGCGGGGGGCGCCGGCCCTGCGGATCGCCCCATCCGTGCCGGCGGCCTTGGCCGAGCTGCTCTTCGACTCGGAGACCTCGGGCGGCCTCCTCTTCTCCGCTCCGGCGGAATCCGCCGCCGAGGTCTCCAGCCGCTTTGCCGCCAAGGGCGAGGCCGTCTGGGAGATCGGCGAGGTGATCCCCGCCCTGGCCATCGAGGTCGTGTGACAGCCAGGGGCGATTCGACAGAGGAAGGAGCGCGCGCATGACACAATCGCCGAGGGGGCGCGTCCTGCTTGTGGGAAGCCAAGGCATGGGGCGGGGGGACGACGGGCTCGGCCTCACGATCCTGGAGAACTTCCTGAAAGCCCTGATCGCCAATCCCCTGCGTCCCGACAAGATCGTCTGCTGGAACGCGGGCGTGAAGCTTCTGGCCGCCGACTCGCCGGTGATCGGGGTCCTTCAGGATCTGGAGGGGATCGGCGTCGAGATCCTCGTCTGCAAGACCTGCGTCGAGCGCTTCGAGCTGCAGGGACAGATCCGAGCTGGGGAGATCTCGACGATGCCGATCATCAGCGACCTGCTGCTGCGAAGCGACGTCTTGACGGTGTAGATCGATCGCAATCAGTTCCCCGGAATCGAGTGGCCGCTCTCCTGCGGCGGCCGCGGCTTCGATCCCACCGCCCAGCCCTTGTCGGGGTCCTCCATCTCCAGCTTTCGAATCCCGCCCGGGAACCGTTGCTGCAGCTTCTCGTACTCGTGCCAGACGTCGGGATCCGGGTGCTTCCAGTCGTGCATGTAGAACACGGCCTTGACCTTGGCCTGCAGGAGTTCCTTGGTGCAGCCGAAGCACGGGCGCATGGTGGTGTAGAGGACCGCGCCCTCGACCCGGATGCCGAACCGGGCGGCCGAGAGCAGGGCGTTCTGCTCGGCGTGGACGCAGATACAGAGATCGTAGCCTTTGCCCGACCCGTACTTCTCCCGATTCGCGCAACGATCGCAGCCCCCCTCCTCGCAGTTCACCATGTCCGAGGGAGTTCCGTTGTACCCCGTGGAGACGACGTGCCCATCCAGGACCAGGATGGCCCCCACGTGGTTACCCCGGCAGTTGGCCCGGGTGCGGACCGCCATGGCGATCCCCATGAAATACCGATCGCGGTCCGGGCGCGTCCTCTCATCAGGAGCCATGTGCACCTCCAATGCTGGTGGCCGGTCGAATCCTTCCGAAGAATTCGCCAAACGCCTAGCCCAGCTGCTCCACCAGATAAAGTTGCACGCCCATCTGCTTGATCTGGTCGAGCTGCGCCTCGATCCAGTCGATGTGGACCTCTTCGTCCTTCAGGGTCGACTCGAGCAGCTCGCGCGTGCCGTTGTCCGCCACCTCGACAGCCAGGCGAATGCCCTCGTTATAGGCCTTGATCGCCCCCTGCTCCGCTTTCCAGTCATTCTTGTGCTGGCTCTCCACGTCGGGGCCGATGTTGACCTTGTTCAACTTGCTGACGACCGGCGCCCCCTCCAGGAAGAGGATCCGGCCGATCAGCTTCTCGGCGTGCTTCATCTCGTCGATGGCCCGCTTCTCGATCGCCTTGTGAAGCTTCTCGTACCCCCAGTTGGCGCACATCTCCGACTGCACGATGTACTGGTTGATGGCGGTCAGCTCGTCGGCGAGAAGATCGTTCAGGGTCGCGATGATCCGGTCATTCCCTTTCATGATGGTCTCCTTTTCTACGTGTGAGGTTCGCCAGACGATTTGCCGGCGGCGGAAGAGGATCGCGCCGGCTCTCAGGGTTCGTGATTGCCTTGCCTGTCTATCCGGCTCCCGGAAGTCGGGGGACGCCGAACAGGAGCGTCGCGTCGCCGCCGAACCATGGAGCGCGCAGGGGGCGAAACCGGAGAAGCCACGGGACCAGCCGCTGATTGCCGACGCGGGCAAAATACGGCTCCGCCCAGGCAAGCGATCCGCCATTCAGCTCGCCCACCCAGTCCTGCCGGACTCCCGCCGCTCGCTCGAAGAAGACGGGATCGTCCAGGCTATCGATGACCCGGCCGGCAAGCCGGTGGATTGCTCCCCCACCTTCGCCGTACAGGTCGATCCCGTTCTGCGCGGCGACCTCGCCGATCAACACGAGCGGCATGAGGGCGAAGTTGTGGTAGTACCGGGCCTTGCTCCGGCGCGCCAGCTCCAGCGGCAAGGTCCCGTCCGCCTGGATCTGCGAGATGCCGAGCCGGTAGCGCTCGATCCCCCAGGTGAAAAGCCCCTTGTCGTTGACCGCCACCCCGGCCAGGATCGAGGCCTGCCCCGCCCAGTAGGCCTGGTTGTTGAGGACATCGGAGCCCGTCCGCGCCGAATAGTAAGAGGTCACCTCGTTCGCGAGCTGCCGGATCCACGCCTCGACCCGCCGACCCTTGATCACCTCCAGCCCTTCGGCGTCCCGCACCTTCAGGTAGGAGGCGGCGATCGACGAGAGCGCCCAGGTCCGCACCTGGGCGCCCTGCGGGTTGATCCGGCCGAGGAGCGCACCCTGGCCGGCCCAGGCGTCCAGCAGTTCCAGGGCGCACCGAGCCGTCGCGGGGTTGGGGGGGCTGCTCCGCACGACGGTGTCGCTGATGGTGGCGATCTGCCACTCGTAGTCCGTGATGGGCTTTACCGCTTCCCGGTAGCGGACCATGGCCTGGCGGTTCACCACCGAGGCGTCCTTGTCGGTATAGAACCCCTCGACCAGCACGTCGCGCACCGGCGGGAGCGACTGCGGGCAGTCGAACCGGTCGAGGCTGCGACCGAAGAGGGCGCGGCGCTCCGCCACGTCGAACGGGCCCCGCAGGCGCTCGGTCACGATGACCCCTGCGGCCGGTTGCGGCCGGCCACACGCCGCCGCTCCCAGCCAGAGGGCACACGCGAACAGCGCGAGAAAAACCAGGCGGAGGGGGGCGCGGACGGCAGGCGAGATTCGAGTCGCACGAGAACCGCTCGTGTCGCCCGGAAACCGCTCGGGTAGGAATCCAGCAAAGGGTCCAGATGGGATTTGCATAGGCCAGCTTGTATCTTCGCAGAGTTTCCGCCGGGCGGTCAAGCGAAAGCGCCGGGCGGGCGGGGACAGCGGAAAGGTCGGCCGCGCGCCTGGAAATGATGCGCCACCTTGCCGATGCCGTGGGCGATCTCCTGCATGTCCGTGGGCGCGTAGTGCTCGAAGATGTTCATCGTGATCCAGCGATCGAAGGCCTCCTCGGCCACCGGGCAGTCGCCGCGCCGGTAGGTGTAGTCCGTGAGGGGGAACGTGGTCCCGGGGAAAGCGGACCGCTTCTGGAAGATGTCATACAGATACACCGGCCGCCCCCCGGTGATGAGGTGGGCCCTGTTCGGGATTCCCTCGGCGTTCAGCGCCTCGGAGAATTCCTGGGTCGTGCAGCCGAGCTCTGGAAGCTCCAGCTTGAACACGTACAGGAAGTAGCCATGCCGGCACCCCTCGGGTGTCTTCTGCGGGGTGACGCCCGGCACCTGCGCGAGGAGGGTGTCCAGTTGGACGCCCAGCCGGTTCCTGACGGCCACGACGTTCTCGACCTTCTCCAGTTGCGCCAGCGCCACGGCGCCCTGCAGCTCGGTCATCTGGTAGTTGGGGGCCAGGAAGAACGGGTTCCGGATCCCCTCGTCCCGCTGATAACATTTATCGAGGAAGAGGGACGCGTGATAGCGGAGTCGGTCGTCGTCGGTGAGGATCATGCCCCCCGACCCGCAGCTGATATGCTTGAAGTGGTTCAGCGAAAAGGCGTTGATCGCCCCCATCGTCCCGGCGAGCTTCCCCCGGTAGAGGCAGCAGTAGGCCTGCGCGCAGTCCTCCAGGACCGGGAGGCCGGTCTCGCGTCCCAGGGCCAGGAAGCCGTCCATGTCCGCGGCCAGCCCGGCATGATGGACCACCAGAATGGCGCGGGTCTTCTCCGTGATGCGCTGCCGGACGGAAGCCGGAGTCATGTTCAAGGTGTCGGGGTCCACGTCCGCGAAGATGGGCACGAGCCCCTGGTACAGCATCCCCGTCAGCGACCCCATGTCGGTGATGGCGGACGTGATCACCTCGCCGCCGAACGGGAGCTGCAGTGCGGCCACCACCATGTGGACGGCCGAGGTGCCGCTGCTGCACGCGATGCAGTGCTTCATCCCGTACATCTCGGCGAACCGCTTCTCGAGCGCGCGCACCTTGGTGCCCATGTAAAAGAAGAGCATGTCCGAATCGATGACTTCGTTGAGGTAGCGCTTCTCCAGCTCCCCGTGTCGCTTCCCCGTCGGAAAGGGGGTACGCTTGGCCTTCGGGCCTCCGAGCAGAGCCAACTTCTCCGCAATGTCGCAGCTCATGACGCCTCCCGGTAGCGGGGCGTCGGCACGGCGCCGATCCGCCCCTTTCGCGTCGCACGATTCCAGTGGGGGTGTATGATAGCACCTCCCTGAACCCGCAGCAACGGAGGGGGCGGCCGGCTCGGGTTTCGTCTTGACACCGGCGGGGATGATGATAGGTTTTCTGCTGCGCCGGCGACCTCGGGGTCCGCCTCACGGGTGTCGTGGCGGCTCGGACGGGATTGGCGGGGGCGCCACTGCGAGCGGAGGAGATTCATGACCAGCGACCGGATCTGGATTGGAAACGACCACGGCGGTTACGACCTCGCCCTGCAGGTCCTGGACTCCCTGGAGAAGAAGGGAATCCCCGCCCAACACGTCGGCTCGTTCTCGGGGGAAATCGTCCGGTATCCGCACTACGCCGCCAAGGTGGCGGGGGCGGTCTCGCGGGGCGAGATCCGGCGCGGCATCCTGATCTGCTCCACGGGCATCGGGATGAGCATCATCGCCAACAAGTTCAAGGGGGTGCGGGCGTCCTTGTGCACCAGCACCTATATGGGGAAGATGACGCGGGCCCACAACGACTCCAACCTGCTCTGTCTCGGCGGCCGGATCACCGGCGTGCTCGAGGCCCTGGATATCCTGGAGGCCTGGCTCGCGACCGGGTACGACGGAGGCCGACACGACATCTCGCTCGGCCTGATCAGTGAGGCCGAGAACACCCTCTGCACTCCCGGCGGCTGGACCCCGGCCGGCCCGATGCAGTGACCCGGCCCGCGCCTCAGACCCCACACGGAGAGGAGCCCAACATGAAGCTCGCAGTCGCCATCGCCGACACCGCCGCCTCCCCGTCCGCCTTCGTCGTCTGGCGCGGATTCGAGGAGTCGATCCCGAAGGCGGCGGAGTATGGGTACCACGGCGTCGAGCTGGCGCTGAAGACGGCAGGCGACGTGAACCGGGCGCAGCTGTCACGCTGGCTCGCCGCAAAGAATCTGGAGGTGAGCTGCATCAGCACCGGACAGGTCTTCGCCGCGCTGGGGCTCTATTTCACCCACCCCGACCCGGCCGCCCGCGAGAAGGTCGTGGCCGTCTTTGCGGATCTCATCGACCTGGCGACCGACTTCGGTCGGATGATCAACGTGGGCCGGACCCGCGGCTTCATCGGCGAGGGGGAACCCCGGTCGGATGCGGAGGCCCGCTTCCTGGCCACGGCCGGGCGCATCTGCGAGATGGCCGCCCGCAAGGGGGTCACCATCATCATCGAGCCGGTCAACCGGTACGAGATCAACTTCATCAACTCGGTCGACGAGGGCGCGGCGCTCCTCAAAAGAATGCCGCAGACGAACATCGGTCTGATGCCCGACGTCTTCCACATGAACATCGAGGACGACCACATCGGCGACACCCTGGCGCGTCACGGCACCCTGGTCAAGTACATCCACTTCGCCGACTCGAACCGTCACGCCCCCGGGTGGGGCCACCTGGACTTCGACGACGTCTTCGCCGGCCTGCGGCGCGGCGGATTCGACGGCTGGGCCTCCATCGAGATCCTGCCCGTGCCGGACCCGGATGCGGCCGCGCGGCAGGCGGCCCGGTACATCCTGCCCCGTCTTGCCGCCTACAACGCCGGGGCGTAGCAGGCTGCTGAAAAAGGCCCATCTGCAGCGTTGGCGCGCTCGCGCGGCGCTGCGACGTACAGGTAAGTACGTCTCGCACCTCGCCTCGCGCGCCGCCTTGCATCTGGACTTTTTTGAGCAGCCTAGGCGGAAATGAGTCTTTCAGCAGCCTGCTAGCCTCCGCCGGAGAGGCGAGATCAGTCAACCTCAACATCGGGAGATAGCCATGGGACTGCTCACAGGGAAGGTCGCGTTGGTGACCGGCGCGGCGGTGGGGATCGGCCGCGCCATCGCGGTGGCCTACGGACGAGAGGGGGCCAAGGTGGTCGTGAACTACTCCAAGTCCCGCACCGAGGCCGAGGAGACGGCCGCGCTGCTGCGCAAGGCCGGCGGGGAGCCGCTCCTGATCCAGGCCGACGTGTCCCGGGACGCCGAGGCGCGCGCCATGGTGGCAAAGACGCTGGGCGCCTTCGGGCGCATCGACATCCTGGTGAACAACGCCGGGATCACCGCCTTCGTCGACTTCGCCGACCTGGACGGGCTGACCGACGACGTCTGGGATCGCCTCTACCGGGTGAACGTGAAGGGCACCTTCTTCTGTTGCCGCGCAGCGGCGGCCCCGATGAAGCAGCAAGGGCACGGCCGGATCATCAATCTGGCCTCCGTCGCCGGTCTGTGGCCGCAGGGCAGCTCGATCGCCTACTGCTGTTCCAAGGCGGCGGTGGTCCAGCTCAGCAAGTGTCTGGCGAAGACGCTGGGTCCCGAGATCCAGGTGAACGTCATCGCCCCCGGGTTCATCGCGGAGACCCGCTGGAACGTGGGCAGGCCGAACCTGGACGCCACGCTCGCCAAGGCGGCCCAGGGCGCCCCCCTGAAGCGCGCCGGCACGGCGGAGGACATCGCCGATGCGGCCCTCTTCCTGGCAACCCGCGG
>Ga0315295_10006180_pt1 | contig 10218 bp, 7 predicted proteins | sample YL17G14_0_MG_FD_204453 | JGI IMG/M metagenome (GOLD analysis project Ga0315295, IMG submission 204453) | Sediment microbial communities from Yellowstone Lake, YNP, Wyoming, USA - YL17G14_0 | ecosystem: Environmental > Aquatic > Freshwater > Lake > Sediment | place: USA: Wyoming | collected... | reverse complement strand
ATCAAAGTAGTTTGATTGCAGAAGCTGCTCAGGTTAGTAAATTGAAAGAAGATCTACAACAATTACTTTTGCAATTAGAAACCACCAAAAGTCAAGAAAATGAAGTGAAAATTAAATTATCAGCAGTAGAACGTGAATTAGTAACCGATGAGATGCAACAGAGCAAAATTTTACATGAGATTGAGTTATCAAGGACTCAGTTGAATTCTTTGACAATTGAGAGTGAAAAATTTGATGATAATAAAGATGAATTGGTAGGTCTCTGTACTAATAAAGAAATGATACAAAAAGAGATCGAGCTAAAATTAGCTACATTAACTACTCAGATTAAAACTTCCAAAGAATTACGTGAAGTGACTTTTTCCAAAGTAGCCGAGTTGAAGTCAGATTTGAATGTGGGTGGTCAAGCTCGAAATAGTACTGAAGCCCTGCGTGAACGATTACGAAGGCAAGTTGTCGAGATTGAGAGTTTTTGGGAGGAATTAGAGCAGAAATGTCTACAGATCATTATAGAACAGCAGAAAATCATCGAAACTCGTCAAGAACTAGAAAGACAATTAAATCAAGAACGAGAACGAATTTTTTTGCAAGAAGCAGCGGTTAATGGAGTCAAACAGCAGAAGGAACAGTTATTATATTGTTTAAAGGAATTAGAGAGCCAAGAACGTGGTTTTCATCGTAAATTAAATGAGTTGCAGCATCAAATTCATAAGTATGAACTATCAATTAGTAAAAAATCCATGGAAATTGAGAGTATTGAGAAGAATTTAATTGATGATTATGGTGAAACTTGGTGTGAACAGATTAATTTAAGCTATCAACTGCCCGAACGAGCAATAGCTCGAATTGATGATCTGAAAATTAAGATTAGAGAATTAGGCAGTGTTAATCTGGCGGCAATTGAAGATTATCAACAGGTAACTGAGCGTTATCATTTCTTAACGACCCAATCCGAGGATCTGATCAAAGCTAAAGCTTCATTGGAGAAGGTGATCGAAGAGATTGAGAAGACAATAATTGAACGATTCAATGAAACCTTTCAGGCAGTAAGAATGCAATTTCAGCAGATCTATACTGAGCTGTTTGAAGGTGGTGGTGGAATGGCTGATTTGTTATTAATTGAACCAGATAACCCACTTACCTCTGGAATTGAGATCATTGCCCAGCCACCAGGCAAAAAATTGCAGAGTCTCTCACTTTTATCTGGTGGTGAGCGGGCGATGACTGCAGTAGCACTGTTATTTGCGATTTTGGCAGTAAAACCATCACCATTTTGTGTCTTGGATGAGATCGATGCGGCGCTTGATGAAACCAATGTCCATCGTTTTGCGAAATTATTGGGGCTTTTTAGTGATCGTTTGCAGTTTATTGTGGTCACACATCGACGGGGCACGATGGAATCAGCTACGGCAATCTATGGAGTTACTATGGAAGAGATGGGAGTTTCAAAGCTAATCTCCCTTGATCTTGCTGAAAAAGCTGTTTAGATTGATGTATAAGTTTGCAGAAAAGTTTTTCATAAACTATGTATAGTAAATTTAAAAAATAGAGGTTAAAGATGGCAGAAAATAATTTTTTTAATAAGTTAAAATTAGGCTTATCTAAAACTCGTTCTAATTTTGTGGCAAATTTGGAACAGATCTTTCAAGGAGCACCGAAGATTGATGAAGAACTTTTTGTGGATCTTGAGGACATCTTAATTATGGCAGATGTAGGGGTTGAAACAACTACGATGCTGTTAGAAAAGTTACGGATGGTTGCTAAAGAAGGGAAAATTAGTGAACCATTAGAATTAAAGCAACTTTTGTTAAATGAAATGAGCCAATTGTTTACCAAGTTACAAAGAGAGCCGTTTGATTTTCAAGTCCGAAATAAGGTTTATTTAGTTGTAGGAGTTAATGGAGTAGGCAAAACTACCACCATTGCGAAATTGGCGGCACATTTTAAAGCTAGCCACCAACAAGTACTTTTGGTAGCAGGTGATACCTTTCGCGCAGCAGCTACTGAACAATTAATGACTTGGGGAGAACGGCTTGGAATTACAGTAATTCATCATCAAGAAGGTGCCGATCCAGCTGCGGTAGTTTTTGATGGGATGACTGCTGCCAAAGCACGTAAAGCTGATGTAGTAATTATTGATACGGCAGGTCGATTGCATACTAAGGTGAATTTAATGGAAGAATTAAAAAAAATACAACGAATTGTGACTCAAAATCAAGAAGAGCTAGCATTGGAGATCCTGCTAGTGTTAGATGCTACTACGGGACAGAATGCGATTAGTCAAACAAAGGTCTTTCATGAAGCATTAGGGATCGATTGGTTAATTCTTACCAAGTTGGATGGGACGGCTAAAGGTGGGATCACGTTGGCGATTGCTAATCAATTTAAGATTCCTATTGCTTTAATTGGCGTTGGTGAAAAACAAGATGATTTGCAGGTGTTTAATGCTACGGAGTTTACTCAGGCGCTATTTGAATAGATGAATGATGATTATAGAGACATGTGGTGGTATGTCTCTAAAGTTTAGAATTTTGAAGTAGGTGTTGTTGGTGTCGGAGAAATACTTGATTACTACCTTTGGTTGTCAGATGAATGTACATGATTCAGAAAAACTATCTGGCATGTTAGAAGGACTAGGATATGTTAAAACTGATCAGCCTAAAAGTGCCGATCTGATTCTAATTAATACGTGTTGTGTACGCGAAAATGCTGAGAATCGTACTTATGGGCATCTAGGAACTCTCAAGGTGCTCAAAAAAGCTAAGCCGAACTTGATTTTAGGAGTTTGTGGGTGTATGGCGCAAGAGCCAAATGAGGTTGAGAAGATTAAAAAGACTTTTCGACATGTAGACTTAGTTTTTGGGACTCATAATCAACATCAATTGCCAGAATTATTGTTGCAAGTAAAACAAGAACGAAGACGTGTTTTTGAAGTTTGGGAGAGCGCAGGGGAGATTTATGAAGGAATTCCTGTGAAACGTGAGAGTTCCTTTAAAGCTTGGGTTACAATTATGTATGGTTGTAATAATTTTTGTGCTTATTGTATTGTACCTTATGTGCGTGGTCGTGAGCGGAGTCGCGAACCAGAGATAATTTTGGCAGAGATTCGAGCTTTAGTAACTGATGGAGTACAGGAGGTTACTCTGTTGGGGCAGAATGTTAATTCTTATGGCAAAGATTTCCATGAATCTAATTGGAATTTTGCAAAGTTATTACAAAAGATTGTACGGGAGACAGGAGTTAAACGCATTCGATTTCAAACCTCCCATCCAAAAGATCTTTCTGAGGAATTGATTGAGGTGATTGCGAACGAACCTGTGGTCTGCCATCATCTCCATCTACCAGTTCAAGCTGGAAGTAGTAGAATTTTGGAATTAATGAATCGTAATTACACGAAAGAAGATTACTTAAACTTGCTTAGAAAGATTAAAGAAAAGATTCCAGATATTGCTTTGAGCACAGATGTTATTGTGGGATTTCCTAGCGAAACTCAAGCCGATTTTGATGAAACGATCGATTTGGTTAAACAGGTACGCTATGATAGTGCCTTTACTTTTATCTATTCACCTCGTAAAGGAACTCCTGCAGTAGATCTAATTGAGCAAGTTCCTGAAATGGAAAGTAAGCAACATTTAAGGCAGCTAATTGAGTTGCAAAATCAGATTTCTCTAGAGAAGAATCAGGGTTGGGTGGGACGTGCAACGGAGATTTTGGTGGAAGGACCAAGTGAGAAAAAGCCTAAGATGTGGTCGGGACGTAATCCGCAGAATAAGTTGGTTCATTTTATTCCCGAAATAATCTTGAAACCAGGTGATTTGGTTTGGGTGAAAATTACTGCCGCCCATAATTTCACTTTGGAAGGAAAGGTTTTACTGGAAGGTGACAATTTGAGTACCATTGCTCCATAGTGGGTAATGGTTTTTCTTTTGAGTTTATTTAATAATAAAAATAATTAAAGGAATTTCAATGAAAAAATTGAAATTATATCATTGCAAATATTTGTTATTAATGTTATATAATGAGAGGAAGGGTGTAAAATGAAAAGAAAGTTATCCATTGGGAAACTAGGAGTGACGTTACTTTTATTCACGTGTTTGGTAGGTTGTGGTTCTAATTCTGCAGAACAGCAGGAGAAGCTTGATTCTAACCTTGATTCAGTTCCTGAATTATCTCAGATAACTACTTATGCTTTTCCACAAGGGTTTCATAAAAAACTAAATCAAGATAATTGTAACTGGGATGCTCAAAAGGGTGTGGCAACAATTAAGAAAGATGTAATTTTTGGTGGAGATAATGATATTCAAGGATTCTATTGGGAAGTTCCAACAGTGGTCAAGAAGGTTTATATTAAAGCAAATGTCAAGGTAACTGGGGGATTTCGTACTAAGCATGCTTTAACAATTGAAGGAGAGAATCGAAAGAATTCGGCGATTTTTGGTACAAATACTAAGCAGTGGAAGAAAGGGCATGTGAATGATGAATGGAATTATACAGCACTTTCAGCGAGTAATGGAGGGGCATTGACGATTAAATCATTGACAATTCAAAATTCAAGAACCTATAATGTAAATTCATATGATAGTACAATTATAGTCGATAATTGTTCGATTATTAATACTCGTGGTGCAAATGATGAAAATTCCAATAATGATGGTTTTGGTGGTGGACCTGGTTCGGAGATTAGAAATAGTTATTTAGCGGTTAATGATGATGTGATTAAGATTTATGAGAAAAATATGAAAGTAACAAATGTAACTATTAAATTACAGTCTAAAAATTCTGTGGCTTTTCAAATGGGCTGGGATAATAGTCCTGACGCTCAAGCTTCTGCAACTTTTAAAAATGTGTTGGTGAATGGAGCTGCTCCAGATGCTGTTGGAGGCAAACCTGGATATAATCAGGGAATTTTTGCTTGGAAAGGTGGTTCAGCATCGCAGACCAGAACGGTTACTTTTGATGGTTTTAAGGTTACTGGTTTAAATAATAGTATGATGTACGATTCTACTAAAGGTAAGTGGGTGGATATGGCACTAGTTAGTTTATGGCGTTCTAATGGTACTTTGGTCTTAAAGGGAGATGATGTTTATATGTCAGCTCCAACTGGTTCATATCCACATGGTACAATTAAAATACAGTTTAGTGGTTTAAATACTACTACAGTTAAAAATTCATATGATACTGGTAAAGGTAAAAATGTAAATGGAGATGGTTATAATTTGGAAGAATCAATTTAAGTTTTGGATTAATAGAAATAGGTTGAGTTACAAGGTGAAAGGTCTCTTGCGAGACCTTTTATATATGTGTGTTAGACATGCATGATTGACCGAGAAGTTTACACCTAGATAAGGGAAAGGTAATTGCAAAATAATGGAAATGTTTGGTTTTGAAATATATTGTAGAACAAAGAATAAATTCCGAGATTGCTTGCTGAATTTCTTAAGAAAATTATTGTTGTTTTTAAAATATATTTTAAATTTTTAATGTAAATATAAAATTAATTGCATTTATTTTTTCCGTTGTTTGCTATTGCTTGGTTATCATTGTAAATGTGTTAGCAAATAAAAAATATGTAAAATTTGGGAGGAATTTTTGCAAACAGAAAGAAATGTCATAATAGTGCTGCTTAATATGTTAGTATTAATGTATTATAATAGAGGGTATTTAGGGGAAAAATGGTTGTTTGGAAAATTAGGTGTAACTTTACTTGTACTTACATGTCTTGTTGGTTGTTCGCCCAATTCTACAGAACAATATAAGAAGGTTGATTCTAATTCAAATAAAGAATCACTTCGGGCAAGTAATTCATTCTTTCCACAAGGTTTTCACTCTATAATTATAGTTGATATTGTTCAATTATTAATTTGTTTGACTTATCTACATCTGTAGATTTGGCAATAAAAGCTCAAAAATAAAAAGGGGGAAAATCAGTTGAAAAAGAAAAATTTATTAAAATTAAGTTTGGGAATTTTGATGATTTCTACTTTAGCCTTGGTAGGATGTACATCGTCAAATACCCCAACCCCGACCCCGACCCCGACTCCAATTACCCAATTTCCTGAGGGTTTTCATGCCAAACTAAATCAAGATAATTGTAACTGGGATGCTCAAAATGGTATTGTGACAATTAAGAAAGAAGTGGTTTTTGGTGACGATGATGATATCAATGGATTTTATTGGCAAGTTCCAGCAATAGTTAAAAAGGTATATATTAAAGCGAACACCAAGGTAACTGGAGGTTTTCGCACCAATCATGAGTTAGTAATTGAAGGAGAGAATCGAAATAACTCGGTGATTTTTGGTACATATACCAAAACCTGGAAAAATGGTCGTGTAAATGATGAATGGAATTATACAGCACTTTCAGCGGATGGGATTTCTAATGGAGGTGCGTTAACGATTAAATCATTGACCATTCTTAATTCTAGAACTTATAATGTTAATTCATATAATAGTAAGATTATAGTTGATAATTGTTCGATCATTAATACCCGCGGTGCAAATGATGAAAATTCTAATAATGATGGTTTTGGTGGCGCAGCTGGTTCGGAGATTAGAAACAGTTATTTAGCAGTTAATGATGATGTGATTAAGGTTTATGAGAAAGATATGAAAGTGGAAAATGTGACGATAAAATTGCAGTCAAAAAATTCAATTGCTTTCCAAATGGGTTGGAATGATGATCCTAATAGTGAAGCTTCAGCAATATTTAAAAATGTTTTGGTAATAGGAGCAGCACCAGTGGCTAATGATGGAAAGGTTGGATATAATCAAGGGATTTTTGCTTGGAAAGGTGGTTCTAAAGTACATACCAGAACGATTAACCTAGATGGCTTTAAAGTTACTGGTTTAGAGAATACTATTTTGTGGGATGGTAAATGGGTTGATATGGCATTAGTAACTTTGTGGCGTCCTAATGGTACGTTACTCTTGAAAGGAGATAATGTTTCTATATCAGCACCAGTTGGTGCATATTTAGACAAGAATAAGACTAGTACTGTTAAAGTGCAGTTCAGTGGTTTAGATACTACTACCGTTTTAAATAAATATGATACTGGGACGGGTAGTACAGTAACTGGAAATGGAATTGGTTGGTAATTGGTTAATAAAACCCCCTTTGTAGCTCTACAAAGGGGGTTTTTAATATGCTTCATTAATATAATATTTAGCATTACTAAGATCAAAGAAGCGATCTGGAATTACAATTTTAGTGGGGACTCTTTCATCACGTTGCAGTTTTTCAATCACGTCAAAGACAATTGGTCCGAAACGAGGATTACATTCTACTGTAGCACCTAATTCACCAGCAATAATTGCTTTCAAAGCATCTTGTTCACCATCAATTGAGACTAAAATTAAGTCTTTTCCGGGAATGATTCCTGCTGCTTTTAAAGCTTGAATTGCACCAATTGCCATCTCGTCATTATGGGCATAGATTGCATTAATTATCTTTTTTTTTGATTGAATGATATTCTCCATTACTTTTTGAGCTTTGACTCTTGAAAAGTCACCTGATTGTACGGTAATGATTTTCATTTCTTTGTATTTACTGATTATTTGACGAAAGCCTTGGGTTCGTTCGAGAACTACCGAAGAGCGAACGGTTCCTTGTAATTCTACAATATTTGCTTTTCCTTTACAGATATTAACTAACCAATTAGCAGCTGTTTTTCCTTGTTGTAAAAAGTCTGAAGAAATTAAGGTTGCATAATCTGCTCCAGGTATGCCTGCAGTATCACGGTCAACCAGAATGACAGGAATTCCAGCTTTTTTTGCTGCTTGTAATGCCGGAGTCAGACCATAGTATTCACGTGGGGCTAAGATTAGATAGTCGATTTTTTGTGCAATTAGATATTTTACATTAGCAATTTGGTTACTAAGCTCACCTTTTGCATCAGTATAATAAAATTCATAACCACGTTTTTGAGCTTCCTCTTTGATACTATTTGTCTCTGCAATTCGAAAAGGATTATTATATTCCATCTGTGAAAAGCCAACTTTGATTGAATTTTTACCATAAATATTGATAATACTTATGATATATATGAGAAATAAAAAACAACTAGTTTTTAGAGATATTTTTTTCATATTGCCCTCAAAGAAGATGATTTTTCGAACTGATTATTGATAAATAATAATTCGCTATTTTTTCTGATAATCCTTTATGGGAAAATAGTACTAGAATGAATATTTTGAATTTAGTTTTCAAGCAATACTAATTTGTGTTAAATTCAATAGGATATTGGATGGGGATTTTTTGTGTATGGTTCTGATGAGTTCGTTGTTGTTTTTTATAATCCCAAATAGCTGTCAGGAAAAGAGTTCAGATGGAAAAGGGAAAGATAAGTGGTTGAACAGGTGAAATTACAATGTCAGCTTAATAAAAATCAAGCTGACATTATAATTTTAAAAGATAAATTTGGTTATTTGGTTTATGATAGAGAATGGTTGAATACCTATACTAAAGAGTGAGAGGTTGTTCTTGGGGAGTTTCTTTATTATTAATGACTTTTACAAGATTTTCAGTTTTTTTGGTGTTTGATAGGAAGCGTTGCAATAAAATAAAGGTAAGTAGTAAGAGACCAATAAAGATTCGAGTCCAGTGCGAACTAAGTGTTCCTTGAAAGGTAATGATTGTTTGAATCATTCCTTGAATTAAAACACCAATTAAAGTACCTGCCACGTAACCTACTCCACCAGTTAACAAAGTACCACCAATTACTACTGAGGAAATGGCATCTAATTCAAATCCAACACCAGCTAAACCATATCCGGCGGAAGTATACATGGTATAGACCACTCCTGCTAGTGCAGCGAAGAAACCATTCATCGTGTATACTAGGATTTTAGTTTGTGCTAGTGGTACTCCTAGTAAAACAGCAGAGTGAGCATTTCCACCCATGGCGTATATATTGCGTCCAAATTTGGTGAAGTGCGCAATATAAATTCCTAGCGTAAAGACAACCAAAAAAATGATGGCAATTGCAGGGAAAGTTACATCGTTGCCAAGTGGAATTCCAAAACTTACAAATTTTTCAAAGAAAGGATGAGTGATTGAGATTGATTCTAAGCTAATGATCTGACTAATCCCTCGAGCAAAGAACATCCCTGCTAAGGTTACAATAAAAGGTGGTGCATTAAAATAGTGAATAATCGAGCCCATAGTCAAACCAAAAGTTGAACCAATTAACAGTGCTAAAGGAATTACTACCAAAGGATGAAAATGCATTTTTTCTACTAAAAAGGCAGTAAAGACTCCAGTAAAGGCAATGACTGAGCCAACCGAGAGATCAATTCCTCCAGAGAGAATGACAAAGGTCATCCCTACAGCACTAATGCCTAAAAAAGCATTGTCGGTGAAAAAGTTTACCAAGACTGAGAGTGAACAAAAGCCCGGGAAACATATACTAGCAATGACATATAAAACTAATGCTAGTAGCGTAGTAGCAATGACGGGAATGTATTTTTGATCAATATTTAAATTTTTCATCAGGCAGCTGTCCTCCTGAACTTAACTTGAATGTTTTTGCGGAATGATTCGGATTGCATCAGGCAGACAATTACTACCACGATTGCTTGTACAACTAGGGTTGCTTGTACTGGAATTCCGCGAGTTAAAATTGTTGTTTTGAGAGTTTGCATAATTAAAGCGCCAATCATTGAGCCAACTAAGGAATATTTGCCACCATCGAGTGAGGTGCCTCCAATAACCACAGCAAGAACCGCATCCATTTCTAGGTTTAAGCCACAATTATTTGGGTCAGCGGCTTTGATGTTTGAAGCAGCAATTATTCCTGCGAGACCAGCACAGAATCCAGAAAAGGAATAAACAAAGAGTTTGATGGCATTGGCGTTAATCCCTGCAAACCGACTTGAGGTAGGATTGCCACCAACTGATTCGATAAAAAGCCCAAGGGCGGTTTTTCTGGATAAAAATTGAGTAATTAATAAGACAATTAATACGATAGTAATTGGAAAAGGAAGACCAAAGAGAAAACCATTACCAATGAATTCAAAAGATTGGTTTTGAAAAGGAATAATCTGTCCATCAGTGATCAATTGTGCAATTCCACGTCCTGCCACCAAGAGGATTAGGGACGCAATGATGGGTTGAATTCCTAGATAAGAAATTAACATTCCATTCCAAGAACCAATTGCAAGGCAAGCGATTAAGGGGACGATGATCGCCATAGCCAGAGGAACATTGTTTTTGGCAATTAA
>Ga0315295_10006179_pt1 | contig 10218 bp, 15 predicted proteins | sample YL17G14_0_MG_FD_204453 | JGI IMG/M metagenome (GOLD analysis project Ga0315295, IMG submission 204453) | Sediment microbial communities from Yellowstone Lake, YNP, Wyoming, USA - YL17G14_0 | ecosystem: Environmental > Aquatic > Freshwater > Lake > Sediment | place: USA: Wyoming | collected... | reverse complement strand
AAATTCCCCGAGACACTCCAAAATTTTTAAAGGCTTCTACACCCTATTTTTTAGCCCCTATTTTGCCTCTTTATTTAACAAAACTAAATTTTCTCTTCTTTTTTTATTTCCTCTGGTAATATTCCCCCCGGTGCATAATATCTTTTTTCCAGTTCATTTATGATCTCAGGGAATATTAATTTTAATTTAGCAAAGTTTTTAGTATCGGCTTTCCTTCCAGCAGACATAATTAACGAAGCAAAAGGCGGATCTTTTGCCGATATCTCTTTTGACTTTTCATAATCGTAATAGCTCATTTTCAATTACCTCTTTTTTAATTTTTTAACTAAATTAAACAGCAAACAAAAAACAAGCAAATGTTCGCCCTAAAAATCCTCTTTTCATTTTTCTATCTTTCTGATCCCTCAAAACACCGCGTAGGGTCCTTTTAAGATTCTCTAAGATTTAAGATAAAAAAGAGGGTAGTATGGTATAGATCTAGATAGGTGACATATATTTATGTGTTGAGGATATCTAAAAATGAGTCAACAACACATATATATATGTCCTATAAGTAGCAATTTTTTCATTCTCAACACATATATTTATGTCTTATCAACACATATATTTATGTCTTGAAAATATCTCTTACCTAAAAATCTTTATCCAAAACCTTTAATCTGCCGAGTTTAAAATTCTCCTGATCATAAAATTTCCACCTATCCGATAAACCGAATATATTGCATTTTCTATAAAGCCCCCCAGACCTAATAATATCGATTAAACCATTATTAATTAATTCTTTTAAAGCCTTTGCAAAAGTATTTATATGCATAATCTTTTTTGCTTCCCGGTAAGTATAAGATAAATTATTATCATTTTGACTTTTACATTTTCGCCTTATTTCAATATAGACGGTCCGGGCATAACAACTTAATTCCTTCCAGGCCTTAGAATCAATCAATTCATTAGGTAGCATAACAAAAGGTGGATATCTATTTCTTTTTTTATTCATCATATACAACCCCTTTCATACCAGCAGGGAGCAAGGGGTTGACCTGTAACTCCCCACTGGCCAAAAGCAGGGGAAGGGGTGATCGCCCAAACCCCCGCTGGTATTTCAGCAGTCAACTGCTTCGGATCAATGTTTATAAAACTAACCTAAAAACCTTCATTTAACCTTCGCCAACCCCCTAAAAAATCATTTCTTTATAACCTGTGGTATGATATTACCTTCCTGATCTAATATTTCCAGGCATCTTCATAAAACTCTTTCTTTCGTTCCAGGGGAATTTCTTTCCATAATTTGCCAGTCCCACTTTTTTCAATTTTGGTAATATTTAGATCCGGATAAGCTAAAAGCAGGATCTTAATTTTTTTTAGATATTCTAGATCTTCCCACCAGGAAGAAATTTCCTTTTCAATTTCTTGATCAGTTTTCAATCCAAATCTATCTAACATTATTTTTTATTTCCTTTTTCATACTTTTCCATAATCAACTTCTTTTTCTCTAAATTCCCCAACGTCCGCCATAGATTTCCTACGCCCTGGTATTCAATGGCTGTTATATCCAAATCATAGGCTTCGATCAAAATTTCCAGTTTTGCTAAATATTTTAAGCCAGTCCACCAGGCATTTATTTTCTTTTCGAGTTCTTGATCCTTATCATTAGTCATTTTTATCATCTCTTTTCTAATTTTTATTTAAGCTCGAAAGGGAAGTTTTTAAGCTCCCCTTTTTTTGTTTTAAGCCAACACTTTAAAAATTCTAACCCTGCTTTCCTACGAGAATTTGCAACGCCGAATCCACTTCTTTGACTAATATATAGGCTTGATCTAATTTCTCCTGATCCGTTTTGTTAAAAGAATCGCTCTTTTTTGCAAGAGAAAGATTATAGACGATATCATCAATCAGTTTTTTTGCTCGTAAGACCTCATCTTTTGATAAGGAAACATATTCTTCTTTTTCTGACTTTTTTTCTTCTGATTCTGAGCCGATCCCACTTTTTAAAACTGCTTCCCTATATGTAGCGCCCGGATGTTCGCTTAAATAGATATTTACTTTTGCTTCTCGATCAGTAAATTTCTTTTCGTTAGTCATCTTGTTTTTCACCTCTTTTCCTTCTTTTGTAATTATGGTTTTATATCCGTTTACTTTCGATACTTCTACGTTCTTAATTTTCGGATCTTTATAACCGTCATAGTCATAAATAATGATCATTTTATCAACCATTTATGTTTTTCTCCTTTCCTTTAAATAAAAATTATAATTCCAGGGTAAAGAATCTAGTGAGAAAGGCTAAATCCTCTACCCTGATGGCAAATGGAATGAGATAGCAGGGAAATAGACGGATCTGGCCGATAACCTGCTATCTCTTATAACACTACCGGCCAGGTTAGTCTTTCAGTTTTTCTACCATTTCTATAAATTTATCAATATGTTCAGCGTTAAAATTTATACCTTTAGGAGTCGGGACAAAATTATCTTTTACTTTCACGTATTGCCTTAAATCTACCCTCATTTCTCCTTTATATTCACCAGTCTGCAATTTTAACCGCATACGATCAGAAATATCTAACTGAGAGATTTCTTTCAAGATAAATCACCTTCTTTCAAAAAATAAATTTTACTTTTAGCCTTGCCTTTGATAGAATATAAAAAAGGGTTTTATTGATTAACCTATTTGCTTTTATGAAGCGGTGGCAATCAATAAAGTTCTTTCAGTTTCTTTATATCTACCCTAAATAAGAGCCATCAAAACTTCCTTTTGTTTAGGTAGAAACTGCATATCTTTTTAAAAAAGGGATCTACCTCTTCTCGCGGTTGGATTCCTTTTTTAATTTATTTTAACAAAAAACGCCGTTAAAAGCTTTGTTTACTAGATGAATTTCTTCATCTGTATTTTCACTTCTAACGGCGTCATCAACGTCATAATAGCAAGTATTCCAATATTTATTTTTTTATTACTAATAATTAATATAGCAAATAATTTTTTTAAATGCAAGTTTTTTAAATTTCCTTCCTGATCACCATATTTTTCTAATCGACTTTCTACCGATTTTATTTAAGTTCCCAGTTTCCGTATGGGTAATTTGGCTTGATCAATTCTGTTTCGTATTCGAAAATATCAAGGTCCATTCCACTTATTTTTTTAGTGGGAAAAACTTCTTTATCAGTAATAATTCTTGCATATACCACAGCATTATCTCCGATTACCTCAGTCGGTTCATAAAATTTATCGAAATAAATAATTAAATAGGAGGACTCGCCTTCAGAATTAATATTGATATATTCTTCCCACTCATCAACCTTTTTATCCCAGACTCCGCCAATTATACAGAAACATTTAGCTAATCCATATTGCCGGTTAATGATTGCCTGCCAGTAATTATAAACTCTTTCTTCTGCCAAAAACCTATCAGTTAATTCCGGAGCAACCACGCAACCGGTTAAGGCCAAAATTAAAAGTATGATAAAGAACGATATTAAAACTTTCTTTTTCATTTTCTTAAATACCCCCTATTCTTTCCCTAAAAAGCGGTCGAGGTTTTTAGTGGAAAGATAATATCTTTTTCCTACTTTTATAGCTCCCTTAATCCTGCCAGTCTTTAAATATTTTCTTACGGTTAGCATACATAACCCTAAAATTTTTACGAGATCCTCAGTCTTGTAAAAATGGATATCCTTAATTTTTTTCCCCGGATAAATTCTTTTAACTTTGTCCATAATACTTGCCTTTCTAAAATTTATTTATTTATATTTATTATATATCTATAATATTTATTAAGTCAAATTAATTCTACCAATCACCGCCAGGCCTGGGATTGCTCGGTCCGCCCCAATCTTCACCGGTTTCGCTCTCCATTTCTCTGGCATACCGAGAAGATAAACTTTCGCCCCTGCCCATTCTCATATCACCTTTTATCTTTTCGCTCATATCATCGAGCAGTTTTCCGGTGTCCTGTTCCCCTTCCCGGTTTATCTCAAAAACTGCGGTAGCAATAGCATCGGCCTCGTCTGCGTGTCCCTCAGAATCTCTCTCGTGAGCAATACTCAAAGCGTTATTTCTACCATAAAAGGCCTGAGTATTTAAAAAGGATTTCTTCAAACCTTGATTGTCGGGTAAATAAAGTCTATTGCCTAGCATAAGACTTTTTAGATTAACGTATATTTCGGCTAACGTAGGCCTTATTTTTACTTCCAAGCCTATTTTTTTTAAAGCGGATTCAACCCAGCCCTTTGCATAGCGATCAATGCTCGCTTTGTTAAAATTATATATCCCGGCAAGTTCTTTAATATCCTTTATTATCGGATCAGAATCTTTTAGATCCCAGGATATAATTTTATCAACATAAACAGAATCCTCTTGTTTATGAGTTATAGCTAAGGCAAATTTATCCCTACCGGCCAATCCTGAGGCATCTATACCAGCAAAATATTGATATTCTGCTTTATAGGGTAGATCACCGGCTAATTTTAAGCTATTTTCTACTAGTTCATAAGATAAGAAGGCCTCTACTCTTTCGGCAAATTGAGCCTCAAATTCCCTTAAATAATTATCTATATCCCGAGCCTTCTCCTTTTCTAAAAACTTTTTATCAACTAAAGGATTCATAAAAAGAGTTTCAGCTTGAGCGGTTAATCTACCGGGGACCTTAAAACCTTCTTCGTAGAAGCTCCAAAATAGGCCTTGCTTAGCCGAAGGAGTGCTTATAAGAATTAGTTTAGCGCCGGGGAATTGAGCCTGTCGCGGTCTTAAAGCGTTAAAAATAATATCGTCTGCTTTTACGCCCTCAGTATAAAAATGAGCGATCTCATCAAAAATAAGGCAAGCGATCGGCAACCCTCTGCCTGCGGTAGAGTTACAAGGCAAAGATAATATTTTCATATTAGTTCTAAGCGTTAATTCTGACTGAGTATTCTCTTTTATAAGATATCTTAAGTTACGGGAATTTTCCATAAGTCTCAAGCAGTTCGCCCCAATGATCTGCTCACTTTGTTTTTGCCTGGTGCTGATTACTACAATATAACCAGGCTCCCCCGGATTCCGAAATAACGCCCATTTTCTACGAGTGGATTCATATAAGGCTATTATACTGGCCAGTAAAGATTTTCCACTTCTTGCTCCCAGGCACATCACCGCCTCGTCTTTGACTTCTCCGGCTTCAAATTCTTTTTTATTCTTAGTGATCCTACGGTAAATCTTTAATTGTTTTCTGTCTAAAGGTAAGCCATAAATGACCCTGAGAATAACCTCTTGAGCCGGTCTTTCCTTAAAGGATAAACCTAAATAATTAGGATCGGTAGCAAATTCAATTATATTAACCTGCTCTAGTTCGGTCAGTTTAGTTATAACCTTTTGTAAGGTTCCCGGGTCTTTACCCTGTTTTAAATTAGCCAATTGTTTCGCCCTGGCTAAAGGATCATTACTTATAAAACTGCTTTTTGGTCTATATTTAGCGATAATTATCACCACTTTTAAACCACCGGCCAAAAAATCTTTTAATGGCGTTTGGCGTGTCGTTTGTCCTGTCATCTGTCCGGTGCTTTGTGTCCTTTGATTTATCTTCTAACATCAAAACTTTATCCTGGAGTCCTTTAAGTAAATAGTTCGTTTCGCGTTGTCTTTCAAGCAATTGCTTAATTTGAGTGTCCTTTGTTTTTAACTGCTTTTGCAAAAGCTTCATAGTGTCATTTAGAAGCGCCAAAGTATCATCATCATTTTTTTCAATTTTTATATTTTGTCCTGTCGTTTGTCCAATAGTGTCCGGTTTTTTAAGACTCTCTAGTTCGGATCGGTTAAAACGATATTCCAGGACTCCCTTTTCAGTTTTAACCTTCTCCGGATTCAATAACCCCTTTTTGATATACCGGGTAATGGTCCTCCTGCTTTTGCCTAAAAGTTCGCAAGCCTCGTTTAAGGTAAAAAACTCTTTTTTCATAAAACCCCCTTTATTGCCCGCTTTGTGCTCTTTCTTGTAACATTTCTATTTCCAAAAACTTCCAAAAAATAATATTTGACAAAATATATAAAATTATGTTATATATAAACTAATCCAAGTTTCTGGAGGTAGATGTTTTGTACATCGTGCCCGCTTATGCGGGCATTTTCTTTTTTTATGGTAAATATTTTAAACCATACCCCAATAATTTACCCGATGCTCCTCTGTAATATTTTCCTTTTCTTAATATGCTAGCAATATCACTACCAAAAGAAGGTTTTTTCTTCTTTAGTCCCAAACTTATTAATAAATCATTTCGTGAAGGTTGAGCAACTAAGTCAGCAATTTGCAAACCAGAAATATTTAAATCTTTCTTTTTAACTTTCAATTCTCTCGATGTTAATATATTCTGAAATCTTTTAGCTTCCACACAACTTGTCCCATTTTCATAAATATATATAAATGATTTTTTTAATCTCATATCATCGTTCGTGTTCCTACCTTCACTTATAACATCCCCAATTGGAGTAAAAATCTTTTCTTTTTTCTGTTCTTTTTCTAATATAAATAAATATCTTTCTAAAAGAATATTCAAACAATAGTGATAAGGATCATACTGCCATATTTTATACTTTTCTTTATGCTTCTTTTTGTCAATCAATACAGTTATTACTTTATATTCCCAATTCTCTAATCTATTCAGTAATTCTCTATTAAAGTTGGCGCTTATTTTGTCGTCTCTTAATATTACAAATCTACCTGTTTTATTCATTATGTCCTTTCTATGAAAGATAATAGGGCTGTCACAATCATATTTAAAAAAGCGTTTCTTGAGGTTCTCCATATCATCATGAAGAAATTCATTTACATAATTTATTTTAATAATTATTCCTGTTAAGCTTAAAAATCTTTCATTAGGATTATCAGCACTATCTAAACTAGAATTGCCTGATTCGTCAATATAAATCCTATATTTATCCATTAATTTGACCTTTTATTCATAGTGTAATTAATCTCACCTGGCTTAAAATATTAGTAATAACTCACTCAGAATACCCCTAAATATCCCCTAAATTCTCGCTTCTTGCCTTTAGATATCCCTTTATCTATCCCTTGTCATAACCTCAAAATCCTAAAAATAGTTAAGATCTATAATAAATATAGCATTTTTCCACATTTAGGATAAAAACCAAGCGTCAATTTCGTCATCTGAGGAGGGTCAAAAATATCTCGCTTATGATTACCTATGACTTTTTGATATTTCTATTAAAAACCTACCCTTAAATACAAATCTCATCCTCTAAAAGATTAATTTCCTCTTGAGTGATCCCTATATATCTCTTAGTTACAATTACGCTCTTATGTCCTAACTTTTCGTTTATCTTTTCAATACTGACTCCCTGCTTTCTAGCCTGATAGCCCCAAGTCTTTCTAAGGGTATGAGTTCCGAATCTCTCACCTTCAAGCCCCACCTCTTTAGTCCATTTTTGAATTAAGCCCCAGGCTCTTATCCGGTCTAAAGGTTTATCCCCTCTTTGCGATTTAAAAAGATATTGTTCTGGATCAGTTACCCTGGCCTTGCTAAGATAATAATTTAAGGCCTCTTTGACTGTTTCGTTTAACTTGATCTTGACTTGCCGATTAGTTTTCTGTTCCTTTAAATGAATAAACTCCTTTATGTTTCCTTGCCGGTCTAAAATATCCTTTACCTTTAAAGATAATAAATCGGATATCCTTAAGGCCAGGTTTACCCCGGCAACGAATAAGAGATAGTTCCGGGGGTCTTTTTCCTCTCTTAAATTTCGCTTGATCGCTAAAATTTTTTTAGGATCTCGAATCGGTTCAACGATATTCATTATTTTTACGCCTTCCTTTATATAACATTATACCTTATTTTATAAGGTATGTTATATAAAGTCAAGCCCTTTAATAAAATACTTTTCAAGAATATATTAAACCCTTTATACAATAAGCTATTTTTAAGTTTTTAAACACCTCTCAAATAAAATAACACAATAAGACTTTTGTTATATTAAAATTAAATTCCCGAGTGAGCTAAATTCCCCGAGACACTCCAAAATTTTTAAAGGCTTCTACACCCTATTTTTTAGCCCCTATTTTGCCTCTTTATTTAACAAAACTAAATTTTCTCTTCTTTTTTTATTTCCTCTGGTAATATTCCCCTCGGCGCATAATATCTTTTTTCTAGTTCGTCTATGATCTCAGGAAATATTAATTTTAATTTAGCAAAGTTTTTAGTATCGGCTTTCCTTCCAGCAGACATAATTAACGAAGCGAAGGGCGGATCTTTTGCCGATATTTCTTTAGACTTTTCATAATCATAATGGCTCATTTTCAACTACCTCTTTTTTATTTTTTTAATTAAATTAAACAGCAAACAAAAACAAGCAAATGTTCGCCCTAAAAATCCTCTTTTCATTTTTCTATCTTTCTAATCCTAAAAAACACCGCCTATGGTCCTTTTAAGATTTTCTAAGATTTAAGATTAAGATAAAAGATAAAAGGGTAAATGGTATACATATAGATAACTGTATGGAAAACCACCCCTATAAATTCCCTTATACTGTATGGAAAACCATATCTATTTTTTATTCATAGATATGGAAAACCACCCCTATATAGATATGGAAAACCACCCCTATAAATATTCATTTTTTCTTAAAAATTTTCGGAAAAAGTTTATCAATATCAATCTCAATAAATTCTCTTGTGCCATATTTTTCCCACCTCTTAGATAAACCAAATATATGAGGTTGTTTATAAAACCCCCCACGCTTCACTAAATCAATAAAACCGAGTTTTATCAATTTTTTATAATCAACCCGAAAAGTAACTAAATCCATAATCTTTTTAGCTTCTTTTTGTGTAAATATGATATCCCTGGGATTATCACCGTGATAACGAAGTCGAAACTCTACATATAGCCATTTAGTATGAGTTTTTAAATTTTTAAAAGCCTCTGAATTTACCAATTTATTTTCTATTTGTGCGTATGGTGGATCAGGATTCCAAATATTTTTTTTCTTTTTGCTCATACAATTAATCACCCCTTTTTAATACCAGCAGGGGAAGGGGTGATCGCCCAAACCCCCGCTAGTATTTAGCAGTTAACTGCTTCTGCTTATTTTTCTTTACCCCTCTTGCAATTTAAAAGAATCTGTTATAAACTAAATACGAAGAGGGGCTCTTCTTCTTTATATCTATAAAAAATGGGAGTTTAAACCTGCCCGGTTTTCTCTCTCATTTTTTTTTATACATAAAGATATCATCACACTACCTAAATTTATTATAGTTAAATTTCTTTTAACTTTCAAGTTTACTATCACGATCTTATTTTCTCCCTTATAACCGTCAAATTCATTAAAATTTACCCCTAAAAAATCATTTCTTTGTAACTTGTGGTATGTTTATACCTTCTGATCACCCACATAATTTATTTTTGTTTTAATTCTGACCTTAATATTTATGGATCACTTCACATAAGATCTGGCATATACTAAGTAATAAATTAAATTCTATATACTTGCTTTCAGTGATCTTTTTATCTTTGAAAGCAGTTTCAATTTTTTCTTTATTTTTTTGTATTTCTTCATTATAGGTTGTCAATTTAATTTCTCCTTTCTAGGCTAATATTTCCAGGCATCCTCATAAAGTTCTTTTTTTCTTGATAGGGGAATTTCTTTCCACAATTTGCCGATCCCACTTTTTTCAATTTTACATATACCGCCAAGGTCCGGATAGGCCAGCAATAAAACCTTCAATTTTCTAAAATATTCAAGATCTTCCCACCAAGACGAAATTTGCTTTTCGATTTCCTGATCAGTCGAAAATCTAAATTGATCTAATACCATTTTTTTTAACTCCTTTCCTTCCTTTGTTCTTTCTCATAAGTTTCCATAATTAGTTTTTTCTTCTCTAAATTCCCCAACGTCCGCCATAGATTTCCTACGCCCTGGTATTCAATAGATGTTATACCCAAGTCATAGGCTTTGATCAAAATTTCCAGTTTTGCTAAATATTTTAAGCCGGTCCACCAGGAATTTATTTTTTTTTCGAGTTCTTGATTAGTTTTTATTCCTTTATCGAATTTCATTATTTTCACTTCCTTTCTAATTTTTATATAGGCCCGGTGGAGTGATCAGGTCCACCAGGTAGAAGGCCATTTCAAGCGGGGAGATTGCACCGCTTGTTTGTCGCAGTGGCCTATTTTTTGTCTGGGTCCAGTTTTGAGCCAACACTATTTCTCCAGAGGCTTTTCTGCAATAAGTTCAAGTTC